>Ga0114940_10000497_pt1 | contig 18492 bp, 19 predicted proteins | sample ColdCreekSource_FD_87195 | JGI IMG/M metagenome (GOLD analysis project Ga0114940, IMG submission 87195) | Groundwater microbial communities from Cold Creek, Nevada to study Microbial Dark Matter (Phase II) - Cold Creek Source | ecosystem: Environmental > Aquatic > Deep subsurface > Groundwater ... | reverse complement strand
GATCTGGCCAGCTCTAAGTACACCGGGCGCGATCCGGTCCATTCGGGCGAACTGTCGCATGCCGAGATCGAGAAGGGTCAGGTTGATCCCGAATACCGGCTGAAGATGCAGAAGGCCCCGGTGGATGTCAGCCGCACCAAGGGTCCGCGCTATACCCCGGTGTCCAAGCGGCAGGACAAGCCCGATGGCATCGCCTGGATCATCCGCAACCATCCGGAAATCTCGGATGCGCAGATCGGCAAGCTGATCGGCACCACGCGCAACACGATCAACGCGATTCGCGAGCGCAGCCACTGGAACATCTCCAACATCGTGGCCAAGGACCCGGTCACGCTGGGCCTGTGTTCGCAACGCGAACTGGATGCCGCCGTGGCCAAGGCCGCGAAGAAGTCGCCCCAGCCCGAGCCAACCGCCGAGGAACTGGCCGATGCGCCCGCGCCGCGTGACGACCGTCTGGCGCTGATAGAGGAGCTGAAGGCCGAACGCGAGGCCGCCACTCGCCTTGCCGGTGAAGCCGCACAGGAAGCCGAGGCCGAAGCCTGGCTCCTGGCCAAGCGCGAGGCCGAGCAGCAGGCCTGAGGCCCGCACACTGCGCCAAAACACGAAAGGGCGGCCTTGCGGGGCCGCCCTTTTCGTATGCCGGTCAGGCCCAGTTGGCCCGCTTCAGTTGGCCCAACTCAGTTAGCCAGGCTCAGCTTCACCTCACCCGCGACCAGGACCGGGGCATCCTTGGGGGCAAAGCGGCCGTTGACCGTGGCCCCCTGTTCGATGGTCAGCGTTTCGTAGACCACGTCGCCGTCGATCCGGGCGGTTTTCAGCACCACGAGGTCGCGCGCGGTGATCGTGCCCCGGACATGGCCGGAAAGCCTGGCCCGCTCGGCGTTTACCGCACCTTCGATCACGCTCGCCTCGCCCTGGACCAGCGCCGCACAGGCGAGGTCGCCGATCACCTTGCCGTCGACATGCAGGTCGGCCGAAGCCTCGATATTGCCGGTGATGGTCACGTCCGCGCCGATCACCGAGAAGGTGGCGCCATTAGCCATTGCGCGGGGTGTGGTTGGCCGTGAACTGGGCGCGGGCTTCTTCGAGAACATCGGGGGCAATCTCCAGGAAGGGGCGCGGGTTGACCGCCTGCCCGTTGATCCGCACTTCGAAATGCAGGTGCGGGCCGGTGGATCGGCCCGAGCTGCCGATCGCGCCGATCACCTGCCCGGCATTGACCGCCTGACCCAGCTGCGCGGCAAAGCGCGACATGTGGGCATAGCGGGTAATCATGCCGTTGCCGTGGCTGACCTCCACCGTATTGCCGTAACCCGCCTTGGCGCCGACGTAGCTGACGCGGCCATCGGCGGCGGCGTGGATCGGCGCGCCATAGGGCGCGCGGAAATCGAGGCCCGAATGCATCGCGGCGTGGCCACTGAACGGATCGCTGCGATAGCCGAAGCCGGATGAGATCGACTTGATATCGGCCGGCATCACCTGGGGGATTTCCTGTAGCCCGCGCTCCAGCGCCGACATCCGCGCCAGGCTGAGCACCAGCCGTTCGAAACGCGGATCGAGCGTGCCGTCGCTTTCGGTGCCAAGCATTTCCAGCGGGCCACCCTGGCCCACGGCATCGCCTGTCATCATCATGCGCGGGTCCAGGCCCAGGCGGCGGATTGCCTGTTCGGCGCTGCTGGCGCGGCGGTCGGCATAGCGGGTCATGCGTTCCACGAAAGCCAACTGGCGCGCTTCCAGCCGGGCCAGTTCGGCCGCGCCGGGGATGGTGCGCTCAATCATCGAGACCAGTTCGCCCGCTTCGGCGGCGGAATCAGAGACCTCGCCAACTGCGCCCTCGGTCGCTGCCGGGTCGGCCACGGCATCAGCGGGCAGCATTTCGGCAATGCGGTCGAGCACGTCCTGACGGCGGCCAAGGTCGGCGGTGGTGGCATCGAGGTTGTCGCGGTAATCGTCCAGCCGTTCCTCGGCCGTGGCGACGCGCGCCTCGCGGCTGAGCAGATCGGCGCGTTCAAAGCTGGCGCTGTACTGGTTCCACGCCATCACGCCCATCGACAGCCCCCAGCCCAGCAGGCCGACAACCGCCAGAGTCAGCGCGGCAATCTGCATCCGGCTGGTAATGGTGATAAAGCGCACCTGCCCTTGCGAACGCATGAAAAACTCGCGTTCAGGGAACCTGGTGAGCAGGCGGGCAAAAAACCCGCCAGCGATGTTCGTAGTCAAGACGACCCCTTGGCTTTTTATTACCTCTGACCCCGGTCGCCGGATTAGTGGCGCGTGGCGGCAGGTCCATACGCAGGCGGGAACTTTGGGCTGAATCGAACGCGACTTGCGACGAAGCGTTAATATCGGAACCAATATTCGAGTTTTGCGTTTGGGCATGCGTTTGATTTCGCAAGAAACCGAATCGGTCGCCGCCCACAAGCCCCTGACAAGCGCCGCTTACCCTGCTAGAGGCGCAGGCCTTATGGCCCAGGCAACCGCATCCCTTTCGCCCGCCGATATGACGGCACTTGTCGAGGATCTCGCCCGCGCCGGGCGCGCCGCGCAAAAGGTGCTGGCGCGCCTGCCGACTGCCGCGAAGGCCGCCGCGCTGCGTTCTGCCGCCGCCGCCCTGCGCGCCGCCGCGCCGCAGATTCTTGAGGCCAATGCCCGCGATCTGGCGCAAGGCCAGGCCAATGGCCTGACCGGCGCCCTGCTTGACCGGCTGCGGCTGGACGACAAGCGGCTGGAAGGCGTGGCCGCCGCCATCGAGAACGTGGCCGCCCTGCCCGATCCTGTCGGCCAGGAGATCGACCGCAGCCAGGCGCTGGCCGGCATGGCGCTGGTGCGCCGCCGCGTGCCCATCGGCCTGATCGGGATCATTTACGAAAGCCGCCCCAACGTGACCGCCGATGCGGCTGCCCTGTGCCTGATGAGCGGCAACGCCGCCCTGCTGCGCGGCGGCACCGAGGCGGTTCATTCCAACCGGGCCATCGCCAGGGCCATGGCCGATGGGCTGGCGCAGGCGGGCGTGCCGGCCGAAGCCATCCAGCTGATCCCCACGCAGGACCGCGAGGCGGTGGGTGCCATGCTGCGCGCAGCGGGCCTGATCGACATGCTGGTGCCGCGCGGCGGCAAAAGCCTGGTCGAGCGGGTGCAGCACGATGCCCGCGTGCCGGTGCTCGCGCACCTTGATGGCATCTGCCACACTTATGTTCACCATGCCGCTGACCCCGCCATGGCCCGCGCGCTGGCGGTCAACGCCAAGTTGCGCCGCACCGGCATTTGCGGGGCAATGGAAACGCTGCTGCTGGATGCCGCGTTCCCCGCCAATATCGAGGTGGTGCAGGCGCTGCTCGATGGCGGCTGCGAAGTGCGCGGCGATGCCCGTGCCCAGGCGCTCGATCCGCGCGTGGTGCCCGCCAGCGCCAACGACTGGGATACCGAATACCTCGATGCGATCGTCTCGGTTGCCGTGGTCGACGGGCCGGATGCGGCGATGGACCATATCGCCCGCCATTCCAGCTTTCACACCGACGCCATTGTCACCGCCGATCAGGCCGTGGCCGACCGCTTCCTGGCCGAAGTGGACAGCGCCATCGTGATGCACAACGCCAGCACCCAGTTCGCCGACGGGGGCGAGTTTGGCCTGGGTGCCGAAATCGGCATAGCCACGGGCCGCCTGCACGCGCGCGGTCCGGTGGCGCTGGAGGGGCTGACGACGTACAAATGGCAAGTGCTGGGCAGCGGCCAGACGCGCACCTGATTTGGCCTGGGGCGGCCTGCAAATCGCACCCCGCCGCGCTTCCGGTGCTCACGGCCCCAAAGGCCGCTGCGCTCCGGAAGCGCGGCAGGGTACGATTTTCGACTCGCCCCAAGCCAAATCGCCATGCCAAAGAAAGCACCGCCGCACCTTGGGGAGAGAATTGATGCGCTACAACACGCTGGGCCGCACCGGGCTGGTGGTGTCCGAACTGTGCCTGGGGGCGATGACCTTTGGCAACAAGCCGGGCGGCTTCTTCCAGCATGACCTCGATCAGGCGGGATCGACCGCGCTGGTGCGGCAGGCGCTGGATGGCGGGGTCAACTTCATCGACACCGCCAATGTCTATTCCGGCGGGCAGAGCGAGGAGTTTCTGGGGCAGGCCCTGCGCGAGATCGGCGTGGCGCGCGACCAGGTGGTCATCGCCAGCAAGGGAATGGGGCCGATGGGCGAGGGGCCGAACGATTCGGGCTATGGCCGCCAGCACCTGCTGGCGCAGATCGACGCCAGCCTTAACCGCCTCGGCCTCGACCATGTCGACCTGTACCAGATCCACGGCTGGGATCCGGTGGCCCCGATGGAGGAAGGCCTGCGCGCGCTGGAGGACATCGTGCGGTCGGGCCGCGCCCGCTATATCGGGGTGTCCAACTGGGCCGCATGGCAGATCGCCAAGGCGCTGGGCATTGCGCAAGCGCGCGGGTGGGACAAGTTCGTGTCGAACCAGGCGTTCTATGCCGTGTCGGGCCGCGATCTGGAGCGCGAGATTGTGCCGATGATGCTGTCGGAAGGATTGGGGCTGATGGTGTGGAGCCCGCTGGTGGGCGGGCTGCTGTCAGGCAAATACGATTTTGCCGCCGATGGCGCGGTTGCGGGCGAGGGCCGCCGGGCAACGATGGATTTCCCGCGCGCCGACAAGCGGCTGGCGCGCGACGCGGTGGCGGCGATGCGCCCGATGGCCGAGGCGCGCGGCGTGGGCGTGGCCAGCATCGCGCTGGCCTGGCTGCTGCACCAGCCGGTCGTCTCCAGCGTGATCGTGGGCGCGACCAAGCCGGAACAGCTGGCACAGAACCTGGCGGCCAGCGAGATCGAACTGACCGGCGAGGAACTGGCCGTGCTGGACGCGGTGGCCGGGCTGGATGACGAATATCCCGCCTGGGCGATCAAGGCGCAGACCACCCGCCACGGTTTCCGCCTGACCCCGCGCCGCCCGGCCCGATAGGCGCGGGCGATGGGCGCGCCGGTCACCGGGCTGCTGGGTGGCAGCTTCAACCCGGCGCATGGCGGGCACCGGCGGATCACGCTGTTTGCGCAAGACGCGCTGGGGCTGGACCAGGTGTGGTGGCTGGTTTCACCCGGCAATCCGTTGAAATCGGCGGCGGGCATGGCCCCGCTGGCTGCGCGCGTGGCCTCGGCGCAGGCGCAGGCCCGGCGCAGCACCATCCGCGTTACCGCCATCGAGCGCGAACTGGGCACCCGCTTCACCGTGGATACGCTACGCGCGCTGAAACGCCGCTATCCCCGCCGCCGCTTCGTGTGGCTGATGGGGGCCGACAATCTGGCCCAGTTCCACCGCTGGAAGGCGTGGCGCCAGATCGCCCGCGAAATGCCGATTGCGGTGATTGCCCGCCCCGGGTATGATGACCGGGCCTTGGCGAGCCCCGCCATGGCCTGGCTGCGGCATTACCGGTTGTCCGCTGCTGGATTTCGCAACCGGGGCGAATGGAGCGCACCTGCGCTGATAGAACTGCGTTTCGATCCCGACCCGCGCTCGGCCACGGCCGTTCGCCAGGCGGATCCCCGATGGGCAAGCCGGTTTTCCGGTTGCGCCGTGCGGGATCAGGTGACGCATTCCACCATCTCAGGAACCACTGGCACGGCTTTGGCTGACAACAGCCAGGCCGGAGGGCGGGTCGCATGAGGCGCACCCGCTTTTGCCGGTTGCCCGCCATTTGCCCAGCTACGGAGCACACAGGAACGCGATGAGACAGGCGCAAGCCCTTCCGGTCACCACCGGCACCGCTACCATTTTTTCCATGACCAGCGCACCCGATCATACCATCCCCGCCGAACCCGGCTCGCTGCACGCCTTCGTGCTCAACCAGCTGGACGAGGACCAGGCGCAGGACATCGTCTCGATTCCCCTCGCCGGGAAAAGCTCGATCGCCGATCACATGATCGTCGCCTCGGGCCGTTCCACCCGGCAGGTCGCCGCCATGGCGGTGAAACTGGGCGAAAAGCTGAAGCACGGCGGCCACGGCCCGGTGCGGATCGAAGGCCTGCCGGCGGCAGACTGGGTGCTGATCGACGCGGGCGACGTGGTGGTTCACCTGTTCCGCCCCGAAGTGCGCAGCTTCTACAACCTGGAACGCATGTGGGGCTTCGGGGAAGATAAGGCGAGTTGAGGGTTGGGGGCGTACCCCTGACCTTCACCAGGTTTAAGTGTCAGCGCCGGATCGGTTCGCGACCAGCGAACCGCAAGGCCAAACGGCCGCCCGCAGGTGCCGCGCAGCCGTAGGCGGAGCGAATAGCACCGAGGACCGCACGCCCGGATGGGCGTGCGGAACACAAGAGATATTCCATGCTCTTACACGTCATAGCTCGCGGCAAGATCGCCCGTTCGCCTGAGGCAGAGCTGGTGGCGCGGTATGAAAAGCGCCTGACCTGGCCACTGAAGCTGACTGAGCTGCCGGAAACGGGCGGGCGCGTGGGCGAGCCGCTCAGCCCTTGCCGCACGGTCTTGCTGGACGAGAAGGGTTGCGACCTTTCATCCGAGCAACTTGCTGAAATCCTTGAGAAATGGCGCGACGGGGGGATTCGCGAGTGCCGCTTTGTGCTGGGTGCCGCCGATGGCCACGCGCAGGCCGAGCGGGACGCGGCCGACCTGCTGCTGGCCTTCGGCAAGGCCACCTGGCCGCACCTGCTGGCGCGCGCGATGTTGCTGGAGCAATTGTTCCGCGCCACATCGATCCTTGCCGGGCACCCCTATCACCGGGCAGGATAGCGTGATGCGCCGCTCGTTTCCCATTGTCCTTGGCCTCTCGCTGCTCGGCTATGCCGCGCTGGCGCAGGAGCCGGTGGCTCCGGCCTATGACAACGTCAGCGAAACGCAGGCGGCGATGCGTGAGGCGCTGGCCGGGCGCGATGCGGCGCGCGCGCGCAGCGAGGTGCTGGAAGCCCAGGCCCGCGCCGCCGAGGACGAGGTGGGCCGCACCGCCGCGCAAACCGCCGCGCTGGCCGCGCGCGTGCAGCAGGCCGAGGCCGGGATCGCCGCCGCCACCGCGCGGCGCACGCTGATCGGGCGCGAGCAGGCGCGTCTGCGGGCCGAACTGGGGCGCGAGCAGCGCCCGATCGTGGGCCTGACCGCCGCCTTGCAGCAATTCAGCCGCCGCCCGGTGGCGCTGTCGCTGCTGCGGCCGGGCGCGATCAAGGATACCGTGTACCTGCGCGCCATCATGGCCACCACCGTGCCCCAGGTCGCCAGCCGTACCGGGGCCCTGCGCCGCCGCATCGACCGCACCCAGGCGCTGGCCGCCGAGGCGACACAGGCGGGCGCAGTGCTGCTGGCCGAACAACAGGCGCTGGCCGCCCGCCGGGCCGATCTGGCCGCGCTGGAAGCCGAGCAGCGCCTGGCCGCCCGCGCCGTGGGCAGCGAAGCCAACCGCGAGGCCGAACGCGCGCTGGCCCTGGCCGAACAGGCGCGCGACCTCGATTCGCTGATGACCCAGGTGGCCGGTGCCGCCGCGCTGCGCCAGCGTCTGGCGGCGCTGTCCGGCCCGGTGCTGCGCCCCGGATCGGGCGGCAGCAGCAGCGCGGCAGAAGCGGACCCGGCGCCGACAGCCTCGGCCACCACCACCGGCGGCACGGACGCGCCAACGCCCTATATCCTGCCGGTGACCGGGCGCACGCTGGCGGGCTTCGGCTCGGACAGCGGCGGCGTGCTGAGCCAGGGGGTAACGCTGGGCCCGGCGGCCAATGCCCAGGTGGTCGCCCCGGCGGCGGGCCGGGTGGCCTATTCCGGCCCTTATCGCGGGTTCGGCCAGATCGTGATTGTCGAGCATGCCGACGGCTGGACCAGCCTTATCACCGGCCTTGCCCGCAGCGACGTGGCGGTGGGCCAGACCCTGCTGGGCGGCGCGCCCATCGGCGTGGCCGGGCCGGGCCGCCCCAGCATCACGCTGGAACTGCGCCGCGCGGGCGAACCGGTCAATCCGCTGGATTTTGCGCGCTGAGGGCCGGGTAAGGACTACGCCCGTCATCATCTGGCGTTAAGCCAACCTCTGCGATAGGATAGCACCATTCCCGCGCCCCGCGCCGTTCGAGCAGGACCACTTTCGATGCTCTCATTTGCTCCCGTGCTTCGCGCCGCTGCCCTGTGCACCGCGGTCGCCCTGTTGCCCCTGACTACGGCCGCCATGGCCCAGGTGGAGGGCGGTGCCTCGCCCGAATTTGCCCGGCTGTATGCCGTCTATCAGCGGATCAAGGCCAGTTATGTCGAGCCGGTGGAGGACGAGGCGCTGTTTCGCGGCGCGATCGACGGCATGCTCGCCTCGCTCGACCCGCACAGCGCCTATCTCGACGGGGCCTCTCTGCAACGCATGGAAACCATGATCGATGGCAATTACCAGGGCCTGGGCATTTCCATCCAGATTGATGACGGCGGGGTCAAGGTGGTCAGCCCGTTCCGTGGCAGCCCGGCCGATGCGGCGGGGATCAAGGCGGGCGACTACATCACCCACATCAATGGCGAGCTGATCTTCGGCCTCGACATCAACGAGGCGGTGACCCGCATGCGTGGGCCGGCAGGCACTGCCATCGCGCTGACCCTGTTCCGCCCGGGCCGCGAGGAGCCGGTGGAACTGACCGTGACGCGCGGCGTGATCGAGCTGGAGCCGGTGACCTTCGAATTGCAGCCCGGCCAGATCGGCCACATCAGCGTGAACGAGTTCTCCGCCGACGTGGGCCGCGACGTGTTTGCCGCCATCACCAGCCTGCGGCGCGAGGCCGGCGGGCGGCTGGCCGGACTGGTGCTCGACCTGCGGCGCAACCCCGGCGGTTCGCTGGATGAGGCGGTGGCCCTGTCCGACCTGTTCCTGACGCAGGGCCAGATCGTCAGCCAGCGCGGGCGCAGCCGGGCCGACACCATCTATTACGATGCCGAAAGCATGTTCCGTGGCGATGCCGCGCAGGGCCTGCCGATGATCGTGCTGATCGACGAAGGCTCGGCCTCGGCCAGCGAGATCGTGGCGGGCGCCCTGCAGGACCATCGCCGCGCAGTGATCATGGGCGAGCGCAGCTTTGGCAAGGGCAGCGTGCAAACCCTGCTGCCGCTGGGCCGCGATGCGGCGCTTAAGCTGACCACGGCGCGGTATTACACTCCGTCTGGCCGCAGCGTGCAGGAAGGCGGCATTGCGCCCGATATCCGCGTGCCGCAGCTGTCCGACCCCGATGCCGAACGGCGGCAACGCTTTGCCTTGCGTGAAAGCGACCTGCGCCGCCATCTGGTGAACGAGATCGGCCGCGAGGATGAGACGCAGGAGCGTGACCGGATCGACGATCCGCGCTTCACCCTGACCGCCGCCCAGCTGGAAGCGCAAGGGGTGGAGGACTTCCAGCTCGACTATGCCTTGCGCACCCTGCGCCGCACTGCCGCCGCCACCGTGGCACGGGCCGACTGAGCGCATGGCCATGACCCGCCGTGAAGTGCTGGCCCAGCGGCTGGCCCTGCTGGTCCCGGCCCTGCTGCTGGGCGGGGCTTACCTGTCGCAATACGGTTTTGGCCTGTACCCGTGCGAGATGTGCTGGTGGCAACGCTGGCCGCATTTCGCCGCTGTGGCGCTGGCCCTGCTGTCGTTCGCCGTGCAGCCACGCCGGGCGTGGATCGCGCTGGCGGCGCTGGCCATCGCCGCATCGGGCGTGATCGGCGTGTTCCATGCCGGGGTCGAGTATCACTGGTGGCAGGGGCTGTCGCACTGTTCGCTGCCGCCGTCGGCGTCGGATGACCCGCTGGCCGCCGTGCTGGCCCAGCCGATCACCCGCTGTGACGAGGCGGCGTGGCGCTTGTTCGGCGTGTCGCTGGCGGGTTTCAACGCGCTGTTCTCGCTGGGCGGGGCGCTGGCCGTGTTCATCCTGCTGCGCGGCAAGCGCGCCCCGGCCCGGCGGTTTGCGGCATGAGCGGGCGTGTCTCCCCATTGTCCGAACGCATGATCCGGGTGGACCAGGCGGGCGAGTTCGGGGCCACACGCATCTATGCCGGGCAACTGGCGGTAATGGGCGACCGTGGCCCGCACTCGGCGGAAATCCGCGCCATGGCCGGGCAGGAGGAGGGCCACCGCGCCCGCTTCGATGCGCTGATGGCCCGGCGCGGCGTGCGCCCCACCGCGCTGCAACCCCTGTGGCATGCCGCCGGGTTCGTGCTGGGCGCGGGCACGGCGCTGCTGGGGCCGGAAGCGGCCATGGCCTGCACCGCCGCGATCGAGACCGAAATCGACCTGCATTATACCGCGCAACTGGAAGAACTGGCGGAAACCGGCGCTGACCCGGAACTGGCGGCGATGATCGACGAGTTTCGTGCTGATGAGCGCGAGCACCGCGATGCCGCTCTCGCCGCCGGGGCCGAGCGCGCGCCCGCCTATCCGCTGCTGTCCGCCGCAATTCGGCTGGGTTGCCGCGCGGCGATCAGGATATCGGAAAAGATCTAGGTTCAGACGGGAGGCCTGGGTTCCCGTCAGGGAACTCTCGCACAATTACCGCGCTTCACTTATGGTTCAGGCCGCGCGGTGCCTTATGCCGCGAACCCGATCCGAGGATACCCGTGATGACCCGCCCGTTTCTGCCCTTCGCCTGCCTGCTGTTGCTGGGCCTTGCCGCTCCCGCTGCGGCGCAGGACGCTGCCGGAGACGCGCTGGGTGCCGAGGGTGCCACCAACGAGCGGGTGATGATGATGTCGCTGCGCCCGGGTGAGGCCTGCCCGGTCAGCTCCGATCCTGAAACCATCATCGTGTGCGACGAGATCGAGGATCCCTATCGCATCCCGCGCGGCTTGCGCCAGGGTGTCAGTCCGCAGAACGAGAGCTGGGCCGCCCGCACCGAGGCGATGGAGCGGGTGGGGCTGACTGGCCCGCTGTCGTGCAGCAATGTCGGCGGCGGCGCGGAGCTGGGCTGCACCGCCCAGTTCATCGCCGATGCCGAGGCCGAACGCGAGAGTGCACCCGGCGTGCGCTATTCCGAACAGATCGCCGCCGCGCGCGCCGAGCGCCTGTCCACCATCGACGCCGATGCAGCGATTACCCAGTCGCGCGTGGAGCAGATTGAGGCTGAATACATGGCCCGGCTGGAGGCCGAGCGCGATGCCCCGCTGCCCGGCGAGGAAACCGCGCTGCCTGCAGTGGTGAACCCCGCCCGTCCGTGACAGTACGCGTGCTAGTTCAAGGTTAACCCCTGCTGCGCTATGGCGCGGGATATGACCCAGACCCGGCGCATCCTCACCATCTTCGGCACCCGGCCCGAAGCGATAAAGCTGTTCCCGCTGTGCCATGCGCTGGAGGCCGACGCCCGGTTCGACAGCCGTGTGTGCGTGAGTGGCCAGCATCGCGGGATGCTCGACCAGGTGCTGGAGATTTCGGGCGTCACCCCGCACCACGACCTCAACCTGATGCAGCCGGACCAGTCGCTTGACCAGCTGACCGCGCGCCTCATCACCGGGTTGGGCGCGGTGATGGATGCCGAACGGCCCGATTGGGTGGTGGTGCAGGGCGATACCGCCACCGCCATGTGCGGCGCGCTGGCCGCCTATTACCGCAAGATTCGCGTGTGCCACGTCGAGGCGGGCCTCAGGTCGGGGAATATCTACCATCCGTGGCCCGAGGAGGTGAACCGCAAGGTCATCGGTTCTATCGCCGCGCTGCACTGCGCGCCAACCGAGGTGAGCCAGGCCGCCCTGCTGCGCGAAAACGTCGATCCCGCCACGGTGCATGTCACCGGCAACACCGTGATCGACGCGCTGCACTGGATCACCGCCAGGATCGCCGCCCAACCCGCGCTGGCGGGCGGGCTGGCCGATCTGGAGGCGCGCTTTGCCGGCAAACGCATCATCGGCGTGACCACGCACCGGCGCGAGAACTTCGGCGGCGGGATGGAGGCGATTGCCGAGGCCGTTCGCCGCCTGGCCGCGCGGCCCGATGTGGCGGTGATCTTCCCCGTGCACCTGAACCCCAACGTCCGCGCAGTGATGGATGGAGCGCTGGGCGGGATTGCCAACGTGGCGATGATCGAACCGCTCGATTACCCGCACTTCGCCCGCCTGCTCTCAATCGCCGACCTGATGCTGACCGATTCGGGCGGCGTGCAGGAAGAGGCGCCTGCGCTGGGCAAGCCGGTGCTGGTGATGCGCGAAACGACCGAGCGGCCTGAAGGCGTGGATGCGGGTACGGCGATGCTGGTGGGCACCGATGCCGACCGCATTGTGGCCGAGGCCACGCGGCTGCTGGATGACCCGGCGGCTTACGAAGCGATGGCGCGGGCGCACAATCCGTTTGGCGATGGGCACAGTTCGCAGCGGATTTGCGAATTGTTGGCTGGATAGAGGTTCTGGACGCAGAGTGTCTCGATAGACTGAAATGGGTTGGAGAGCCTTAGTGAGTTGATTATCACAAATCGGATGAGGTCTGGATTGCATTCACCTTATCGCGCAGGATGGCTGGCGTTGACAGCGGTGCTGGTTTTGATCGCTGCGTGGATTTTGCTCGGGGCTTCTGGCGCGGCGAAAGATCCAGCCTTATACCTAGGGTCAGCAATCTTTTGGCTCGTGATAATGGTTGCCTTGGGCATCTGGCCGCGCTGCTCAAGGTGCCGGAGATCAGTCTTTACTGCACAATGGGGTCCTTTTCACGTCGGTCGACCTTGGCCTAGCCGTAACTGCACTCGCTGTGGGGCCGATCTGACGGAAGGGTAAGGCCCGCAAATGGTTCGTTCGCGGACAGACTGCAATGCACCCCATCATTACCCGATTATCAACCAATTTCCGGCAAAGCCCAACGCGAACACACGCGAAAGGCATTCCATGCGCGGCGAAAACCTGCCCACTGTCTCTGTAATCGGCCTCGGCTATATCGGCCTGCCCACGGCGGCGGTGATCGCGCGCAGCGGCATGCAGGTGCACGGCGTGGATGTGACTCCCTCCGTGGTCGACACCATCAACCGCGGCGAAATCCATATCGAGGAGGTGGACCTCGACGGGCTGGTGCAGGGCGTGGTCGCACGCGGGTTGCTGAAGGCCTCGCTGGAAGTCGCGCCCGCCGATGTGTTCGTGATCGCGGTGCCCACGCCGTTCCACAAGGATGGCCAGCACACGCCCGATATCACCTATGTGCTCGATGCCGCCAAGAACGTGGCGCGCGTGCTGAAGGTGGGCGACACGGTGATCCTGGAATCGACCAGCCCTGTCGGCACCACCGAGCAGATGCGCGACATGATCGCGGCCCAGCGGCCCGACCTGAAGATGCCCGGTCTGACCAGCGGCACGCCCGATGTCTCCATCGCCTATTGCCCCGAGCGCGTCCTGCCCGGCCGCATCCTGGAGGAACTGACCAACAACGATCGCAGCATCGGCGGCATTACCCCGCGTTGTGCAAGGAAGGCGCTGGCCTTCTACAAGCGCTTCGTGCGGGGCACCTGCGTGACCACCGATGCCAAGAGCGCCGAGATGACCAAGCTGGTCGAAAACTCGTTTCGCGATGTGAACATCGCCTTTGCCAATGAACTTTCCATGGTCTGCGACAAGCTGGGGATGGACGTGTGGGAGGTGATTCGCCTCGCCAACCGTCACCCCCGCGTCAACGTGTTGACCCCCGGCCCCGGCGTGGGCGGGCACTGCATTGCGGTGGATCCGTGGTTCATCGTGGCCGCCGCGCCGCAGGAGACCCCGCTGATCCGCACCGCGCGCGGGGTGAACGATGGCAAGATCCACCACACCGTGGCCCATGCCGCCGCGCTGATCGAGGCCAATCCGGGCGCGCAGATCGCCTGCCTGGGGCTGGCCTTCAAGGCCAATATCGACGATTTTCGCGAAAGCCCGGCCCGTCTGGTCGCCGCCACGCTGGCTCGCCGCTACGGCAGCCGCATCAGCGTGGTGGAGCCTTATGCCGCGCAGTTGCCGCGCGAGTTCGAGGGCACCGGCGCTGTGCTGACCGACATCGATTCGGCGCTGGAAACGTGCGACGTGCTGATCCTGCTGGTGGATCACGACGTGTTCAAATCGGTCCCGCTGGCCGAACGGGCCGACAAGCAGGTCTATGACACGCGCGGCGTGTGGCCGGATCAGCCGCGCGCGGTTGCGGTCAGTGATGAGGGTGAATTGCGCAAGGCGGGGTGATCTCGCTTCCGGTTCGTGCTGAGCCTGTCGAAGCACGGATTGCGTGAAGCCAATGCGGTGTCAGTCGCAATTCGCCCTTCGACAAGCTCAGGGCGAACGGATGCAGGCTTTACCCCGGCCACCGTTCAAACGCGGGCAAACTCTCCTCGCCCACCATCCAGGCCCGCCGTTCGGCCACCTGGATGTGCGCGGTGGGGGCGCTTGCGTCCGGTTCGTCCAGCGTCACAGACTGCACATCGACAATGCCGGGCAGCATCTCCTCGTTCACGAAGTAAACCGGGGTGCCGCAAGTGCCGCAGAAATAGCGCTGCGATGCGCCCGCGCCGTTGAAGCAGCTCGCTTCGCCCTTCGTCACCCGAAACTGGTCTGTCTTGAAGGCCATCCACGCCACCATCGGTGCGCCACTGGCCATCTGGCAATCGCGGCAATGGCACAGCGCGTGATGCGCCGCCTCGCCCGAAACCTCGTATCGCACCGCGCCGCAGCGGCAGCCACCTTCAGCCATGATTCTCTCCTCGTGTTACAGACCCCCCGCCCCGCCTCCCCGCCCGGCCACCAATGATCCCATCAGGCTATGGTGGCCGGGTGGGGAGGCGGGGCGGGGGGTCTGAAGCCTCAAGACAAGGCGATATCCGGCGCGTCTTCCTGCTTCATGCCGACGACGTGATAGCCGGCATCCACATGGTGCACCTCGCCGGTGACGCCGCTCGACAGGTCGGACAGGAAATAGAGCCCCGAACCGCCCACGTCCTCGATCGTGACGTTGCGGCGCATGGGCGAGTTCAGCTCGTTCCACTTCAGGATATAGCGGAAATCGCCGATCCCGCTGGCCGCCAGCGTCTTGATCGGGCCGGCGCTGATCGCATTCACGCGGATGTTCTCCGGCCCCAGATCGTTGGCCAGATATTTGACGCTGGTTTCCAGCGCCGCCTTGGCCACGCCCATCACGTTGTAATGCGGCACCACCTTTTCGGCGCCGTAATAGGTGAGGGTGACGATGGAGCCGCCGTCCTTCATCAGCGGCCGCGCGCGTTTGGTGGCGGCGACCAGAGAATAGGCGGAAATGTTCATCGTCATGAGGAAGTTTTCGAGGCTGGTATCGACATATTTGCCGCGCAGCTCGGTCTTGTCGGAAAAGCCGATGGCGTGGACCAGGAAGTCCAGCTTGCCCCAGCGTTCCTCGATCTGCGCAAAGGCAGCATCCAGCGCGGCCATGTCGGACACATCGCATTCCACCAGGAAATCGCTGCCCACTTGCGCGGCCAACGGCTCGACGCGCTTCTTCAGCGCCTCGCCCTGATAGGAAAAGGCCATTTCGGCCCCGTGTTCGTGCAACTTGCGGGCAATGCCCCAGGCCAGCGACTTGTCATTGGCCAGACCCATGATGAGGCCCCGCTTGCCCGCCATCAGTGCCGTCATTCCACGTTCTCCTGCGTGCCGTCCGTCGGCATGGCCGTTGCCGCCAGGGCAGCGTTCAGCTCGGCTCCGGCGACCATCCCTAAGCCCACCAGCCAGAAAAAGAAAAGCGCGATCATGATCCCGGCCAGTGATCCATAGGTCAGGTCATAAGCGAACAGCTGGCTGATTACCCACGGCAGGCTGGCGGTCACGCCGATCCACCACACGGTTACCAGCAGCGCGCCGGGCCATTTGGGAAAGCCCCGGCGGCGGAAGCGCGACGGGGTCAGCGACAGGAACAGCAGGTAGATCGATCCGAACAGCCCCAGCCCGGCGATGATCCGCGACCACGCCAGCCGCGACAGGGCATCGGTCAGTTGCGGGAACCAGGCGCCGATCACTTCCTGCGCCGCGCCGATCATCAGTTGCGCGAACAGCGACAGCAGCAGAACCGCCACCGCCACGATGATGATGCCCGTGGTAATCAGGCGATAGCGCCAGAAGCTGGCCCCCGGCCCCACGTCGTAAGCGCGGCGCAGGATATCGCGCAGCGTCTCGATCAGGCTGCCTACGGTCCACAGGCCCACGATTGCCCCGGCCCATAACAGCCACCCGCTGCGCGCCTCGATAACCTGCCGCGCCACCGGTTCCAGCACTGCGGTGACAATGGGCGGAGTGGCAGACAGCACCGCCCGCACCGCGGCCAGCCGGTCGGCCTGATCGCCCAGCAGGCTGGAAAAGGCGGCGGCGGTGACGAAGAACGGAAAGATCGCCAGCAGCGAGACATAGGCCAGGTTGCCAGCGTGGATCATGCCGTCGTTCCAGCAGCCCACGGCCACGCGGCGGATCACGTCCAGCGTGCGCTTGCCCGGCATGAAGCGGCATACATGGCCCCACAGGGTGCGCCATGTCACTGATTGTGCCGGGGGATCACTGGGTGGCATTACGGGTAATTCTAACAGGCTGGCACAAGGTGTCGAGCGGTCAGACGCCCAGCCGCGCGCGCGGGTTGCCACCGCCGGTCCAGCCGTCCAGCCGGGTGGCCAGATCGCTGACGTCGTCGGGCAGGTGGATCGCCAGCGATACCAGCTGGTCACCGCGCCCGCCGCCCTTGCGGGAAAAGCCCTTGCCCTTCAGGCGCAGCACCTTGCCGGTGGAGGAACCGGGGGCGACTTTCAGCATCACCGGCCCATCCACGGTCGGCACGCGCACTTCGGCCCCCAGCACGGCCTCGTCCACGCCGATCGGCAGGTCCAGCCGCACATCGTCGCCATCGCGGGTGAAGAAGGCATGCGGATCGACGGTCATCGTCACCAGTGCATCGCCGGGACCGGCGGGGCCGGGTTCGCCCTTGCCCTTCAGGCGCATCTGGGTGCCGTCCTCGATCCCGGCGGGCAGAGACAGGTCGATGGTCTTGCCGTCGCCCAGGGTGATGCGCTGGGGCTTTTGCGTGGCGGCATCCACGAAGGACACGCGCAGGCGATAATTGCTGTTGGCCCCGCGTTGCGGGGGCGGCGGGCCGCGCCGACCGAAGCCAGCCCCCATTCCAGCACCACCACGCGCACCCGCGCGGCCGCCGAACAGGCCCTCGAACAGGTCGCCCAGATCCACGTTGTCGCCGTTGAACCCGCCGCCGCCGAAGCCGCCGCCAGGGCCGCCTGCGCCGCCCCCGCCAAAGCCGCCGCCAAACGGCATGCGCGGGTTGCCGTCCACATCGATCTCGCCCCGGTCGAACCTGCCGCGCTTGTCCTTGTCGGACAGCAGATCATAGGCGCGGGTGATGTCGGAGAACTTCTCCGATGCCTTGGGATTGTCCTTGTTGCGGTCCGGGTGCAGTTCCTTGGCCAGCTTGCGATAGGCCGCCTTGACCTCGGCCTCGCTGGCAGTGCGGGCCAGGCCCAGGGTGGCATAGGGATCGCTCATGGTGTGTTAGCTAGGTAATGCATCGGGCGCTGGCAAGCGTAGTGGTGGGTGCAGGCCTCTTCGCCTAACGGGATCGCAGGATCCCCCGCTCGCGCTTCCAGCGACCGAATACGAAACCTGCGAGCCACAGGGACATCCAGCCGAGGAGCAGGACGAAATACGAGACGATGCCGCCCGTCACCTTTTCGAGGATGAATTCGCCCCGGAACAGGTCGCCTATCCAACCAACCAGCCCAAGCAGGAACAAAAAGATTCCTACACGCCTAAGGGGCATGTCCCTGACAAACTCGCTGCGGATGCCCTGCCGTATCGTCCTCAAAACGCCCCATATCAGCAGGGTGCCAAACAGGCACAAAAAGATGATCGTTCCTGCGGTCATGCTTGCGAAGGTAAGGCGGCCATTCCTGGCTGACAAGCTAGGCCCGCGGCTTTCCTACATTGGCGCGACCGGCTAGGGCCTTCACTGGTGGCAGATGGCCCCGGTTTGTCAGGGCGCGGGTTTCGCTATTGGACACTGTTCCATGTGTTCCAGGTCTGTAGGAGTCGCGGCGTGATCGATGATGCAGACAACGCAATTGGCCATACCGACCCCTTCGGCCTGTTCGACGCCTGGTTTGCGCAGGCGCTGACAGCTGAGCCGAACGATGCCAATGCCATGGCGCTGGCCACTGCCACGCCCGATGGCATGCCGTCGGTGCGCATGGTGCTGCTGAAGGGGCACGATGCGGCGGGCTTTGTATTCTACACCAATGCCCACAGCCGCAAGGGGGGCGAGATCATGGCCAATCCGCAGGCGGCTTTGCTGTTCCACTGGAAAAGCCTGCGCCGCCAGATCCGCATTGAAGGGCCGCTGAGCGAGGTTACTGCGGCAGAGGCCGATGCCTATTTCCACAGCCGCGCGCTGAAATCGCAAGTGGGCAGCGCCGCCAGCGACCAGTCGCGGCCCCTCGATTCGCGGCAGACCTACCTTGACCGGGTGGCGCAGATTGCCGCTGCCCATCCGGTGCAGGTGCCACGCCCGGCGCGCTGGACCGGTTTTCGCCTGACGCCGCAGCGGATC
>Ga0114940_10000496_pt1 | contig 18517 bp, 14 predicted proteins | sample ColdCreekSource_FD_87195 | JGI IMG/M metagenome (GOLD analysis project Ga0114940, IMG submission 87195) | Groundwater microbial communities from Cold Creek, Nevada to study Microbial Dark Matter (Phase II) - Cold Creek Source | ecosystem: Environmental > Aquatic > Deep subsurface > Groundwater ... | reverse complement strand
CTTTTTGGGTGCGATTCATTTGGCTGCTGCTGTCATCTGGTTGAATTAGTTTTAATTGATGACACGCCCTAGTAGTATTTTGTTTAAGGATGGGGAGTTTAGCGCAGCGGATTTAGAGAATCCACCTTTGTTGACGATTAATGCACCGATTGGGCTGGGTTTTCGAGATCAACCTGGGGATATTGTTAATCGTTCTGTAGGTCAAAATCCCAACGGAGAAACTAACATAACTGATGGTGCAGTTGGTTTACAAGTTCCTAATGGTGAAACTTTAGCCATTGTTGGGGGCAATGTTTTGCTTAATGATGGCAACTTGACAACTAAGGGTGGTCAGATTGAAATTGGTAGCGTTCAAGGTGCTGGAAAAATAGGTTTTACTGAAATAGATACTAAATTTGCTTTAGATTATAGTTCTATCAATTCTTTTGGAGATATTACGCTGCAAGATACAGCAGTAGTTGATGTTACTGCTGGTGGTGGTGGAAGCATTAATGTTGCATCTAAAAATTTATCACTAGATAACAGTAGTTCTTTAAACGCTGGTATTGCCGTAAATTCAAATTTATCCAAAGCACAAGCAGGAAATATTATTATTAATGCTACTGATGCCATAACAATAAATAATAGCGGTCTCATCAGAAATGATGTCAATTTTGGAGCAGTAGGAGATGCAGGTAATATTGAAATTAATACAGGTTCATTTACAGCAAATAATTCTGCTCAAATAACTTCGCAAGTAGTTGGGAAGGGAAATTCAGGAGATATTAATATCAATGCCCAAGGAAAAGTATTTTTTGATGGAAGAGATGAAACAGATTCATATCCTAGTGCAATATTTACAAACATAGAACCTGATGGAGAAGGAAATGGAGGAAACATCAATATTCAAGCTGAATCTCTTGAAATAAAAAACAGAGCGCAATTATTGAGTAATGTGTCAGGAATTGGCAATGCTGGAGACATTAATATTCAGGTGGCAAATGAAGTTAATTTAACTAATTCAATTATGATTTCTGAGGTTACTGCACCAGATAAAAACGGTGAAGGTGGTCGAGGAGACGGTGGAGATATTAATATCACTACAGGCTCTCTATTTGTTCGAGATGGTTCTGCATTATTAGCCGATACAGAAAATATAGGTAATGCAGGAAATATTAATATTGAAGCCCGCGATCAGATAGTTTTAGAAGGAGAATGGCCAGGAGCGCAAACTGGGAGCTTGGAGCAAGGCAATATTGTTTCCAGTCAAATTACTGCCACAGTAGATGGAGAAGCAAATCCTGATGTTGAAGGCAATGCAGGAAATATCAATATATCTACACCTTCTCTTATAGTAAAGGACAGTGGATTTATCAGGAATAGAACTTTTGCCCAAGGAAATGCAGGTAATTTGACTATTGATGTTCAAAGACTAGATCTTAACGAAGGAAGGATTGATGCTAGTACATTTGGAGCTGGTAAAGGAGGCAATTTAACTATTACAGCCTCCGAAATAAAGTTAAGCGGTTCGGGTGGCGAATTTCCAACTTCTATTTTCGTAAAAGCCATCGATGGCACTGGAGATGCTGGTAATCTAACAATTACTACTGACAAAATAACAATACGAGATCAGTCCTCAATTGATGTAGGAAATTTTGTCAGACTTTTTCCTAGAACTACTCCTCCAGATCTTTCTCCAGGTCAAGGCGCTGCTGGAATTTTAAAAATCAATGCCAATTCCATTGAAGTTAATAATGCAATAATTAGTGCCGACAATGCTAATGGTACAGGTGGTGAACTGGAAATAAATACAAATTCTCTAACGCTTGAAAACGGGGGATCTATTTCAGCAGAGAGTACTTCCGATACGGGTACAGGTGGAAAAATTAGTTTAAATGTTGATGGCATTTTAGAAATGCGTGATAACAGTTTGATATCTGGTCGGGCTATTGAGGGGGCTAAAGGCGGTAACTTAAAGATTGATGCTCAATTTATAGTGGCTTATCCTGATGGAAACAGTGATATTTTAGCTAATGCACAACAAAGACAGGGGGGTAATATTACGATCGCTGCTGAGTCACTATTTGGCATTCAAAAGCGTTCTCTAGATGACTCAACTAACGATATTAATGCTAGTTCTAACTTTGATTTAGATGGCACAGTTAATATCAATACTTCTAAAATTGATCCACTCCAAGGAGCAATGGAATTACCTAGTAATGTAGTCGAAGCAAAGCAAACTGCTGAACAAACTTGTTCTGCTGATCGAGATGGGAAGGCAACTAATGGTTTAGCGATCGCAGGTAGAGGCGGAGTTACACCCCCTCCAGATGCTCCCTTAAACTCCGAGAATATCAGTAGTGAAAACCCTGCTCAAGCCAGCATTCCTGAACCGATAGAAACTGCTCAGGGAAAAATACAACCAGCCAGAGGTATTAAATTTACCAAAGATGGTCGAATAATTTTAACCGCATATCCCACTAATAATGCGGGGGAAAGGATTCCTGAAGGCAAAATTAATTGTGGTCAAATTTAAGGAAGTATCGCTACAGCATGACCGTCTTCTTCTAGAAAGACATCTAAAGTTTCAAATCAGGAATTTTTATTACAAAACCTTGTAACAGTTGTACTGTGAATCGCTATTGTTTTAATCTGACAATTATTGCCTAATAAATATTCTGGCTAAGTAGGTAGACGAACTCCCTAATCCCCTAACCCCCTAATCCCCTCATATGACAGTTTCTCCCCACAATAAAGCTAAAGCATTAAAACCTGGTAGTCGCCGCCCAGCCAAGGAACTCTGTAGTGAGTGTGGGTTGTGTGATACTTACTATGTTCATTATGTTAAAGATGCCTGTGCTTTTCTGAATCAACAAATTGCTGAACTCGAAACCCTGGCTCACGGGCGAAGTCGCGACTTAACGGAGGAAGACGACCTATATTTTGGAGTTAGCCAAGAAATGATGGCAGCGCGCAAACAGCAGCCGATTGAGGGAGCTCAGTGGACGGGAATTGTCAGTGCGATCGCCTGTGAAATGCTAGAGCAAGGGCTGGTGGAAGGGGTTGTCTGTGTGCAGAACACCGCCGAAGATCGCTTTCAACCGTTTCCTGTAATTGCCCGTACCAGAGAAGAGATTTTGGCAGCCAAGGTGAATAAGCCGACTCTTTCTCCTAATCTCAATGTCTTAGAACAGATTGAGCGCTCAGGAATGAAACGCCTCCTGGTAATTGGGGTGGGTTGTCAAATTCAAGCCCTAAGAGCCGTAGAGCAAGAGCTAGGCTTAGAAAAGCTTTATGTATTAGGGACTCCCTGTGTGGATAACGTTAGTCGGCAGGGTCTACAAAAATTTCTAGACACCACTAGTAGATCCCCTGAAACCGTGGTGCATTATGAATTCATGCAGGATTTTCGGATTCACTTCAAACATGAAGATGGGGCGATTGAAAAAGTCCCTTTCTTTGGCTTAAAAACCAATCAGCTTAAAGATGTCTTTGCTCCTTCCTGCATGAGTTGTTTTGACTACGTTAATTCCCTAGCAGATTTAGTAGTGGGCTACATGGGTGCGCCCTTTGGCTGGCAATGGATCGTAGTGCGAAATGACACAGGCAAGGAAATGCTAGATCTAGTCAGAGATCAGTTAGACACACAAGAAGTTATGTCCCAAGGCGATCGCCATCAGGCAGTACAACAGAGTATTCCTGCCTACGACAAGGGGGTAACCCTTCCCATGTGGGCTGCCAAGCTGATGGGGGTGGTAATCGAACGCATTGGCCCGAAAGGACTAGAGTATGCGCGGTTTTCCATTGATTCTCATTTTACCCGTAACTATCTCCATTTAAAACGCAACTATCCCCAGAAACTAGAGCAGCACGTCCCCGAATATGCCAAAAAAATTGTTGCTCAGTATAAATTACCAGAGTAAAGATAGCTAATCTTCTTGTCATGGGACAGATTAAGGAATACACTCCATACGAGACAGCTATAGCAGTTAATACATGGTGAGATCTTCTCTTTATAAGCAACAAAATAGTAATTTTAGTAACTTGTTTTGGTATCGAGAGTTATTAGTGGTCTTAATCAGACGCAGCCTTAAACGGAGGTATCGTGGTTCTTTTTTGGGGATCTACTGGTCGTTACTTAACCCCTTGGCAATGACGGGGCTGTATACGGCTATCTTTGGTGCTGCTTTTGCCAAATACTACGACAATTCCAATTTAAACTATGTATTAGCTGCTTTTACGGGGTTGGTAGTGGTCAACTTTTTTTCCGCCTCAACCCTGATGGCTTTAAATAGCGTCGTCGAAAATGGCAGCATGGTGAATAAGATTCGGCTGCCCTTAGCAATATTTCCCTTGGCAGCGATTGGAGCTAATGTATTTCAGCTTTTATTAGGTACTTTTCCCCTATTAATTATAGTTACCCTAATTATTTCCCATAGTCTGGTTAATGCGATCGCTTTATTTTTGCCGATTATCGCCTTGATTTTGGTCTGTGGTGGTGTGGGTTTATTGATGAGTGGGCTATTTGTTTTCTTCCGCGATCTGCCCTATTTTTATGAACTATTTACTTTTGTCTTATTTATGGGTTCTCCCATTTTTTATCCTCCAGAGATTGTCCCTGAAACCGTCCAAAAATTCTTGATTTTTAATCCTATACTGCCCATTATTGAAAGTATTCGGCAGATTGTCCTCTCGAACGACCTTCCTGATCTGCTCTTAATTACCCATAGTTTGGCTACGGGCTTAGTTGTGATGGCTGTGGGGATGGTGGCATTTTCTTACTGGCGATCGCAGTTCATGGATTTATTGTAGGTAAATTAATCATGGAAGAATCAATTAGATTAGAAGGGGTTTCCCTGTGGCGCAGAACCCAGGAGGAATTTTCTTACGACCTCAAAAAAACAGTCCTCTCTTTTTTTAACGGTCAATATCGTCGCCCTGCCAAAAAAATGGTGATTGATAATATTGATCTAACCATTAATTGTGGTGAGAAGGTGGGGATTATTGGGGCGAATGGTTCTGGTAAATCCACCATGCTCAAGCTAATTTCAGGGATTTTACAACCCACCACAGGGACAGTCAGGGTCAAGGGCAAGATTGCCCCACTAATTGAACTGGGGGCAGGATTTGACACTGAATTATCAGTGATCGACAATATTGTTCTTTATGGAGTGATGTTAGGCTATTCGCAACTGGAGATGAAGTCGAGAGCGAAAGATATTTTAGCCTTTGCCGAGTTGGAGACCTATGCTTTAATTCCTGTTAAAGGTTTATCTTCGGGGATGACCGCCCGTTTAGGTTTTGCGATCGCCACTGATGTTAGTCCTAATATTTTGATCCTAGACGAAGTACTGTCTGTGGGGGACATTAGCTTTCAAAACAAGTGTAGCCAAAGAATGCAAGAATTTTGGCAGAATGATGTCACAATTTTATTAGTTTCCCACTCAATGGAAATGATCTGTGACAATTGTCATAAAGTTATTTGGATGGAACAGGGAAGAGTGAAAATGATTGGTCAAGCCCAAGACGTTGTGGATCAGTATCTTGACTGTGTTGATCCGAACCATCTTGCCTCCTCTCGAACAAGTCAAGTGAATAACAAATAGAGTTTTTAGTCTTTAGTTTTTAATCAAAATGACTCTCAGTTTATCTACCCCCTCGGTAATGATTATTACAGGCATGCACCGTTCAGGAACTTCCTTGACGGCATCTTTGTTGCAAAGTGCAGGGGTTAATCTGGGCGATCGCCTGATGAGGGGAGACAAAGGCAATAGTAAAGGGCATTTTGAAGATCTGGATTTTGTGGAATTTCATCAGCAGGTTTTACAAGCTCAAGAATTAAATATTGCAGGTTGGGTAAAAGAAAATCGAATCAAAGTTCCCGACTCCTTTCAAGAACTGGCACAAGATTTGCTGGCGACTCGGCAAGATTTAGGAATCTGGGGTTGGAAAGATCCCCGTACTACTCTCTTCCTAGATTTTTGGTCGAAGTTAATTCCTGATGCTAAATATATTTTTGTTTATCGCTCACCTTGGGACGTAGTGGATTCTTTATTCCGTCGCCAAGATATTATTTTCCAGCAAGACCCCAACTTTGCCCTGACTCAATGGTGTAATTACAATCAGGCCATTTTAGACTTTCGGCAACGTTACCCCGATCAATGCTTATTGTTTAATGTCGCCCAGGTCATTTGTAATCCCGAGGTGATAGTAGATTTGGTGAATCAGCGGTGGGGTTGGGGATTGCGATCGCCAGAAACTCTCTATGAACCAGCCATCTTTAAGGCAAATCGAGATTATTATCTGCAAACCATCATCACTAAATTTTTCCCCGAAGCTGCCACTCTTTACGGTCAATTGCAGCAACAGGCTGATGGGACAGATTATCCTACTGCACCTTTACCAGCGGATTTAAACTATAAGCCTCTAGTCTTACAGGACTGGATCAATCTCAAAAAAGCCGCCGCCAAAATCCAAAACCCAGACTCCGATGCTCCTCGCCTCCGTAAAGACCTATTAATTGCCCAAAAGAAAGTTGAGCAAATGGAATATATGGTTCAGGTAATGGAGAGCAGTAAATTTTGGCAATTAAAGTGTCAATGGTCTAAATTCAGGCAGAAGCCACGTATTATCAATGCTAATCTCACTAGGAAAATAAAATTAAAACTAAAAAACAAAATTACCAAAATTAGCTCGAAATTATCCTATTACACCGCCCTGATTAATCATGAACCGAATGTAAGTAATGATCTGCAATATCAACGATGGCTGAGAAAACATTATCCTCGTCCCCAAGATTTTGACCTCATTAAAACCCAAACCTTGGCACTAGCCTACCAACCTTTAATCAGTATTATCGTCCCAGTTTATAATCCTGAGCAAAAATTCTTGGAACAGGCGATCGCTTCTGTGATGGAGCAGCTTTATCCCCATTGGGAACTCTGTTTGGTGGATGATTGCTCAAGTGAACCCCATGTCAAAAGTGTTTTAGAAGGCTATTGCCAACAAGATCCGCGAATTAAAGTCGTCTATCATCAGCAAAATGAACATATTTGTCGAGCTTCCAATACTGCTTTGGAAATAGCTACAGGAGAATATATTGCTCTGTTGGATCATGATGATCGCCTAGCACCTCATGCTTTGAGTGAAATCGTTAAGCTATTGAATCAACATCCTGAAGCAGATTTTATTTACTCCGACGAAGATAAGATTGATGAGCAAAATATTCACCAAGATCCCTTTTTTAAACCAGACTGGTGTCCTGATTCCATGTTATCGCGGATGTATACTTGCCATTTGGGGGTTTATCGACGCTCCTTAATGCAGGAAATAGGAGGCTTTAGAGTTGGTTTTGAAGGTAGTCAGGATTATGACTTAGTACTGCGACTAACGGAGAAAACTAGCCATATATTCCATCTTCCGCAAGTACTATATCATTGGCGCATTCATCCTCAGTCTACCTCTGCAAGTATAGATGCTAAACCCTATGCTGCCCTCGCTGCTCAAAAGGCCATTCAAGAAGCGATCGCTCGTCGTCAAGAACCAGGAAAGGTGCTGATGAAGCCTGATTTTGCGGGGGTATATACCGTTCGCTATGATATTCCTGACCGCAAACTAGTAAGTATCATCATTCCCACTAAAGATCTTGCGGATACTTTAGACACTTGCCTCAAATCCATCTTTGACCAAACGAGCTATCCTAACTACGAAGTAATTGTCATTGATAATGGCAGTGTCGAACCCAAAACCTCTCAGTGCTTGAAATATTGGCAGAAACAAGAGCCACAACGTTTTCGCTCCTACTATTACGACATACCGTTTAATTATTCTCGAATCAATAACTATGCCGTAGAACAAGCTCAAGGAGATTATTTACTATTTTTGAATAATGATACAGAAGTAATAGCCCCCGACTGGATTGAAGCGATGGTAGAACAGAGTCAAAGAAAATCTATTGGCGCAGTGGGTGGTTTGTTGCTCTATCCCGATCATACCGTGCAGCACGGGGGAGTAATTATGGGTATTGGTGGTGTGGCGGGACATAGCCATAAACATTTTTCCGCTGACGCACCAGGCTATCTATCCCAATTGGTTTCAACTAACAATTATTCGGCCGTAACCGCTGCTTGTTTGATGTGTCGCCGAGAGGTGTTTGAGTACGTTGGCGGTTTTGAACCTCAGTTGGCGATCGCTTTTAATGATGTTGATTTCTGCCTTAAGCTCGTATCCTCTGGCTATCGTAATGTATATCTGCCCCACGTCGTTTTATATCACCATGAATCCAAGAGTCGAGGTTCTGAAGATACTCTAGTCAAACAAGCTCGTTTTGCCCAGGAAGTAGATTATATTCAACAAAAATGGTCATACATTTGCGATCGCGACCCCTGTTACAATCCCAATCTCAGCAAAAACCATGACGACTATCGACTAAATATTTAGCGTCGTTTCAGTTTTCAACTAAGACACATCATTTATTGGTTTTAGCTTCTAGCTCCTAGCTTCTAGCCGTCTATCCTAGACTTAACCGCAAAGTAAAACGATATAAACTCCGAACTCATTCTTGACGGTGACCCTAATTATCGCTAGAACTTAGCTGTTTGAAATAATACCTGAGTTATAGTGCTGAAAAAATTATCTATCAATACAGTTCATCTGTTTGTGACATCTTTGGGCAATCACTTCATGATCGAGATTGCCGAGATTTTCAATGAAGGCTTTAACAGCAATGGCATCAAATCCGAGATCAAGGTTGATCAGCTACCCTCTACCCATCCAGAATCAGGACTGATTCAAGTGGTTATTGCACCCCATGAGTTTTTCAATCTGTTTCTTGAACCTCAGCTTAAGACTGGAGAAAAAGTTAAAGACTTTTTGAAAGCTGTATACGTCCTCAGTGCAGAACAGCCACTTACCCAATGGTTTAAGGTGGCTTGTAAGCTTGCTGCTTCTTCTAAGGGAGTGCTAGATATCACCCAACATACCGCGATGGAATATCGCAAGCGGGGTATTTTCACTGTTCATGCTCCTTTGGGTTATGCCTCCTGTTTTGAAGCAGGGATCGATCTTCATGATTTGCCTGAGCGCAATGTTGACCTCCTCTTCTTAGGCAGCATGACTCGCAAACGGGAATTATTCATATCCCATAATGCCTCCCTGTTTAATCAATACCAGAGCAATATTGTTACCACTCGCTTAGAAAAACTCAAATTCTCCCATACAAAAGGTTTCTTTGCTGGTCATGATCGTAATCGCCTACTGCGTTCCAGCAAAATCTTGGTCAACGTTCACGCCGGTGAGAACACTTACTTTGAATGGTTGCGAGTGATTATGGCGATCGCCAATGGCTGCTTGGTTATTTCCGAAACCAGCGACTATATTAAACCCCTGATTAACGGCAAGCACCTAATTATTACTGAATTAGATGACATTGCTGCTCAATGCGAGTACTATCTCGAACATGAATCAGAGCGCTTGGCAATTGTGGATGAAGCTTATGAATTTGTCACTCAAGAATTCAATACCAGCATCCTTTGTAAATCCATTTTACAAAAACTAGAGCAGCAAACTGAACACATCGTTGAACTTCAAAGAGTATAGAAGATTATAGATAGATAGTATGGAAAGTATCAATTCTGCTAAACGAACCATCATGGGTACTAGGTTGGAAATGGCAAAGCTCTGTGCTTTTATGGGCAAAGAGCCTTGGGTAATTTCATCAAATGCAGCGTTCGACAACTGTTCTGACCCCAGTGTCACGGTGATCATCACCCTCTATAACTACTCAGAATATATTCAAGAATGTTTGGATAGTGTCTGTGCCAGTATTAGCGATCGCTTACCTGGTGGCTTTGATGTTTTAGTTATTGACGACTGTTCCACTGACAACTCCGCAAGCTTAGTGGAAAGCTATCTTCAAAGGGTTGACACTCCCCTTCGCCTAGTTAAAAAACTCTACAATACTGGTCTAGCAGATGCTCGCAATTGCGGTCTGAACCTGGCTCGCGCTCCGTTTGTGTTTATGTTGGATGCAGACAACTGGATTTATCCCAATTGCTTAGAAGTGTTATACGAAGCAATTAATGAATCAAGTCATGCTGCTGTATACGGTATTATCAATTGTTTCGACAATAAAACAGGAGAAGGTGTTTGGCTCAACTCTTTTTATGAATGGGATGTGAGCGAGTTGCTTATCACCCCTTACATCGATGCTATGGCAATGTTTAAAAAAGACATTTTGCTCAAAATAGGTGGGTACTCGACGGAACTGATGCTGGTTGCTTGGTCGGGTTTGGAAGACTATGACCTCTGGCTCAATCTGGCTCAATCTGGCTACACGGCGAAGTTAATTCCCCGAATCCTCAGTTCTTACCGCGTTCATAACAGTTCAATGATGAATACTACTAATGTCTATTTTGATATATTGGCACAGTATTTAAGGCAAAAATTTACTAAGCTCATCGAGCAACATAAAGATGTCACAACCATTTTTAGAATGCCACGAGACATGGAAATCAATACTGAAAGCTCAGCGATATTGCAGTTAAGAGAAGCGAAATCTATGATCGAGGCGATGGAAACCAGTAAGTTTTGGAAACTCCGAACCCGCTGGTTTCAAATCAAAAAATTGGTGGGCATTACGGAGCAGTGATAACAAAATATTTAAAAACAGCAGGAGACATATGCAAAAGATTCTTTTGTTATTACGAAAATTAGTACTCAAGGTTCAAGAAATAGGTGGGCGAGAAACTCTCTCGATTGTCCTACGTAAAGGAGCCAATCATCTTACTCGATCTAAATTGATCAATCCTTATAATCAGGATTTGGTGTCTCCCATTTCTAGTTTGCCATTAGATTACGAGATTATTTTGACGGGGTTACATCATCATCAATCTTTGCTTCCACAAATTTCACTAAGACGGTCTAGCCCTAATGAATGTCTTCACTTTGTTTGGATAGTTCCTTTTTTCTTTCGTGGTTCGGGAGGACATAAAAATCTATTTCGTTTTGTCAAAGGATTAGAAGTTCTGGGACACAAAAATACTGTTTATGTAGTACACGATCCTGATTCGGAACTCGGCTGCCAAGAAATTCATAATTTGATTCGAGAATATTTTGAATTAATTGATGCTGAAGTTAAAATTTTTAATCCCAAACAAGTAGAAGCTGAATCTGCTGATATTGTTGTGGCGACTTCTTGGATTACTGCTTATGCTGCCTTGATGTTTACTGCTAGACTTAAGCTTTATTTTGTTCAGGATTACGAGCCATTATTCTTTTCATCAGGTAGTTATTGGCACTTAGCAAAAAATACCTATCATTTTGGCTTTTATCATCTAACCCTAGGGCCTTGGTTGACTGATTTACTGCGAAAACAGCACCAAGTAGAAGCTGATTTTTACGATATCGTTCTAGATAAAAGTCTTTATTATCCTAGAGAACAAATTAGCAACCCAACAATTAGTCAATTAAGTCAAGAAGATGGACTAAAAATCTGTTTTTACGGCCGAAGTTCTACTCCTCGACGCTGTTTTGAGATTGTAGTGATGGCATTATATCTTGTTACCCAGAAAGAACAGGATTTAACAATCATTTGCTATGGCTGCGATGAGATTCCACAATTACCATTTGAATGCATTAATCTTGGCGTTTTAGAAGTTGGAGATCTTGCTGAACTTTATTCAATTTCTGACATTTGCATTGCGCCATCTTCGACAAATTTAGCTTTAGTTGCTCATGAGGTAATGGCTTGCGGTTCTATTTTAATGGATTTAGAAACCGAAAACACTGCACTTAATCTCACTCATTTGTTAAACAGTTATTTGGTTCAGCCAGATCCTCAAGCAATGTGTGATGGTTTGCTAGAGTTATTCCATAATCCTCAACTACGAGATGAAATCAAGAAAAATTCTCTGATTCATGCTCAACAACTAAAAAGTTGGGAGCAGCAAATAGAAACCTTCGAGCAGCTTGTCAAATCCCGATTGGATATCCTCGATGTGGTTCCCGTCGAGCAGACAAATTACCAAGATCAGGAAAAAGGTCTTTACTCGACTGCAAAAACTTATTGAAACTCCCAGCCGCCACCGCCAGGAGTTTCGATGACCAATATATCTCCTGGCTGCATAACAACGGTAGCATTACTGCCTAATATTTCAACTGTTTGATCTTGCCTCACAACATAATTTTTGCCCACCTGCCCCCCTTCCCCACCATGTAATCCAAAGGGAGGGATAACTCGATGGTTTGAAAGTATACTGGCAGTCATTGAGGTTAAAAAACGTACTTTCCTAATTACTCCCTTCCCTCCAGAGTATTTGCCTTTGCCCTGGCTACTTTCCCGAATACTAAAATTTTCCAAAATCACAGGATAACGCGATTCCAGCACTTCAGGATCGGTGAGCAAAGAATTAGTCATGTGAGTCTGCACCGCATCAGTACCATTGAATCCATCCCCTGCCCCTGAACCACCACAAATAGTCTCATAATATTGATATTGTTCGTTGCCAAAGGTAAAATTATTCATCGTTCCCTGGGAAGCTGCCATGATACCCAATGCGCCATACAGGGCATCGACGATGGTTTGAGAAGTTTCCACGTTTCCCGCCACCACCGCAGCAGGGTAAGTCGGATTGAGCATACAGCCTTCAGGAATAATAATCTCGATGGGTTTTAAACATCCTGCATTGAGGGGAATAGCTTCCGCTACCAAAGTCCGAAAGACATATAATACCGCAGCTTGAGTGATGGCAGCAGGGGCATTGAAATTATTGCCTTGCTGAGGAGATGTGCCTGTAAAGTCAATGACTGCGCGTTTCAGTTCCCGATTAATAGTTACTTTTACCTGGATTTTGGCACCGTTATCCATGCCATAGCAAAATTGACCGTCTTGCAAATTGGCGATCGCTTTTTTTACCGCTAATTCCGCATAATCTTGAACATGCTGCATATAAGCTTGTACTGTTTCTAAGCCATACTGCTTCACCATATCTAATAGTTCCGTAACTCCCCGATGATTGGCGGCAATCTGGGCTTTAAAATCAGCCAGGTTTTGGGGAATATTACGGGCAGGATAGGGATGACTCGTCAGTATTTCTCTAACTGCCTCTTCTCTAAAGTTACCTTCCTCTACTAATAAGAAATTATCAAATAGAATTCCCTCTTCTTCTATGTTTTTACTATTAGGAGGCATAGAACCTGGAGTAATACCACCGATGTCTGCTTGATGTCCCCGTGAGGCGACATAGAAAATGGGTTTTGTAGGGGCGGTTCGGGAACCGCCCCTACCAGGGAAGACAGGGGTGATTGCAGTTACGTCAGGAAGATGTGTTCCGCCATTGTAGGGATCATTGGATAGGTAAACATCCCCTGGTTTAATTTCACCCTGCACATGATTGATTAAGCTGGTGACGCTGGCACTCATAGAGCCTAAATGAACGGGAATATGGGGGGCGTTAGCAACTAAAGCACCAGAAGCATCAAAGATGGCACAGGAAAAGTCTAACCTTTCTTTGATATTGACGGAGGCTGCGGTATTTTGCAGCACGATACCCATTTGTTCGGCAATAAACTGATAAAGGTTTTTAAATATTTCCAGGCGGACAGGATCAACTTGGGATAGATTATTCATAATTATGGTTAGAAGCATCCCTATCTAATTCCCAGCTTCAAATTGGTAATTTAATTGCTAAAAAAAGTAGTTTGAAATTATTTTACAGTTGCGATCGCAAATTCATCCTGTCTTTCTAGCGGTGACTGGCTTTCGGATCGTATATTCAATTCGAGCGCGAATAGCTGGCTCTGACTCACTATCAATTAATTCTTGGAACTTACTCATAATTTTCGGTAGTAAATCAGGTTGACTAACCGCCAAAGTTTTACTTAACGCTTCTAATCCTACAACCGCAGCATAGCGCACCACCCACTCCCCATCTTTCGTCGCTAGCAAGAGAGTTTCTAATACTTTTTGCTGTGCGGCTATAACTTCTGTGGGGGGCAACTTTAACCAATTAATGCTCCCCAACCCTTTGGTTGCCGCACGGCGGACACTTTGGGAAAAATCAGCGATCGCCGCTTCGAGCAATAAATCTAGGGCAGCAGGATCACCAATCCCCGCAAATACTCTCGTCGCCCAAGCCCTTGCACCATAGTTATAATCGTCTAAATTTTCCAGTAGATATGTCACCACAGGCTCCCCAATCTGGATTAAACCGTCAACCGCAGCTACCGCAGCCCCAGGATTATTGAAACCCAATACCTCAACTAAAGTAGGTATGGCAGCGCGATCGCCAACAACCGCTAAGTCTTCTACAGTTTTTAAGAGTAAATCGGCAGAATCAGCTTGATTTACCGCTTTAATTAATTGTTGAACATCAGACATGGCAAACTATTCTTGTAAAGTAAATTTCCTGTTAAAGATTTTCTTGAATCCAAAGTTTGAAAGCTCTAATTGCCCTACTTCTTCCTTCAACCTGAGCTTGTTTTGTGTAGCATTCAATCAGTTCTTGGATGGGAATATGGAGAAAATTTGGGCTGGTTGTTGATTCCACATACTGCTGGTTTTGCAATAAATAAATTTGCAGCCCTTTTTTGCTGTAGCGCCAAAGCTCAGGGACTTGCAAGAGCAGGTAATTATTGAACTGTGTTCTATTAGTTATGTCAATTTCAATCGCTAAATCTGGGGGTGGATCGATGCTTAAATCTAGTCGATCTTTGCCAATGACAGCTTGATAATTTTGGATATAAAAACAAGCATCCGCTTCCAAAGCTTGGTTCATTGATTCACTTTTAAAAGTAGTGGATGCCAAGGATTCAAAATCTACTTCTAATCGCTCAAGCAAAATTTTGATCAAATCTCCAATAATCTCTTTGTGCTTTTCATGCTCTGGTAAAGGAACCATTATTTCTAATGCTCCATTACTATAAGAAATTCTGGAACCACGATGTTCTCCTAAATCTGCGAGAATCTCCTCAAAATCTAACCAGCTAATATCTCGCAACAATAATTGCTGTCCAGGTTTGACGACAATTTTTTCTAAGGCTACCTGCATAAGTCTGAGGTCATTAAAGAAGAGAATCCATTAGGTTCATTATATGAATACTCTCAGGGGATATTGCTGAATCTTTGCCTTTTAAATCGGTTTCTAATAGTCCCTTAAGAGCAATAAGTTTCATACTGTTTTCGGCTAAGGTATCAGCGATCGCCTGCCCCGCTTTAACATACCCCACCGCCCCTAAATCCATTAAGGCAGAACGACGTAATTGCAAATCATTCCCTGATAGCGCCTGAATCAGCATCTCTCCATACTTTTCTTTTTTGGTCAACTGATACATCGCCCTTGCTGCGGCATATTTTACCTTTTCCATTGAGTGCTGAGTAAATGGCTCAATCAAGTCGATTGCGACCCTTGCCCCTAATGTTCCTAAAGCTTCGATTACCGCCTCATAGGGCTGGACTAAGTGGGGTTTCCCTGAAACTCTAGTAGCCTCTGCCACTCCTCCCTCCAATAGCTTCATGAGTGTCGGGACACATCTTTGATCTTCTAGGTTCTCTAAGGCTTGGGCTGCCGCTTCCCTCACGTAATAGTCAGGAAATTCTAAACAACTAATTAATGGCTCAACGGCTCTTTTGTCCCCAAGTTTGCCCAAAGCTCTAGCTGCATTCCGCCGCAAAGGATATCCCCCGTCTGGAGCGCGATCTTGTTCATCTTCTAAGGCGGTTAATAAAGCGGCGATCGCTGATGGATCTTTGATTCTAAATTTCCCTAGCCACCAGGCTGCATAATATCGCGCTCCTAGATCTGCTTTCTGGTTGAGATTGGCGATCGCCTGGGGCAACGTCAACTGCTCGGCTTCACCTGAATTGTTTAAATCATCCATTCTAATAAAAAAGCTTACAGCTTATAGCTTATAGCTACGATCAAAACAACAATACTCAGAAAAGTAAACAAATACTAGCTATGGTGCTGGCATTCGCATACTGCTCTGAGTATCGCTTTAGAAGTCAAGTTTCTTGACTCTGATGTATTACCTGTAACTTGAACACAGGTTGATGACTCATGAAATTAAGTCATTTAATCTTGGCTAATAGTCTTAGCTAAGGGTATTGATCGCATAGTCAAGGTAGCTATTTGCTTCGGTAGCAGGATCACCACTTAGACCATGATTGCTCTTGATGTATTTTAGAGCTTCGATGTACCAGCTAGGAGATAGTTCATAAGCACGGTTGATTTCATCCAACCCAGCTACTAAATACTCGTCCATAGGGCCAGTTCCACCAGAAACCAGGCAATAAGTTACCATTCTGAGGTAGTAACCAATGTCACGGGAGCACTTTGCTTTACCAGCGGGAGTGGAAGCGTAGTTAGGACCAGATGTGGTAGTAGTGTAGGGGAATTTGGCATATACTGCATTAGCTGCCCCATCAATTAAGCTCTGAGAATTGCTAGTTAAAGCTTTTGCTGCTTGTAAAGAAGCATTGGCTTGCTTAAAGCGACCAAAAGCAGTTTGGATTTCAGTACTGCTTAAGAAACGACCTTGGGAGTCAGCAGAAGATACTGCTTCGGTTAAAGGAGTTTTCATGATTGTAATGTTTCTCTTGTTTTACTAATTTTTTCTAAACAACCAAAGGTTGATATCTGCCGTCAAAAGACTGCTCTTTTGAACTAACCTACTGAAGCAGCAGCACGGTCGAAGTAGCCAGCAATTTCAGAAGCAATCGCACTACAGTCACCAGCAGTAATACCATTTCTGTCGTTAACAATTGCCAGAGCAGCTTCTTTCATTTTTTGTACTCCAACAGCAACAGAAGCACCAGGAGTACCCAAGGCTAGATAAGTTTCACGAAGTCCATTGAGGCAACGATCTTCCAGTACACTAGCGTCACCAGTGAAGATGGCGTAAGTGATATAGCGCAAGATGATTTCCATGTCGCGCAAACAAGCAGCGTTACGACGGCTAGTGTAAGCGTTACCACCAGGGGCGATTAGTTGGGGCTGCTCAGCAAATAGAGAACGAGCTGCGTTAGTGACAATAGCGGAAGCGTTTCCAGTAATACGGTTGACTGAATCCATGCGCTTGTTGCTAGCTGCAACCATAGCGCTTAGAGCATCCAACTGGCTGCTGGATAGGAACTCGCCACGGGCATCAGCCTGGGACACGACTCTAGTAAATGCGTCGAACATTATAAATAATCTCCTACTCGAATTAATTTTGGTTTAGTTGAACTTCAAAAAGGAATCTTAACTTAAAAACAACTTTCCGTTGCTAGCGATCGCTAGTTTCTCGAAAGCGGTTGATTGTTGAAGGTGCTAAGTTACTATTCTCTAGGCACTTAGTCAGAGTTTCTTAAGTCACCTAACAAAACTTTACACGTTTAATAAAAAACCGTAAAAGAGATAGATTTACGGCGGTTATCCAAGGCATTTCACAAAGTCTGAAGTATTCTACCCACACTCTGCGATCGCATTTTGGCTTCGCCTCCAGGCATTTATCCCTCAGATAACTTTTATACAACGACAACGAACCATAGTTTGTTACGTCTTGTTAAATTTTCTAGGTTTTGCTGACCGCGGAATGCGGTTATGCCCAAGCTCTGGCTTTTGAAGCCAGGGAACGGATGACCACCTTCAACAATTTTGACTTTTTGTTAAAGTTACACTTAAGTAATGCTCTTCCGATTATCTTATTTTTCCGTAACCCAATGCAATCAACTGTTACTTTTATCAACAATTAGCTGACCGAGGAAGGCGGAGTACCCTTCACTAATTACCCCTGTTCAGTTTTTTTAAAGAAGCTAACAGACCGAAATTATAGGAAAAACCTAAGCAGAGGCTAAAGTTCGCTCTAGATCGAAGAGGAAACCATGAATATATTCTTCTGTCCATTCTGCGCCATATAAACGGGTTAACATGCCCCTAGCAGGATCTTTTTCGGCGCGATAGTCAGCGTAGCTTTTTTGGGCTTGAAAAATCGCTGTTAGCTGTTGAGGATCAGTCACTGTTGCTGCTTGTTCGACAAAACTAAGATAAGCATCAAGATAGTCACAAAAAGCCTTGAAGACTAAATTTTCCACTACTTCCGTCTCTGACGGACGAGTCCACAAGAAAGCAGGAGAAAAGTATTGTTGAGCTTCTTCTGGAAAGTCCCCACCCCAAGGTAAATCTGCTTGGTACTGGCGAAACATCGACATGATTGGCTCGCCGCTGTATTTAGCCTGATAAGCCTGATTTTGACTAAAAAGTGGCTGCATATCGATCGCAATTAAATGTCCTCCAGGCAAGGTCACTAAATCTGCACCGAAAAAAGGCAGATCGTAATTAAGCCGAGGAAAGATCACAAAATTAAGCACCTGTAGAGAGTCTCCTCCCTGAACATGGGCTGCCCTGATTTGCCTCAGCTTGTCCGATTGAAAGCCATAGCTAGTAGTTGTTACTGGCTCTTGTTTTTTTCCTTTCCCCATCACTCCTTCCTTTTGTTCAAAACCAAGAGGGATGGGGTAGGGTTGCAGAGCTAATCTGGACTGCAAAGTGGCGATCGAGTG
>Ga0114940_10000495_pt1 | contig 18560 bp, 12 predicted proteins | sample ColdCreekSource_FD_87195 | JGI IMG/M metagenome (GOLD analysis project Ga0114940, IMG submission 87195) | Groundwater microbial communities from Cold Creek, Nevada to study Microbial Dark Matter (Phase II) - Cold Creek Source | ecosystem: Environmental > Aquatic > Deep subsurface > Groundwater ... | reverse complement strand
TTTCTTGTTCTAGCCTCTCAATTTTTTGCTCTTGTTCCTCTGGACTCATGTACAGCACATTACCACACTTTTTCCTGGCTGGAAATTATTCCGCTCCTCCTACCTGGGCAGTTACGAATATTTTAGATAGAGCGATCGCCAAAAACTATAACTTCTAACTCCTCACATCTTGCAGTGACCATTTCAGCAGTCCAACGGTACAGGAATAATCGAACTCAGGTTTAAATTAAATCTCCGAGGAAACTACTTCAGACTTTTCTTCTAATTTTGGTTTTGGGATCGAATTATTTTCCATAGGCTTTTTTGTTCCTGGTTGGGGTTGTTCCAGTTTGACTGGTGCTAAAGGTTCTGCCTGCTCAAGTTCCAGAGGTTGAGGAGTAGTTTCTTTATGGAAAACCAGCTTATCCTCTACACAGTCAACGATAATTTTATCCCCAGGGGTAAAGGTACTATCAAGGATCATCGTGGCAATGGGGTTTTGCAATTCTCTTCTAATTGCTCGCTTGAGGGGACGCGCACCATAGGCAGGATCGTAACCGATGGTAACAATTCGGTCTTGGGCAGCAGCGGTCAGTTCGATGTCTATTTTCTGATCCTGCAATAGCCGCTGGATACCTTTGATTTGAATGGTGACAATTTCCTTGAGTTCCTCTTTCTTCAAGCCGTGGAAGATAATCAGGTCATCGATACGGTTCAAAAATTCGGGACGAAAATGACCTCGAAGAGCCTGAGTAACTTGACTCTGAATTTTGTCGTAGTCTTGGTCATTGCCTTTGACATTTAAGATGTGTTCGCTACCAATATTGCTGGTCATGACAATGATGGCGTTGCGAAAATCCACTACCCGTCCTTGGGAATCGGTAATTCTGCCGTCATCGAGTACCTGAAGCAGGATATTAAAGACATCCTTATGGGCTTTTTCCACTTCATCCAATAACACCACACAATAGGGACGACGGCGCACGGCTTCGGTCAACTGTCCCCCTTCCTCAAAGCCAACGTACCCAGGAGGCGCACCCACCAAGCGAGATACGGCGTGTTTCTCCATATACTCAGACATGTCAATCCGCACCATCGCGTCTTCACTATCGAATAAAAACGCTGCCAAGGCTCTGGCTAATTCTGTTTTACCTACTCCTGTCGGCCCCATAAACAAGAATGAACCAATGGGTCTACTAGGGTCGCTCATCCCTGCTCGTGCCATGCGAATGGCGGCGGAAACTGCTGCTACAGGTTCTTGCTGACCAATGACTCGTTGATGGAGATGTCCTTCTAGTTGCAATAGCTTTTGTTTTTCCGATTCTAGGAGTCGGTTAATCGGTACTCCTGTCCAGTTGGCGACGATTTCGGCAATGTCGGATTCTGATACTTGTTCTCTTAAGAGGGTGGTTTCCTCAGATTGCAAATCGATGAGCTTGGTTTCCTTGGCTTCGAGATTTCTTTGCAAAGTTTCCAGCTTGCCATACTTTAATTGGGCTGCTTTTTCATGGTCAAAAGCTCGTTCGGCTTTGTCTAATTCCAAGCGGGTTTTTTCTTCTTCTTCCTTGAGGGCATTAATCTCATCCAGTAAGTTTTTTTCTGATTGCCATTGGGCGGTCAAGCCTGACTGCTTACCTTTTAACGTTTCAATCTCGGCGGTAATTTTACTCAATCGCTCTTTGGAGGCGCGATCGATGGTGAGTACCCCTAAACGTTGACTTTCACCACTGAGGGAAACTTTTTCCATTTCAAGCTGCATAATCCGACGGTCGATATCTTCTAATTCGCTGGGTTTAGAAGTAATCTCCATTTTTAACTTGGCTGCTGCTTCGTCAATCAGGTCGATCGCCTTATCGGGTAAAAAGCGATCGGTAATGTAACGTTGAGACAGGGTAGCTGCTGCCACTAGAGCCGAATCAGTGATAGTTACCCCGTGGTGTACTTCATATCGCTCCTTGAGTCCTCGCAGGATGGAAATGGTATCCTCGACGGAGGGTTGTTTGACGTATACCTGCTGAAAACGTCTTTCTAGGGCAGGATCTTTCTCAATATTCTTACGGTATTCATCTAGGGTAGTTGCTCCAATACAGCGCAATTCTCCCCGCGCTAGCATCGGTTTGAGGAGGTTGCCTGCATCCATCGAGCCAGAGCCTTCTTTTGCCCCTGCCCCCACCACAGTATGTACCTCATCTATAAACAGTACAATTTGTCCACTAGATTCGGTAACTTCTTTTAAGACTCCCCGCAGACGTTCTTCAAATTCTCCACGATATTTTGCCCCTGCAATTAAGCTCCCCATATCGAGAGAAATCAACTGACGATCCTTGAGGGATTCAGGCACATCACCGTTGACGATTCGCTGGGCTAATCCTTCGGCGATCGCTGTTTTACCTACTCCAGGTTCCCCAATTAACACAGGGTTATTTTTCTGGCGACGAGAAAGCACCTGAATTACCCGACGGACTTCTTCATCTCTACCAATGACGGGATCCAATTTCCCTGCTCTTGCCTGTTCTGTGAGATCTCGTCCATACTTCTCTAAAGACTGATACTGTTCTTCTTGGTTCTGTTTCGTTACCTTCTGAGAACCTCGAATTAACTTGATGGTTACCTCTAAATTCTCGGAATCCACATTAAAGCTACGGAGAGATTTCTTACCAATCCGCGCATCTTCAGCGAACCCCATGAGGATATGCTCAATGGAAATAAAGTTATCTCCCCAGCTAACTCGACAGTCTTCCGCTCGATCTAACATCCGATCCAAACTCGGCCCAAGATACAGTTGAGCAGAGCCAATGCGGGGTTGACGTTTCGTAAACATCTCTAGCTGCTGCTGGAGCCTGATTACATCCACAGTTGCTTTTTCTAAGATGGCGATCGCCAATCCTTCTTGTGCCATAGCTGCCAAAATCAAATGCTCTACCTCTAAGTTCTGATTCTGAAATGATTTGGCAACTTCCTGCGACTTGACGATCGCATTCCAGGCTTGTTCAGTAAACTTACTTTGGTCGGTAGGCTGCATATTTTAGCTAAATTAAAGTGATTAAATCTATCTTGTGTGATGTATCGTCTTGATTATAATTTTAGTATCATCATACCGATTAAAAACCATGACTTCCCAAACCAATCGAGTTGTGGTGGAAGTTGACGCTTTACCTGATGTATGACCTCATGATCTCGTACCAAGTGCGATCGCGTTGCTCATTGTTCTGCCTTACACGCCTTACGATCAGGAGGACGCAATGTCGAAGGAAACCTCGAACATTTCAGCCATCCGTGTATAGTTCAAGACTATGTTTGATCGAGCTAATAGCCAAAAGCTAAGAGCTTGGGCGAAGCCCTTTATTGACTTGTGAGGGTAAAGGAATTAAAGTCTTGTCATTGGCATAAACTGTTTCCAGCCAGAGGCACTTGGCTTTGTCGATATTAACCATTGCTTCGTCAAAGGTTTTGCCCTGACTCATGCATCCAGGTAATTCAGGAATCATTACAGTAAATCCTCTTTCTTCTGGATAAACTGCAACAAGGTATCGAAGGGATAGATAATCGGCTAAAGAATCTGGTTGAACTTCTAAATTATGATTTGATATAACTGGCATCAACTTTAAACTATGTATAAAGGAATAGGGAAATTTTGCCCCTCCTTGTTACACGATTCAATTCAATATGTCGAGTTTATTTCTTGATTTGATACCTTGGAATACACCATCAAAAAACCGACTAAGGGTTATTTCTGCCTTAGTCGGCGAGTTTATTGCTGCGATTTGTTTTCTCGACTGAATTATTAATCTTTATTAAAGTATTTTTGTATCTGAGCCAAAGCAGCGCTCCCAATGTTAAACACAGCCCAGCTAGCAGCGATCGCCAAAGGTGCTACTACTATAATTACACGCCAATCCATACTCTCTCTCCTTGACAGCTATTAATTTATTTAAAAGGTTTATTTAAGCAAAACCAGGTTTATCTTTACTCAAATGTACCAGTTTTCTCAACCTTTTTGGCAGATTTTTTCCAGGATATTTTTAAAGTTACTAGAGAAATTAGCGAGAAATGGGGGATCATTCTGCGAAAATGGTAGTGTGGAGTTCAGAGTGACTCAAAACTACGGAGATCTAAGTATAAGCTCCATTTAGGGGTTTATTTATGAGGTAATTTAAAAGATAAATAGCTTTTTTTCTCACTTATACAAAATTGTCTGAGCCATTGTTAAATACTAGATTTAAATTACTATGAACTGGCGACATCCTTTATTATTAATAATAATATTTACTTTGACAGCTTGCGATCGCGTAGCCTCCCTGAAGGGTAATGGTGAAGGCAGTCAATCCTCCGATTCTCCTCAAGGGACTACCATTACCAAGCTCAGTATTGGGGTAGTTAACTATGGTGAAAATGAACAATCTGTCCGACAATATAATGATTTTCAAGAGTATTTGGGAACACAGCAAAATAGTTTAATTGAACTTGAGCCGACTTACAATGAAGTTAGAGCTTTAGCGCAAATTTCCAGCAAAAAGTGGGATTTAGTCTTGGCACCTCCAGGATTAGCAGCGATCGCAATCGAGCAATACAACTACGAACCATTAGTCCCCCTTGACGGCAGAGATAAGTCTCGCTCAGTCATTATCACCAAACAAGATTCCACCGCCACCAGTCGTCGCGATTTAGCAGGACAAACCATTGCTTTAGGACAAAAAGGCTCTGCTACAGGATACTATCTACCAATCTTTAATTTATATGGTCTGAATTTTAAACAAGTAAAATTCGCACCTACCCCGAAAGATGTTTTGCAATTGCTGGAGCAAGACAAAGTTACCGTGGGGGCATTATCTTTAGACGACTTCAATCTCCTCAAGCGAGACTATAAGTCTAATCAATTCAAGATCATTCACCTCGATCACCATGACGTACCTCCAGGAGCAATTCTGATTAGCGATCGCCTGGAGCGAAATCAACAGGAACAAATTAGATTGGTGTTGAAAAACACCCCCTCTTCTATAGCTTCTAGCGCGGGCTATTTACCCAATGAGCCTCTGCCCGATTATACCTATCTAACTAAAGTCATCAAACGAGTACAGGAAGTCTCAGCCGAATCCCCGATGGTGCTTCAATAGAGGAGCTTTGCTCTATAGCAATCCTATTTGATTCATGAAACTACATTGATTGGTTTTAAGTAGTAAGTAGTAAGTAGTAGGTAGTAAGTAGTAGGTAGTAAGTAGTAGGTAGTAAGTAGTAGGTAGTAAGTAGTAGAAAGTTCTCATTTCATTTAGGATTGCTCTAGCTATAAGCTATAAGCTATAAGCTTTTGATCGAGATTAACTTTGGTCACACCGCTGTAAACGCCATCTTCCTTGGGGGTTGTGTTGATAACTATCCCTGGCGTTTTCCCGATCTATCATCCATTCAATCTGATACCTAGGGCATTCAATATCAGGTTGAAAAGTATGTCCATCTTGAAGAATAGGTGACTCAGTTAAACGGTAGTAATTAAAAACATTCATGACATAAATTGCCAAACCCAGATCTTCAGTGATGGAGATCGCCACATCTGCCTTGCCAAAATTATGCATCCCACAAGAATAGTAGTAGTCTTCTCCTGCGATTAAGATCACAAATAGAGAATAGATCTCAAACATGTCATCGGTATCATAGTAAGCCAGCCACCGAGGTTGATCATGAGCAATTCCTGCCGACTCAACCTTAACAGCAATGCCACCAATCTGGAGCAAGACTTGAGCAAATTCAGCCATTTCTCGACAAGCATTTAATCCTGTAGTGGTAGAGGTTAAATAAATAACTAGGGGGCAATGATTAATTTCCCCTACAGTAGCCAGATCTAGCTTATCCTGGGCAGCAAGTTGAAAATCCTCAGCTAAATTACCTTCGCGATTGGCAATAATATCAATGCCGCAGCTTTTCTGGGTAATAGTTGACTGAAATATTCGACCCATGAATATATATTCTGTACTGTATCGCTCCTCTAAAGCAGCAGCAATTTCTTGCCTGTTCTTTAAATTAATGGGTATACAGATAGAAATTAGGCTTTTCATCAAAATCCTGCTTCTGGAGACTATAAACTACTGATAAGCTTAAATAAATCAGATGGAGAGTAGGTGAGCAAGATGTCAAAGCAAAATCCCACAGGAGCCTTTTTGGGAGGCTTAATTATTGGTAGCGCCGTCGGTACGGTAGTCGGACTTTTAATCGCTCCCCGTACAGGCAAGGAAACCAGAAAAGTAATTAAAAAATCTGCCGACGCTTTACCTGAATTGGCAGAAGATTTAACTACTAGCCTTCAACTACAGGCGGATCGTCTTTCTGAGACTACTCTCGAAAATTGGGAAGGCACTTTAGCCCGATTGAAATTAGCGATCGCCACAGGCATCGAAACCAGTCGAGCTACTAAATTAGAGACAACGGAACAGGATTTAAACTCGACTATGACCGATCACCTTTAAAATTAAAAGTTTTAAATAATCATTATTAAGTTAATGATTACTAGTTACCGAGTAAAGATGATAATTAAAGGTGTCTAATAGCGATCAGTGATGGGGAATGACGATAACAGCCAAAGATAAACCTAAAATTTCTTTACTATCAGATGCTAGTAAACGGTTGGAAAAAGCTTTAAAACACGTCGATATTTCTGAAGATGCGATCGCCCGTCTTCAGCATCCAAAAACTAGTCTGAGTGTTTCTATTCCCGTGCGGATGGATGATGGGAGTCTAAAAGTATTCTCTGGTTATCGGGTGCGTTATGACGATACTAGAGGCGCAGGGAAAGGTGGGGTGCGTTACCATCCTGGAGTCAGTTTGGATGAAGTACAGTCTTTAGCCTTCTGGATGACTTTCAAATGTGCCTTGCTGGATTTGCCCTTTGGTGGTGCCAAGGGCGGTATTACCGTAAATCCCAAAGAATTATCCAAAGCCGAGTTAGAAAGGTTGAGTCGAGGCTATATCGATGCGATCGCTGATGCCATCGGCATAGATGTTGATATTCTTGCTCCTGATGTCTATACCAATGCGGTAATTATGGGTTGGATGATGGATCAATACAGCACCATCCAACGTATCTTGTGTCGTGGGGTAGTCACGGGCAAACCCTTAACTTTAGGGGGAAGTGAAGGACGAGACACAGCGACGGCGATGGGTGCATTTACGGTAATTCAAGCTATGTTATCCAAGTTTGCCTTGCAGCCGAGGGAAACTACTGTAGCTATTCAAGGTTTTGGCAATGCTGGGGCAACTTTGGCAGGGTTACTAGAAGATGCGGGATATAAAATAGTTGCTGTTAGCGACTCCAAAGGTGGTATCTACGCCTCCCAAGGTTTAGATATTGCTGGGGTTACGGAGCATAAAAATCAAAGCCGCGAGATGAAGGCGGTGTATTGCCAAGATACGGTATGCAGCATTGTTGAACATCAGGTGATTTCTAATGAAGAGTTGCTGGCTTTAGATGTGGATGTATTAATTCCTGCTGCTTTGGAGAATCAGATCACTCAAGATAATGCTCAAGCTGTGAAAGCGAAGTATATTTTTGAAGTAGCAAATGGTCCAATCACTTCCGATGCAGATCAAATATTGGCTCAACAGGGAACTTATGTTTTCCCCGATATTTTAGTCAATGCGGGGGGGGTTACCGTTAGTTATTTTGAATGGGTACAGAATCGCAGTGGTTGGTATTGGACGCTAGCAGAAGTCAATCAACGTCTCCAAGCAAAAATAGAACTAGAAGCGGAACAAGTTTGGCAGATTAGTCAAGATTTAAAGATTGATCTCCGTACCGCTGCTTATGTTCAAGCTCTCAAAAGATTAGGGGAAGCTTTAGATGCTAAGGGCAATAGGAATTATTTTGCCCATCAAGAAAGCCCATCTTTAAATAAGCCCGAAGGGGTCAAGTGATGGGTAATGGTGAGACAGTTGCGTTGCGGAGGTTCCCTCCGTTGTCCTAAAGGATACACCTTCGGATAAGCAAACTGTCGAACCCGAAGGGGTAGTGGGTAGTGGGTAAAGCTCTATATAAAAACTATGATTTTCAAACTAGACGCGGTTTAATATAGCAATCCTAAATGAAATGAGAAATTTCTACTACCTACTACTTACTACTTACTACTAGTCAATGTAGTTTCATGAATCAAATAGGATTGCTATATGAGTTTAGCTACTGTGCAACCAGCCAAAATTAGTCGTGTTCTTCCAGATTCGATCGCCGAAGAGATTGGCTTAGAAGTGGGGGATGCGATCGTTTCTATTAATCAAGCTCAACCACGGGATTTGATTGATTACCATTTCCTCTGTAGCGATGAATATCTGGAACTGGAGGTGGTAGACGGGGAAGGGGAGCTTCATCAAGTTGTAATTGAAAAGGATTTCGACGATGGCTTGGGGTTGGAGTTTGAAACCGCTCTGTTTGATGGTCTAATTCAATGTAATAATCATTGTCCTTTTTGCTTTATCGATCAACAGCCTCCTGGTAAACGGCAAAGTCTTTATTTGAAAGATGATGATTATCGTCTCAGCTTTTTGTATGGTAGTTATCTAACTTTAACCAACCTGACAGCAAAAGAATGGCACAGAATTGAACAGATGCGTCTCTCTCCCTTGTTTGTTTCGGTACATGCCACCGAACCAGCCTTGAGAATTCAACTCCTAAAAAATGAGCGGGGGGGGCTAATTATGTCTCAGCTACAGTGGTTTCAGGAAAGACACTTACAAATTCATGCCCAAGTAGTGGTTTGCCCTGGAATTAATGATGGCGAACATCTCACCAGAACCCTCTTAGATTTAGCTTCTTTCCATCAGGGAGATATCCCTGCCGTTGCTTCTGCTGCGGTAGTTCCCGTGGGTTTAACTCGCTTTCGTCCGACTACAGATGAGCTGATTCCTGTCAGTCAAGGCAAAGCGATCGCCGTGATTGAACAGGTGCAGCAGTTACAGGACAAGTTTAAACAACAGTTGGGCAGTACTTTCGCCTGGTTAGCGGATGAGTGGTTTTTGATTGCTGGTCAAGATGTTCCTCCCGAATCCCACTACGAAGACTATCCTCAAATTGGTAATGGAGTCGGTTCGATCCGTTTATTTCTCAAGCAATTTCAAACTACAGCGCAGGAAATGTTACCGAAAGCGATCGCCTCCCCTCGTCGGTTTACTTGGGTAGTAGGGAATGCTGTAGAACAGGCTTTTCAACCCTTAGTAGAGCAACTGAATGAGGTAGAAGGTTTAGAGATTAATTTAGTGGCATTAAACAGCCAATATTGGGGGCAGGAAATTACCGTTACGGGTTTATTAACAGGACAGGATCTCTTGACAGGGTTATCTACAAAAGATTTAGGTGACGGGATCTTATTACCTTCTTTAATGCTCAAGCATGATGATACTAGATTCCTTGATGATCTATCTCTTGCTGATGTTAGTAGTCAATTAAAAGTACCGATCTTTCCTATCAGTGACGTGGAAGAATTAATTAATCAATGTATCGCTGGTTAAAGTTGGTTCGACATTCAAATTAACAACCAGAACTCAAGTAAGTACAGAAATTCCGTGCTGCTTTTTTCTTCAAAGGTGAAGATAATGCTAGAGTTGCATCTACTTTTCCTTGCCATAGCAAGAGTTTGACTATGAAACTTAAAGCAACATTGAACCTTCGGGCTAATTGACGTTGGGAAATTTCTTCTTGTTCGTAAACATCAATGATCTTTTGTCTTAGATCGAGTGAGTATGCTTTTATTTTCAGCGGTTATTCGATTTCAATTAGTGTATTTTACTAATCTGAGAACCGCTATACTATCTCAACACAGTTTTACTCGTAATTTCTTCTAAATAGTTAAGTGCTTCATTTTGTTGACAAATTTAAAACTAGGCAATTTTACTAATTCCCAAAAAACAAGTCAGTAAATACATCATTCTGATTCTATAAAAAGACTCAAAATATTTATTTGAATTTGATTTATAGCAACTAAAAATTTACACGGACTTAACCCAAATTAATCTTGTAATAATTAGAATATGTTTGTAAAACAAAATGAATTAAATTAAATAAACATTTTATAGATATAGATATGGAAGGATTAGATACACAATTTGACTTTAGTTTTGCCCCTGGTACTTCTTTAGAACAAATCATTGGTTTTGAAATGGCAGGAGAAATCTGGTCACACTATTTAAAAGATGATGTAACAATTAATATCTATGTCGAAACAACCAGCGTATTACCCACAAATGTAATTGGTGGTGCATTACCTGGCATGAAGAAAGCTGTCAACTATGACAACTTGTGGAAAGAAATGTCAGAAGATATAACTTCCTCAGATGATTTACTGGCGTTTAAAAATTTGCCATCAGTTAATAAAGAATTTAGTGCATTAGTTGGTGGTGCAGAAATTAGCAAAACCAAAGATATGAAATTAACTAATGCCAATGCCAAAGCATTAGATATCCTTGAAGGTCAAAGTGATAAACTTGATGGCTATATTTTGATGAGCAATCTTAGTGGTCAATCCAATGTTAGTTGGGATTATAACTCTTTGCGTAATAACAATGCCCCAGGTAGAAGCTTGGACTTTCTCACAGTAGCCTTACATGAAGTTGGTCATATTTTAGGCTTTGTAAGCGGAATGGACGATGGAGATTGGCTAAATGTCGTTACCGAAGCACGAGACAAAAATCAAGCGATTAAAAGTGATGCGATGAAGTTTGCCACTTCTTTAGATCTATTTCGTTATTCTTCAGCAAGTGCGGCTGCGAGAAAAATTGACTTGTCTGTAGGCGGAAATTCTTTCTTTTCAATTGATGGTGGTAAGACCAATTTAGGTTATTTTTCCACTGGAGAATATAGCGATTTAGGTGGTGACGGTTATCAGGCTAGTCATTGGAAGCATCAAGGTAATAGCCCGATGGGAATTATGGATCCTGCACTTAAATTAGCTCAAAGAAGAAACCTTTCTAATCTTGATATGAAAGCAATGGATGTCATGGGTTGGGATATTAACAATACTGCTTTAAACTGGCAGCAAGTTTATAATAATGCAGTCATTAATGCCAAAACTCCTTGGATCGAGGATCGCACTAAAGACGTAGAAAAAATGATTAAAGAAAGCGAAACTTACCATGGTCGCCGTAGTGGTACTGGTACTGGTGGTTCTTGGCAGGTAGGTTTATGGCAACATATTAAGTTTCAGACTTTAGATGTGGAGATGATGGATCTTCAGCCTGAAGTAAAAATATCAGAAATTTCCATTAGCAATTATTTTTCACAATTTACAAGCAGAAATCAAAACATTCAATTTACAAGGAGAGATCAAAATATTCAAAATCAACCAGAAGATAATCTCCAAGATAATACTAGTGGTCAAGAGTTGCAAGTTGAGCCAATAGCGGTGCAGTTGCTTGAAAATAATGAAACAGTTGCTTCTGAATCGAACACTTTAGATTTAAATTTACTAACCGACTTATTTTTAGAATCATTAGATGAAATGTATAGTCTAGATGGAGAACTACATGAAGAGCTTTTGGTAATGCCAATCAATTAACTTCAACTTAAAAAGCTAACAATAATTATGTCCTGCTAATTATCCAATTGGCAGGATTTTTTAGTGATTGTGATTCGTAGACTGTTTTTGGGAATTAATAAAACTGTGATGCTGTTTGTCAAGCAGAACGGTCGCCCTCTATCTGTGATCACTAATGTTTTATAGTTGTAATTTTCAGGTTTTAAAACTCAACCAACTCAAGTTATGGTCTTTACCACTGACTTTCCTCTTAATTGCCACTTCCAAAGCCAGTGTATCTGCTCAAGTAATTCCAGATGATACTTTACCTCAAAATTCGGTTGTGACTCCTAATGGTGATCTGGTAGAAATTACAGATGGAACAATTAAGGATACTAATCTTTTTCACAGTTTTGAGCAATTTTCAGTCCTGAATGGGCAAACTGCATGGTTTGATAATGCTACCAATATTGCCAATATTATTACTCGCGTTACAGGTGGTTCGATTTCCCAGATTGATGGCTTGCTTAAAGCTAATGGTACGGCTAATTTATTTTTAATTAATCCTAATGGCATTGTTTTTGGTGAAAATGCAGCTTTAGATCTTGGTGGTTCATTTATTGGTAGTACCGCGGATAGTCTCAAGTTTGCGGATGGTAAAGAATTTAGTGCGGTAAATCCTAACGCTGCACCGTTGTTGACAGTTAGTACTCCTGTGGGGTTGCAGTATGGAGGAGAAAACGGGGATATTAAAGTTCAAGGCTCTGGTAATAATTTATTTATTGACTTTGATACCTATACTGTAGATCGCAATCAACGACCTGAAGGACTAGCAGTAAAACCAGAGAAAACCCTAGCTTTAGTGGGGGGTAATGTCTCAGTGGAAGGAGGTAATTTAACCGCTCCACAAGGCAATATTGAATTAGGAAGTGTTGCGAAGGAGGGAACGGTCAAGCTTATTCCTGATACCTTGGGTTGGCAGTTAGATTATCAAAATATTGGCACTTTCCAAAATATCAATTTATCCCAAGCTGCATCCCTAGAAGCAAGTGGTAATAGTGGAGGCAGAGTTCGAGTTAAAGCTAATTATGTCAGTCTAACAGACGGATCGGCAATTCTTACCGATACCAGGGGTGATGGTGTTGGTGGTTCGTTAACTATTGAAGCAGAAGAGACAGAAATTTATGGTGTCGCCGATAACGGGTTTACTAGCTCTACCTTTACTAATGTCGATTTTGGTGCAACAGGAGATGGAGGCAATTTATTGATCGATAGTGGCTATCTTTACGTTGGTGATGGCGCACAGGTTAACGTCAATACTTTTGGTTTAGGAAATGCTGGAACTTTAACGGTTAAAGCGGATCAGATAGAAATACTAGGTGGTTCGACTGATGGAACTTTTGTCAGTGGCTTGTTTGCTCAAGCCGATATCGGGCAAACTGGCACGGGTGGAAATATCGACATTGAAGCAAATTATTTCTTAGTTGCTGATGGCGCACAAGTAAGCGTCAATACCTTTGGTTCGGGGGATGCAGGTAAACTCAGGGTCAAAGCTCAGGAAATTGAATTAATTGCAGGTTCAAAAGACTTTGGCTCTAGTGGTTTATTTGCTAGTGCAGATGTTGATTCTACAGGTAATGGTGGCAGTTTAGAGATAGAAACTAATTCCTTGTATATTGCCGATGGCGCACGAGCGATCGCAGCTACCTCTGGAGGAGGAAATGCAGGTAATTTAACCGTCAAAGCTCAAAACATCGAACTAGCTGGGGCTTCTCCAGGAGGTACTTCTAGTGGCTTATTTAGCACCGTAGAAGAAGGCGGTTCAGGCAACGGCGGTATTTTGCAAATTGACACTGACAATTTACTGATTACCGATGGCGCACAGATTGCAGTTGCTACTAAAGGTGAAGGTAATGCAGGTATTTTAGATATTGAGGCGAGTAAGATTGAATTGATTGGTGCTAGTGACTTTGGCGCTAGTGGTTTGTTCTCTAGTGCCATTGTCGATCGCGGTAACGGTGGAGAGATCAAGATAACGAGCGATCGCCTTTCTATCTTGGACGGTGCAACCATTAGTGCAAGTAATTTCGCCAGTCGCGACCTCGATACACCCCCAGGACAAGGAGCCCCAGGAAAAATCGATATTAATGTGAACTCTTTAAAACTTGATAGTACTATTCCTGAAGAGTTTAGTAGTATTACCACTACTGCTAATGCTCAAACTGGTGGCAATATTACTTTAAATGTTGCTAGAGATCTGACTGTAAATAACAACAGTCAAATTACTTCAGAAACTAGGGGTGAAGGAGATGGTGGTAATATCAATATCTTGGCGACTGAATTTAATTTAGATAATCGAGGACAAGTATCTAGTAATAGCACTGGATTAGGTCAAGCTGGCAATATCGCGATCGCCTCTGATTCTTTAAACCTTAATGAGGGTAAGATCACAGCAACTTCAACTCAAAGTGGTGGTGGTGAGATTAATTTAGCTACAGGCTCAATCTTCCTCGATAACAACAGCTTAATTAGTACTAGTGTCCTCGATAGTACAGGAGGCGGTGGCAATATTTTTATCGATAATAGCGGTTTTATTATTGGACGTAATAATAGTGATATTAAAGCAGATGCTGTATTGGGACAAGGAGGCAATATTCAGATTAATTCAACAGGACTTTTCTTGGATTTAGACAGTGAAATAACTGCCAGTTCTGAGCTTGGGGTTGATGGTATTGTAGAAGTTAATAATACTGAATATGGCAAAAGATTGAGCATTGAACAGTTACCAGAAAAAACACCGACAAATACAGATATTGTTGCTAGTAGCTGCCCTGTTCAAAAGGAAAATACCTTTACAATTGCAGGTTCAGGTGGATTACCTGAAAATCCGACTTCTTATTTAAGAGGTAGCACTACTTGGCAGGATATTAGACCATTACCAGACTATACTGCTCAAAATAATGATATTTCGGAAAAAAAAGTTGACCTTGAGTTAAACCAACACCAAAATCTAGAAATTAACAAAATTGAGGAGTCCCAAGGTTGGATTATTAATGCTCAGGGTAATATAGAGTTAGTTGCTTCAGCCACTCACACCATACCGCAAATAAATAGCTGGCAAGCAATTAAGTGTGGCAAACTGTAACATTAACCTCATCAGTGTTAAAGAGTATTTATAGTTCAGAATTTTTGTAATCACATCCTAAAGGTGAAAATATAGATGCCCCAGTTTGCCTCACAACCCACAAGGACTTTTTCTATTGCAGTTTAATTTTCGGAAACTGACATAAGAGGGATAACTACCCAGGTAAGTCAAGAAACAGCAGGAATTTGACCAGAGAAAGCTCAGGTTAACCTAGGTAGTACCAATCAATGCTCGATGCTCAATGTCTAGCCTTGACGCAGTTGATCGAGGACGCTGAGGTCTTCCATCGTGGAAACATCCCCCACTACATCTTCTCCCGCTGCTAGGTTCCGCAGAAAACGGCGGATAATCTTGCCAGAACGGGTTTTGGGGAGGGCATCCGTAAAGCGGATTTCTCCTGGACGAGCGATCGCGCCAATTTCTTGAACCACATGCTGTTTCAATTCTTGCTTGAGTTCATCACTAGAACTATGGGTGCCATTAAGAATCACAAAAGCATAGACATCTTCTCCCTTGACCTCATCAGGACGGGATACTACCGCAGCTTCTGCTACCGCAGGATGGGATACTAGGGCGGATTCAACTTCCATAGTGCCTAAACGGTGTCCTGAGATGTTCATCACATCATCTACTCGACCCATGACCCAGAAATAGCCATCTTCGTCTTTGCGAGCGCCATCTCCTGCAAAGTAGAGATATTTGCCATCTTTGGGCGGGATATGTTCCCAATAGGTGCGACGAAAGCGATCGTCATCTTTATAGACAGTCCGCATCATACTCGGCCAAGGATGTTTAATCACTAAATAGCCTCCTTGATTCTCCCCGACAGGATTCCCCCCCAGGTCGACCACATCTGCAATAATGCCAGGAAAGGGAAGGGTTGCAGAACCAGGTTTGGTGGGAGTTGCCCCAGGTAAGGGAGTGAGCATGAAGCCCCCCGTTTCCGTTTGCCACCAGGTATCCACAATGGGACATCTCTCTCCACCAATTACTTTGTGATACCAGATCCAAGCTTCAGGATTAATCGGTTCTCCCACTGTACCCAACAGACGCAAAGATGACAGATCCCGACGATTTGGGTGTTCATCCCCCATTTTGATAAAGGCGCGAATGGCAGTGGGGGCAGTATAAAAGATAGTCACACCATATTTTTCCACTACATCCCAGAAGCAGCCAAGATTGGAAGGTCGGGGTGCGCCTTCATACATTACCGTCGTGGCACCGTTAGATAGCGGGCCATAAACAATATAACTATGCCCTGTAATCCAACCCACATCAGCAGTACACCAATAGATATCTTTTTCCTTGATATCGAATGTCCACTTAAAGGTCATGTGGGTGTAAAGGTTATAGCCCCCTGTGGTATGGACTACTCCTTTGGGCTTACCTGTGGTGCCGCTGGTGTAGAGAATAAACAAGAGGTCTTCGCTGTCCATCTGTTCCGCAGGACAATGACCACTCGCTTCTGCTTTGAGTTCATGCCACCAATGATCTCGTTCTGGCTCCATAGTCACTTCTTGCCTAGTACGCTTGACCACTAAGACATTCTTGACGCTGGGGACATCCCTGGATATCGCTTGGTCTACCGCATCCTTGAGAGGCATGATCTTATCTTTGCGCCAACCACCATCAGCAGTAATCACCAACTTCGCTTCCGCATCCTGAAGACGAGATTTTAGGGCTTCGGCACTAAAACCACCAAACACAACACTATGAGCCGCTCCAATTCTGGCACAGGCAAGCATGGCGATCGCTGCTTCAGGAATCATCGGCAGATAAATCCCCACGCGATCGCCTTTTTTTACTCCCAGTTGCTTGATGACATTTGCCATCTGACATACTTCTTGATGGAGTTCTGTATACGTTAAAGTCCTCGAATCTCCAGGCTCTCCCTCCCAAATTAAGGCAGGTTTATCTTTGCGGTGGGTGGTTAAATGTCGATCAAGACAGTTATAGGATATATTTATTTTGCCGTTGACGAACCACTTAGCAAAAGGTGGCTGCCAATCGAGGGTTTTGCCCCATCTTTTAAACCAATGTAGTTCATGGTCTGCCAGTTTTGCCCAAAAGCCACAAGGGTCTTTCGCTGCGAGGTCGTAGAGTTTTTGATACTCTGTTATGTCTCTAATCGCAGCTTGCTCGGCAAATTCCTGTGGGGGATTAAATACTCTTTTCTCTTGGAGAATCGATTCTATATTGTTTTCTGACATAATTATTATTTTTAACCACTAGGCTTGTCCTACAGTTATTTGTAACTTCGATTTTGCCAGATTAACTTTAATATTTACGAAGCAGAAACAGAAAAAAAGAAAAGCGGTGTTAGGGATTAAAAAAACTGAGGTTCTTCTATCAAGTCAAGCCTGATTACCGTATATGCCTAGAAGAAAATTTTAACTCCTAACACCACTAATTTCCATAGTTGACCAAGCTCCAGAGGAAAACTGATGTTGGTCTACCCCCTTACTTTCCCAACGAGTAAAATTTTTATGCGTAGTTAAGCAATTTGTAACTTTTCTTTATGTTCACCAGAGTAAGAAATCTACACAATCGAGGAACGAAAATGGGTCAGAAGTCAAGGCGCTGTCCCCCGAATGAATTCGGGGGCTTGCTTGCACCGCATAGTTGGGTGTATGCGCCGTCAGCGGTTAAGGTAATTGGGACGTATTTATTGCTTTGTGCGATCGCTTTTATGATGTTATTCCCGCTGTTGTGGTTGATTGGGACAGCGTTTAAATCCCCCACCGAAGATATTTTTGCTTTTCCCCCACAGATATTTCCCAGTCAACCGACTTGGGCTAACTTTGCGACGGTTTGGGAGACATATCCTTTTGCTCTATATCTTTACAATAGTGCGATCGTCGCTTTTTTGGCGGTGGGCTTGAATCTATTGTTATGTTCTCTAGCAGCCTACCCCTTAGCTCGTCTCGATTTTAAAGGACGAGAAGTGATTTTTGCCCTAGTCTTGGCAACGATTATGATTCCCTTTCAAATTGTGATGATTCCCCTTTATATTTTGGCGGTTAATTTGGGATTAAGGAATACCTACCTGGGAATTGTTTTGCCCAATCTGACTTCGGCATTTGGTATTTTCTTGCTGAGACAAGCATTGAAAGCTGTTCCTCTAGAATTAGAAGAGGCTGCCCGTATCGATGGTTGTTCTGAATTAGGTATCTGGTGGAATATTATGCTGCCTGCCATTCGTCCCGCTTTATTGACCCTGGCAATTTTTGTCTTTATTGGCTCTTGGAGTGATTTTCTCTGGCCTCTAATTGTCTTAGACGACCCTGATTACTACACTCTGCCTTTAGCAGTGGCTAATTTGGCAGATTCTTTTTCCTTAAATTGGCGGCTAGTGGCAGCGGGTTCAGTTATTTCTATTGCTCCAATTTTGTTGTTATTTTTATTGCTGCAAAAGTATATTGTGCCTACGGATGTTGGCAGTGGAGTTAAAGGTTGATTAACTAGCTTTTAGCTTTTAGCTTTTAGCTTCTAGCTTCTAGCTTCTAATAGTCTAATCGTTGTCTATCACGGATATATCGAAGTGTCCTAAAGGATATATCGAAGTGTATCCCTTTAGGGACACCTTTGGATATGGTCTACTCATGTGAAAAGCGCAGTAATTTGTCACACAACCACTACCAACGCTTTAATTTCTGCCATACTCGCTTTAGATTGCGCCAAGTGAAATATTTACGGTACTTTTCAACCGCCTGTTTACCCACAATTAATGCTCCTAGCCAAAACAAAACTTCAGCGATCGCCAACAAGATGACCGTGGCTAATAAACGTTGGTTAGTTGCTAACGGCCACCAAGGTAGTGTCAGCACCAACAACCAAGGCACGAAAGAAATAAGTACTAATCCCCACCCCCAAAATTTTAATAATTTCATCCCTTCACTGTCTCTATGTACCAGTTGCCCTCGTGGCAATGCTGTTTGCTGGAATCTAGG
>Ga0114940_10000493_pt1 | contig 18595 bp, 24 predicted proteins | sample ColdCreekSource_FD_87195 | JGI IMG/M metagenome (GOLD analysis project Ga0114940, IMG submission 87195) | Groundwater microbial communities from Cold Creek, Nevada to study Microbial Dark Matter (Phase II) - Cold Creek Source | ecosystem: Environmental > Aquatic > Deep subsurface > Groundwater ... | reverse complement strand
TTGTTTGAAGAAGGTTCTGTAACTAACATTCTGACTTCTTTGGTAGGTAACGTATTTGGATTCAAAGCCCTACGTGCTTTACGTCTAGAAGATATCCGTTTCCCTGTAGCTCTGCTCAAAACATTCCAGGGGCCTCCTCACGGGATCACTGTGGAAAGAGACTTATTAAACAAATATGGTCGTCCTTTATTGGGTTGCACAATTAAGCCTAAGTTAGGTCTATCTGCTAAGAACTACGGTCGTGCAGTATATGAATGTCTTCGTGGTGGTCTAGATTTCACTAAAGATGACGAAAATATTAACTCCCAACCTTTCATGCGTTGGCGCGATCGCTTTTTATTCGTTCAAGAAGCCATTGAAAAATCTCAAGCTGAAACTAATGAAGTAAAAGGTCACTACTTAAACGTAACCGCTGCTACTTGTGAAGAGATGATGGAGCGGGCTGAGTTCGCCAAAGAAATCGGTACTCCCATCGTCATGCATGACTTCCTTACAGGTGGTTTTACTGCCAACACTACTTTGTCTAAATGGTGTCGTCGTAACGGTGTCTTACTCCACATTCACCGCGCAATGCACGCTGTAATTGACCGCCAAAGAAATCACGGTATTCACTTCCGCGTATTGGCTAAATGTTTGCGTCTGTCTGGTGGTGACCACCTCCACTCGGGTACTGTGGTTGGTAAACTTGAAGGTGAACGGGACATCACTCTAGGTTTTGTTGACCAAATGCGTGAAGACTATGTAGAGGAAGATCGCTCTCGTGGTAACTTCTTCACTCAGGATTGGGCTTCTCTTCCTGGAGTAATGCCTGTGGCATCTGGTGGTATCCACGTATGGCACATGCCTGCACTGGTAGAAATCTTTGGCGATGATTCTTGTCTCCAGTTCGGTGGTGGTACTTTAGGACATCCTTGGGGTAATGCACCTGGTGCAACTGCTAACCGTGTCGCCCTGGAAGCTTGTATTCAAGCTCGTAACGAAGGACGTAACCTAGCTCGTGAAGGTAATGATGTTCTCCGAGAAGCTTGCCGTTGGAGTCCTGAGTTGGCTGCGGCTTGTGAACTTTGGAAAGAAATCAAGTTCGAGTTTGACGCAGTAGACACTCTCTAAGTTTAGAGAATAGTTATTTGTGAACAGCAAGTAGTTAACTCTGGGATTAAAAATGAAGCACTAAGCAGGTTAGAGATTACTCTATTACTACAGTTAGTTTTGTTTGAAGACTCCAGAATGACGGGGCGTACACCAAACTATGCGGTGCAAGACACCAAACTATGCGGTACAAGCAAGCCACCGAATGAATTCGGGGGACAGCCCCTTAACTATCTGAACTAAATGCACCCAAAAGATATTGCGCGAGATACAGCACAAGTTGTCCAAAATTATCTAACTTTTAAAGCAGTACAGTTAGTTATTGCTCAACTAGCGGAAACTAATCCTCAAGAATCTATCTGGCTCAGGCAGTATTCTTCTGGTGGTAAGCTGCGAGATGCAGAAGCATATCTACAAGGGATTATGTCCGAACCGCGAGGTAAGGAACTAGCTCTGCGAATCATGACGGTTCGCACTGATATAGCAAAGCAAACTCTGGAGTTTTTGCCTGAAATAGTAAGCGCTGGGATTGAGTCAGATAATTTGGTTCATCGTCGCTATCTTTTGGAGCGTCTTACCCAAACGTCGGAGGGTGCATCTGAAACCACAGAAGAAACCGAAAATTGAACATATATACAGAAAAAGAAAACATGAAAACATTACCTAAAGAGCGTCGTTACGAAACCCTTTCTTATTTACCGCCTTTAACAGATCAACAAATTGCCAAGCAAATCGACTTCATGATCGATCAAGGTTATATTCCTGGCGTAGAATTTGAAAAAGATCCTACTCCTCAACTACACCACTGGACTTTGTGGAAACTACCTTTATTTGATGCTCGTAGCTCACAAGAAGTATTGAACGAAGTGCGTGAGTGTCGTTCTGAATACTCTGATTGTTACATCCGTGTAGTTGGTTTTGACAACATTAAGCAATGTCAAACTGTTAGCTTTATTGTTTACAAACCTAACAGTCAAAACAACCGTTATTAACGGATAAGAGAAAGTCGATTTTAGTTTTAGTTCAGCTATAAGCTGAGGGCTTCTTAGACGGATTAGACGAATTGATTTAAGGGTGATTCTAGCAGAATGATGCACGAGTCATCCTTTTTTGTCGTTTTTGCAGTCGCCTCAAAAATCTGGTTTATTGATATTGTTAAATATTATAGTCATTCCAATTAATTTCCTGATGGTAGTTTTGTATTGATGAGCGGGTTAAACATTACTTACTACTTTTTTTAAAGATCACTTGGTTCTTATTTGGAATGACTATAACACTCCCAAAATTTGGCTAAACTACTAACTGAAATATGCTTGCTAAAAGAATCTTACCTTGTCTTGACGTAAATGCAGGGCGAGTGGTTAAAGGAGTTAATTTTGTAGATCTCAAGGATGCAGGAGATCCCGTGGAGCTTGCCAAAGTTTACAATGACGCAGGAGCCGACGAACTAGTGTTTCTTGATATTACTGCTACCCATGAAGATCGGGGAACAATAGTTGATGTGGTCTATCGTACTGCCGAACAAGTGTTTATCCCTTTAACTGTTGGTGGGGGAATACAATCCTTAGAAAATATTAAAAATTTGTTACGAGCAGGAGCAGATAAAGTGAGCATTAACTCCGCAGCGGTTCGTGATCCAGAATTGATTGATCGTGCCAGCGATCGCTTTGGCAAACAATGTATCGTGGTGGCAATTGATGCCCGTAAACGTTCCGAGGTGAATAATCCTGGATGGGATGTTTATGTGCGGGGAGGACGCAAAAATACAGGGATAGATGCGATCGCCTGGGCAGCAGAAATGGCACAACGGGGAGCAGGAGAACTTTTGGTAACCAGCATGGATGCGGACGGAACTCAGGCGGGATACGACTTGGAGTTAACCCGAACTATCGCCCAACAGGTGGAAATTCCTGTTATCGCCTCTGGCGGTGCGGGGAATTGTCAACATATCTATGAAGCTTTGCATCAAGGCAAAGCTGAGGCTGCTTTATTGGCATCCTTGCTCCATTTTGGTCAATTAAGTGTCTCAGAAATTAAATCCTACTTACAAGAGCGTCAAGTCCCCATCAGAATGACTTAGCTAACCATTGATCTTTAGCAAAGCTTAATTTACTAGATTATTCACCAAAAATGAAAACATGTATACTAAGATAGATACATGTTTACATTTCGTAAAGTATGCTGATTCCAATTCTCATATTTGATGTTGCCCTGGTGGCATGGTCATTGCATTTGATGCAATCAGCTTGGGAACGGCGAGAATTCTCTCTAATGTTGGCAGCAACTTTGGTTGGGGCATCAGCAGCGGCTCTATTGGTAGTTTATTTTATTATTAACAGTTGCTTGGGTCGTCTTGGTTGAATTACCCCGTTACATTAACGACAGTAAGCTAAGGAAAATAACTGTGGTAGTATTGTTTTAGGGTTGGGGGCATTAGCTCAGTTGGTAGAGTGCTTGCATGGCATGCAAGATGTCAGCGGTTCAAATCCGCTATGCTCCATATTTCAGAAGGCTTTGACATACATACTTTGTAAGGGCTTCACTAACCGAGCTAATGTCCTTGGTTAAGCCTGGTTGTATAGGTTCTAAACCAATTCAGAGCTAAACTGCGATCGCAAAACAAGTGCAAAAGTTAACAGTTAACTTGCTCTAAATGTCGGGTGCGAATCGTCTCAGCGATCGCTTGGAGCCAAGTTTCGGTAATCATCTCTTTGGAAAGTTGAAAGACACAATAGCCTTGTTGCTGGGCTAAATTTAGCTTTTCATAGTCCCGCATCAGGCTTCTACCAGTACTGTGTCCGCCCTTATGCCAGATTTGTCCATTAATCTCAATTGCGACTTTGGCAGCAAAGTTTACATAGTCAAATTTAAAGCGACGTTGAGGAATTAGCCGTACTTCCGTTGCTAAATCTAAGTCGGGAAACAGTTCCTCCCACATTAGGTCGAATTCAAATTCTAGACTGCTAATACTCATTGCTGACGTTAATTGTTCTTGACTTTTTTACTTGAAGATAACCTGATTTTCGGGGATTGACCAATAAAATTCAACTTAATTGACTAAAAAATCAATTAAGTTGTTCACTTCGTTATATAATAGGTATGTATTAGCAAATATAAATAACCCGTGAAGTCCAGTTAGCAGAAAGTGAGCAAACTGATCCAATTTACATTTCACCCAGAGAAAGCTGTTCAGGCTTCTGCCATTTTGTTAAAGCTTAAAGGCGGAAGAATGAAGTATCTCGGCTTGCTCAAAATGCTGTATATTGGTGAACGTATTGCTTTAGAGCAGTTAGAAATGCCGATTACTGGGGACTGTTACGTTTCGATGAAATACGGCCCAGTACTCAGCCAAGTTTACGATTTAATTAAAGGGAAGCAGTCTGGAGATAATTTAGATAATCTATCTATATGGTCGGAGTTCATTTCTCCGCGATGTGGATATAAAGACTCCTATGTCTCATTGCTAGTAGATCCTGGTAACGGTGAGCTTTGCCAAGAGGAAGAGGAGATTCTGAGAAAGGTATATGCTCTTTTTGGTCATCTCGATCCATTTATCGTTGCCGAATGGACTCATGGACTACCTGAATGGCAACAGCCAGAACCAATTAATTCTGCTGTTCCTATTGTCATTGAAGATATTTTGCACAATGTGGGGAAGAATGATTCCGAGATTGAAGAAATTAGGCAGTTAGCCTTACAAGAAGCCTATTTAAACGGGGTTTTGAATGGCTGAGGTGTCAATCAAACTGGGGATATTTTTTTGGTAAATACTCCTATTAAGCCTCACTATTTTATTGCGATTAGGCTCCGCCTACCCTTCGGGATCGCCGAAACTAGTCAAAGTAAATACTTATTTGTCAGTGTCATTACCAAAAAGCCTAGATCCGAATTAGCTTGTGTTATTAAACCTAGTCCTCAATCACCTAGCTTTATTGTTAAAGAGTCTGTGGTTGATTATCGCTATGCACTAGAAATGAATGCCAAAAATCTTCTGAAGATGATAGAAAACAATAGTTTTCGAGAATGCTGCTCCCCTGAAATACTTAGAGAGATTCAGCAGGGAGGGATAAAGTCTAAACGTTTGAAAAACAAATATAAGATTATACTAAAACAAAATTATTCATGAGCAATATATTTAATCATAATCAGCAATTAAATTCGGATTTAAGTTCAATTCAAGAGCCGATCACCAATGCCCCAACAGCAGTCAAACAGGTAATCGAGCAGGTTTTAAAGTTGGAGAAAGATAAGCTTTATTTAAAAACTCCTCGTAATATTAACGAAGATATTCTCAATATTATTAAACACGTTGTGCAATGAAGTTAAATTATCTGCAACTGTGTAACTTTCGGCAGTTTTATGGCAAAACCCCGCAGCTTAAGTTTGCCAGTGGCACAAGAAACACGACGGTCATTTACGGCAATAACGGTGCAGGTAAAACTTCGATTCTCAATGCTTTTACTTGGGTACTCTATGAAAAGTTTACCGCCGCTTTTGCTGCTCCAGAATTATTAGTTAATCAAAGATCCCTGGGGGAAGCACCACCAGAACAAGGGGTAGAATGCTGGGTTGAGTTACAGTTTGAACGCGATCGCAAAATCTATCAGTTGAAGCGAAAGTGTTACGCCAGCAAGAATGCTCAACATCAGGTTAGTTATACTCAGGCTAATTTGTTTATGTTGGTGGCAGGAGATGATGGGCGCTGGTATCCCCCCCTAGAGTCACCAGAGGATATTATTAACCGTATTCTCCCCGCCAGTTTGCATCAGTATTTTTTCTTTGATGGCGAGCGGATCGATGGTTTCTTTCGTCAGAACTCGAATATTGCTGAAGACACCAAGGAATTACTAGGAGTCAAGGTTTTAGATCGGGGAATAGAACATCTCAAGAAAGCTAAAAGAACTCTCCAAGAGGAGTTGGCAGAATTAGGTGATGCTCAAACTAAGGAGTTATTGAGGGAGCAAATTGATTTAGAGCAAGACTTGGCAACGATTAAACAGCTAATTGCCACCATCAAGGGAGAAGTAATTGAATTAGAGCAACGCAAAGCTAATTTAGCGCGACAGTTATTAGAAATTAGTGGTGCTGATGAAATCCAAAAACAGAAACTACAGTTGGTTAAACAGCAGAAGTTAATTAAGGATAATTTGCTCCAGCAGAAACAGGAACTGAAAAAGTTATTGTCGCGGGATAGTTATGTAGTTTATCTCCCAGGGATCAGCGATCGCTTTTTAGACCTACTACAAATATTACGCGATCGCGGACAGCTTGCCAGTGGACTGAAGCAAGAATTTATTCAGCAATTATTAAATCGACAGAGTTGTCTTTGTGGCGAAACCCTACTTCCTGACACCGTAGCCTATAACAACGTCAAGGCATGGCTAGAAAAAGCGGAGCTAAAAAACATCGAGGAAGCGGCAATTCGCTTAGAGACGGAAGTAAAAACCATTAAATCTCAGTCCGCAGATTTTTGGCAGCAACTAGATCGACTGCAAACAGAAATTAAGCAGCAGTATCTTGAACTCCATCGCCTGGAAACCGCAACAGAGCAGGCAAATAAACAATTAACTAGCTATCCCAATCGAGATGCTCAACAGCTACAGCAAAACATCGTGGCAATTGAAGCCAAAATCAAAAGTCTAGTTCTAGAGCAAGGTGAAAACCAACAGCAGCAAAGCGATCGCACTAAACAGCTAGAGCGCTTAACTCATCAAGTCGCCCGACATCAGCTAACGGAAAGTAAACAAAAGCTGGCTCAAACCAGAATTACCGTTACAGAAGATGCGATTTCTAGACTAAAGGAAGTGAGAACCCGTCTAGAACAACAGTTTCGTCTGGCTTTAGAACAAAAAGTACAGGAAATTTTCAGCTTTATTTCCTTCACCCCCTATATTCCCCAACTGAGCAGCGATTATCAATTAACCTTGATCGAAAACACTTCAGGGATACCTACCCCTGTGGCAGCATCGACGGGAGAAAACCAGATCTTAAGCTTGTCGTTTATTGGGGGCATCATTGATCGCGTCAGGCAATGGAGCGAGGGGAATAATTTAATGGGTTACGATAGCAGCACCTTTCCCATTGTGATGGATTCTCCTTTTGGCAGCCTAGACCAAATCTATCGTCGCCAGGTAGCCAAAGCAATTCCCCAACTAGCAAACCAACTGATTATTTTTGTTACTAAAACTCAATGGCAGGGAGAAGTAGAACAAGCCACAGCCCCCTTGATTGGACAAGAATATGTGTTAGCCTATTACTCCCCAAAACCGAACTGTGAGTCCGATAGTCTCGAATTAAACCAACAAAATTATCTTTTAGTGCAACCCAGTTTACATAATTTTGAATATACTAAAATCGTTGCAGTCAAAAGTGTGGATCAATAACTTTTTCTCACGGTTAGGACAGCAAAACTTAGGTTATAACTGTGTAAATCAATTGTTACTTTGTACAGCTACAGGGGCAGATATAGGAGTAAGGACATAAATGCTTTTTTTAGACCATACACAGGTACAGTACTGCAAGATAAAAAGTGGAGATCAAACATTGTCAGGCTTGATCTATAACGACAATCTGTTTATCAGAGAAAAATCCTTTCCCAAGGAAGAAATCGAGGCAGCGATTAAAGAATGTCGAGAAGAATATCTAGACCACGAAACCCGTTCCCAAATTGCCACCTTACTAGTTAAGGGTCAAAATAGCGTTGGGATCTGGATGCAGAATAATAAGCATAAACCTAATATTATTCCTGGTTCTAGTGAATCATCTTCCCCTTCAAATACTCAAGCTTCCGCTGATAGTTCTAAATCTAAGGGTAATGGTCAAAGGATTAGTCTCAGACAGTTAGCGATCGAAATGCATTCGGAGCAAGGAGTGGAAATTAAAACCCGACGCTATAAATTAATGTTATTCCAGCGATGTTTCCTGGGTAATGAAGCCGTGGACTGGATTGTGCAGAAAGTCAAAGTCTCCAGGGAAGATGCGATCGCTCTAGGTCAGAAAATGCTGGAGAAAGGAATTTTTCAACATGTTGCGGAGGAGCATTCATTTAAGGACGAAGCCCTATTTTATCGTTTTAATGAAGATCAGGGCAAAAGCATCTGGAATAGTTCAGTTTAATAATTGATAATTGATAATTGATAATTGATAATTAACAATTGACAATTGACATTCACCTCTCCTTTTAGGGCAAAGGATTGAACAGGAGGGGGGCTGGGGTTTCCCTAGCATACCCAATCTAGTTGTTGAAGCAGTTTCTCGATAGTCTAAAGACAAGTCTAGAGTAAGAAATCGATATTGTTAGTCTGTTGATAATTAGGAAAAATCAGTTTTAAGCGATCGCTGGAAACTCCTAGATGTTGCTGTAAAATTACCGAGAATATTTCTCTAAAATCCGTGGTCACAGGTAAATCTCGGTGATCATGGAGTGCTGCTTGATCCAACCCTCTCCACTCACCATAGACTTTTCCTCCCGCTACTGCTCCTCCCAGAAGCCACATAGCATTACCGTATCCATGATCTGTTCCTTTATTACCATTTTCGCTGACGGTTCTGCCAAACTCGGACATCACCACAATTACAGTATCGGCAAAAATGGGCTTCAACCCTTGGGCTAAAGTTGCTAGACCTTCCCCCAGAGCAGGAAGCGATCGCTCAAGCAGGTTATTTTGATTGACGTGACTATCCCAACCGCCAATTTCCATAAAGGCTAGTTGTGTCTTGGCATTACCAACCATAAGTTTGGCTACCTCCCCCGCATCATCGATAAAATCATCTACCTGTTTTGCTCCCCGTGAAGCCCGCTTCATTTCTTGGCTCAACTCCGACAAAACTATATCTCTAGCTTTCTCCCCAGTTTGGTATGCTCGACTCAAGGGATCAGTACCACTATATAGTTTACTAAACGCCTTGCCCACAGCCTGATTATCCGTGGGCATTGGGGCAGTAGAATTGATTCCAGGCTTGAGACTAGCGATCGCCATTTTGCCTCGAAGTATATAGGGGGTAGTTACTCCCACATTGAGAGCCTGAGTTGGTTTATCTTGGGGTAACTGAGCTAACAAGCGATTCATCCAACCATCGGTCGTATTCTTAATTCCTGGGGTGCCAGTTTCTAGATAATCTTGAGCCTGAAAATGCGATCGCTCCAGCACAGGAGAACCACTATTATGAACAAAGGCTAATTGCTGGCGATTCCAGAAGGGCATCAACTCTTGGAGTTGGGGATGCAAGCCAAAAAAGCCATCCAGATCTAGAGTCCCATTAGGTTGTTGGGGATAGGGAACGGCAATAGTTGGTCGGGCTTCATAATATTCCTCTGCTTGATGAGGGATGACAATATTTAGACCATCCACTGCACCTCTAAGGAAAATTACCACCAGACGTTGGCGGTTACGAGGACTATTACTACTCTGGGCGACCCAGCTATTACAGCCAATGGGGAGTAACATTCCTCCCGTTGCTAAACCCGCTGCCGTTAAAAAATTTCTTCTTCTCATCACTTCTGACTTCTGACTTCTGACTTCTGACTTCTGACTACATGCGGACAAGTCCTTTGTGATTTGCCCTAAAGGATTCCCTTCGGTCACGAAGCTTATCCTTTAGGACTTCTGACTACATGCGGTACTAGCGATACATTGCTTCGGGACTTCCCATCATCAGGGCAGTCTTCAGCTTGAGGTTACTTTCGTCGATCACTTGTTTGGTTAAGGGAGATAGTTCCCCCAAATTTTGCTTAAGTTTTCCCACCTCTACAGAACTATTTTTGTTTAAGGTGCCATTGGCGATCGCTGTAGCCAAACTAGTTCGTTGTAACATGGCTTGAGGATTTAACCAAGTTGCTTGAGTGTTTCCATAACCATCAGGAGTGACACAGCGGTAAAGAGGCATTGATAACTGGAATAGCATCCCCCGTAATCGCTTAAAGCTAGGCTCTTTAATCTCTCCCAATCGCACCAAAGAGATTAGATATTGATAGGGAGTTTTAAACTTTTGTCCATAATATTGAGGATCATTAAATTCCTGACTATGGATTAATGTATCCATCACTAGTTGGATGTTGCCTTGGCTCTCCAGAAATGTCTTCGCTAGTTGGTTTACTAGAGATTCTGGGGGTTGATCGGCGACAAAATATTGCCCTAGTTCATAACTAATGTGACGAGCAGTGGCGGGATGGTGGGCCAGAATTTTCAAGGCTTGTTCCCCTTCTTCTATACCGTTGGCAGTAATTTGACGACCTAAAAATATCTTTTCCTGCTGATCGTGGCGATTATTGTAGAAGTAAAAACCTGTTTTGTCTCCTTTTTTACCTCGGCGATCAATGCTCCAGCCAGTAAAGATCCGAGCGAGGGCAATCACATCATCTTGACTATAGCCTCCGTCTACTCCTAGAGTATGCAACTCCATCAATTCACGAGCATAGTTTTCATTTAAGCCCTGCTCACTTTTTTTTCCCCAAGAACTTTCAGGGGCAGTATTATTCTTATTATCTAGATACATCAACATGGCTGGATGTTTTGCCGTCGCCATTAACAAATCATCAAAGTTCCCCAGAGAGTGAGTCCTAATTTGGTTTTCGTAATCGTGCAACCAGTACTTAACTCCTGATTTTAGGGCATGAACATTAAAGTGATTCATCCAGAAATCAACCATCACTTCCTGTAACTGACGATTGCCATAAACTCCCCTGGCCAGTCGAGCATCCGCAGCTTCATTGATCGTTCTCACGTTTAGTTTTCTAATGTCTTGCTGGATTGCTTCCTGTTGTTTCGTTGATAACTTTGAGTTTTCTAACTTTTCGCGAAAAGCCAGTTCAGATGCATGGAGTTTAGTTGGTTCGCGATTAATGGAACTAAGCTTGGCTAAGTAGTTCTCTAGGACGGAGGATTCCCTGATGGATTGAGGCTTAAGCTGAGACTGAATATAAGCTTCAATCCCAGTCTGATTAACTTGCTCTAAGACTGATGAAGTTGCACCAAAACTCAATCTTGACAAAATATGCCCTTGAGTAGCCAGTGAATCCCTGGCTTTGACCTGATTCATAGAATTTAACTAGCTAGTTCAATCATTGGTAATTAGTTAAGTGTTTAGTTTGACGAAGTTAGATTAATAAAAGTTGCAATTATGAGTTGTTTTTATTAATGATCAGATATGATTCTTACATAGGTACAAAATCAATTAGAAGCTATTCGTCACAAATTTTACTTGATCCCCAATTATTGTTACTGGATTCTTAAAGCTTCTAATCAAAATCTCTACTAATCGATACGAGCAAAATATTCAGAAAAATTAACATCATGAAAACTTCTTCAGATTTGGGTCAATCCATTACCTTTGCTTTACTTCTTGTTTTTAGCAGTGTAGCCGTAATTTTATTAATGTCACTAGTCGGCGGTTAAATTTACAGCCGTTTCCAATTAAATAGACTCCCCAAGTCCCCAATTCACCTCTATTGCTCTTTTAAGATAGTTTTAGAGGCTAATCGGGTCAATTTGCGATCGCCCTGGGATAAATCCTTGCCAATTTGGAGTCGAGTTGCGTTGGTTTGTAGCACTGTTGCCCCTGTTTTGTCTCCGAGTTGGAGAGCAGTTTTGGCAGCGGTTTGTAACATAGTAGCTGCTCCAGCGCGATCGCCATCTTGTAGTTTGGCTTCGGCGATTTGGGTTTGACGATATTTAGCTAAGGTCAGAATATGATTTTGTACTTCGTCGCTGGGTTTAGCCTGGTATAGAGCTTGAGATTCTAATTCGATCACTAAAACATCGGAGTGCAGATTTTCTTGATTACTGCCAGGGTCATCGTACTTTAACTGAACTGCGGCAATTTTATGAGTACCTGGTAGTAACTGATTGATATAAAGATTAACCAGAATTACCCTAGGGCGATCGATCATTAAATCTCCCAGACGAACTGTAAAGTAATTACCTTCCATCTGGATTGGTAGTTCAATGGTTTCTGGTGCCACCTGTGCCACGGGCTTTAATTCAGCCAACCGAACTTTAGGCATCAACTCCACTGTCAAGGAGCTATTAGTTAAGCCGACGGACTGAGCGCGGGTAAAGAGACGTTCAAACTCCCTGGCTGCATTACTTGGCTGTTCAATATAAGCTAGGGTTCCTTGAGCTGAATCGGCAATCTGTTCTAGAACATCTTGGTTCCAATGCTCGCCAAAACCGAAAGCATCAATGGTGACGTTATATTCTGCGGATAATTCCGCCAGCTTCAGACAGCGACTATTATCACCGTGTTCATTTTCACCATCGGTTAATAAAAAAATGCGGGAGACACAGTGCAGATTGTGGGATGCTACTTCCTTCAGTCCCAAACGCAATCCTTCATCGATCGCAGTTCCGCCATCAGCAACCATCAAGCGAATTTTCTGTTTAACTGACTCAACATTAACCGCTGCCTGATTTGGCACAATGACTTTTGCTTGATGATCAAAGGCCACTACGCTCACGCGATCCTCTGGTTTAAGTTTTTCGATAATGCTAATCGCAGCTTCTTTCACCATTTCTAATGGTCTTTCTGACATCGAGCCACTGCGATCTAAAACTAAACAAAGATTTAGAGGTAGTTCTGTTGTCTGGTCATCAGGAATGGCAGAAATCGCCAAAGAAAGTTGACGCTGACTATTATTTATCTGAGCATCAATATTGGTGTCACTAAGATAAGACTGTAGACCGACTCTCATAACGGTAAGAAAATAGAAAAAATCATGAAACTTATGACTCCATGTTAGTCTGAAATAAATTCCGAATTAAATATTTTGACAACCCCTTCGTACTTAAATAGCCTTAAGTAGCAGAGATTCCCTGAGAACGAGAATCATGTTACATGAAGTTAAACAGAAAACATGTCTACTAAAATATTAGCAAGCAGTTGGTATTCATCTGTAGCAATAGTTTCTAGTTGTTTTAGTAATCTAGATTTGTCTACCGAACGAATTTGATCTAAGGCAATACTACTCTGTCTATTTTGAAAAGTAATCGACAGTCTTGTGGGATAGTTTTTAACTGTAGTTGTTAAAGGGGCAATAATAACAGTCCGTAGCAAACGATTCGTTTCATTGGGAGAAATAATCACACACGGTCGAGTCTTCCTAATCTCTCTTGTCGGTTCAAGACTCACTAGCCAAACTTGACTACGCTGAGGATAATCTACCAAGTCCACTCCTCCTCATCCCAACTATGTTCTAAATAGTCTTCCATCAATAACTCATCATTCTCACTTTCTCCCGCTGCCATAATTGCTGCTTCCCATCCTTGACGAAGATTATCGACTTTGGGAGAAATAATCAAACAATTATCTTTGACTTCAAGGCTTACCCGATCTGTCAAACCGCATTGTTCAATAATTGCTTTGGGAATAATTATTCCCTTGGAGTTGCCAATATTAGTAATTTTTGTTTCCATTATTTAGTTACAACATTGTTATAACTAAAATTATAGCTGTTAAATCAATTCGTACAAGCTGATTCCTGTTAAACCTTAAATCGACACTTCTTCAATTTCATCAATGGAGTTGAGTATTGCTAGAGGAGCATTGATTTTGGCAAAATCTGAGTAAAAGAAGCAGTTCTTTTCACAGTCTGGCTGGTGGGGAAAATCTAGTTTAAATTCCCGATAGTTCCTCAGCCATGTTGCTAAATTGGCTAATAAAGCGCTGAGATCCTGTTCCGTGCGCTGATGCTCTTGCTGGCTATAGCTGATGGTGACACTTTTCGGCTTACCAGATTTGACAAACCAGTAAATCATTTGAGCTTGTTCTGGTTCATATGCTGAAGTTTCCACCAAAACATAAAGATAGAGGCGGGTTTGCCAATTTTGCTGAAGCTGCTTAATTCCCAGCGGTTTGCGGTAAGTTTTCCAGTCCAGAATTACTGCTTTATCCGTCTTGGCGATTAACAGATCGTAGATCACCGTAAACAAAAAGTTACTTACCCTCAAGGTTCGACAGTGTTCCGCCTCACGCCAAATCTTCGGTTTGGTTGCTGCTAATTCTGGTGCAGCCTGAATCAAAGCTGTTAAAGAGCGTTCTAACTCTGTATCACTAGCTAACAGGGATTCAATCGGTAAAGTTAATTCCCTCTGTTGCATCAATAAGTGAAAGCGACTTCCCCACTGCATACTATCTTGTTGTTCAGGGACAGGAAGAGAACTCAGACAGTCGATATATACCTGTTGAAACTTGGGAGGACAAAGACTCAGGAGATTCAGATGACTTTGGGATAAGCGAATTAAATCTTGGTCAGGCATAGGGCGATCGCATTTTATTGATAAAGCTTTTAGCTTCTAGCCTTCAATTTAATTGAATTGTTGACTAATTTACCATCTTCCATGTGAACAATACGATCAGCAATATCTAAAATGCGATCGTCATGAGTTACCAATAAAATCGTGCTGCCCTGTTCCCTGGCTAGTTTTTGCATAATATTGACCACATCCCGCCCCGATGTACTATCTAAGGCTGCGGTGGGTTCATCTGCCAAGATAATTGCTGGATGGGCAACTAAAGCCCGAGCGATCGCCACTCTTTGTTTTTGTCCCCCTGACAGGTGATCGGGATAGTAGTCAATTCTATCTCCTAAGCCTACTTGCTCTAACATAGCTATGGCGCGATCGCGCATTTCCTTTTTGTTATATTTACCCTGTACTTCTAAACCCATCTGCACATTTTGAGCAGCCGTTAAACTATGGTGTAAATTGTGTGCTTGAAAGATATAACCATTATTACGTCTGGCTTGCACCAATTCAGCAGGGGATGCACCACACAGTTCTTTACCCAGGATTTTGCAACTTCCTGACTGAGGCGATCTTAACCCACTTACTAAAGTTAATAAGGTAGTTTTTCCTGAACCAGAAGGGCCAGTCATTAAAACTATTTCACCGCGATTTATTTCCAGATTAATTTCAAATAGAACTTGTTTACGTAGTTCTCCTGTGCCGAAAAAATGATCTAAATTTTTGATATCGATTACTGGTTGGTTTGTTAATTGTTGATTTTTCATAGTTGATAGGCGATCGGTTTGAAAATTTTAAACATTATGATTTTTTGCTAGACTAGTAGCTACATTAGTAACTACATAATTAAAATCGTGAAACTAAAGATTAGGAAGATCGGAAACTCATTAGGTGCAAGTATTCCGAAAGAAATCTTAGAGAAGCTGAATGTGGGAGAAGGAGATAGTTTGTACGTCACTCAAACACCTGATGGTATATATTTAACTCCTTACGATCCTGAATTTGAGGAAGCAATGGAAGCTGCTAAAAATATTACTAATCGCTACCGTAATGCGATGAAAGAGTTAGCTAAGTGAAACCAATCAAATTCGTTACTCTTGCTCAAGCTAAAGCCATACACGAACAACAGCTGGCTTTGTTTGGTGGAACAACAGGAATCATTGATCAAGGAAAGCTTGAGAGTGCTTTATATCGCCCTGTAAACATAGCTAACTATAACCTCGAAGCCACTATGAGCAATCTAGCTGCTGCCTTGGGTTATGGTATTGCCATTAACCACCCCTTCGTTGATGGAAATAAACGGACTGCTTTTATTGTCATGGCGGTTTTTTTAGAAATCAACCAAATTAGGTTAGTAGCTTCAGAGGTAGATGTAGTAAACATAATGTTAGGTATTGCTAGAGGAACAACATCAGAAGCGATGTTATGTAATTGGTTAAACGAAAATACAGAAACCTAAATTAAATTAGACACTATTTTTTCAAGTTAAATGTCAATTTCACCAGAAATCCAAAATCTGATTAAGCGTCTAGAGCAAGAATTAGAAGAGATAGAGTCTGACGTAAGAGAAGGTTTAAATATGGTTCAGCCGATTATTTCTAGTTTTCCTAACAATGTTTTTCTAACCCAGTTTTTTGCTTCTCTTAATAATCATTTACTTTATGTACAAATCTCTAAAAGCAGAATCCAAATTATTGTAAATCGTCTTTCATCTATAAATGTCACTCCTGATGAGATTTTAGAGACTGGAGAAGATTTAAGTATGGAATTAGGAAGAGCCATAGACGCTAAAATAAGTGTGAAACAGATAGTAAATCGCTTGAGAGAGTTATCATGAACCAATTGCCAGATGACCAAACAATGTTAGAGCTTTTAAAGCTAGCTAACGATGCTGAAGAAAAGTTAAAAGCTTTATGTGATTCAACAGCGGAAGTGGATGAGAAATGGCGCATTCGTTTAGAGCCTAGAAAAGCAGTTTTTAAACAACAAAGTAAAAACAAAAGTTGATTATTCTAACTATTTTGTATTTTGATTTTTTGTTTTGAGACGATTGATAATATCTGAAGTTAACTCGGATTCAGGTTTCACAATTTCTCTTTGAGACATTTCTTTTGCATCGGCTTCTCCTAATTGTGCTACGAGATTGGCAAAATTATACTGCTGTTTTTCTAGATCTTCTTTTGAAATAGCTTTCACTGTATAAAGTGATGGATTTAAATCTTGATCATTTATTTTCATATGTTCAATGTTTAATGTCAAAAGATATCTGCTGGATCTGCGGACTGAAGTTTACGAGTTGCGATCGCTCCTGAAATAGAACACATAGTAACAGTCATAACCAGTACAGTAACAGCCCTAGATGCAGGTAAAACGATGGGTAAGGCGGTTGCTGCTGCGGTTAATTGATATAGCCCGGCGGCGATCGCCACACTAGGAACAAAACCAATAATCGAGAGAATAATCGCTTCTTCAAAAACTACGCCGAGTAAATAGGAGTTTTTATACCCCATTGCCTTAAAGGTGGCGTATTCTGCCATGTGATCATTAACATCGGTGGAAAGCACTTGATAAACAATCACAATTCCCACAATAAACCCCATCATTGTCCCCAAGGTAAAGACAAAGCCAATGGCAGTACTGTTTTTAATATAGACAAGTTCAGCATCGACATATTCTTGATAGGTATACGCTTTAACATCCTTCGCGAGATAGTTGTTGAGATAAGTTCTGACTTGCTCTACATTTTGACCATTTTTGAGTTTAATCACCCCTAAACTGACTAATTCTGGTTGTTTGCGGGGAAATAAACGCATGAAAGTCTGATCACTGGTAATCAATGCCCCGTCATCGGCAAAAGAAGCTCCCACTTTAAATAACCCAGCAATAGTTAAAGTAGTGCGATCGCTTTCGGTAGTTACGGTTTTTCCTTGTTGGATCTGACTGATCACTTGGTCATATTTCCCTCTTGATGCCTGATCAAAGAGGACTGTATCGGGAATTTTGACTTGATCTAATTGACGATTAACTTCTGGTAGATTGAGCGCAGGTTTGTCTGGATCAAATCCAATTACCGTCATCGAGGTTTTTTCCCTAGTTTGGGGATTCCGCCAATCAAGAGAACCAACATATACAGGTTCAGCGGATTGTATCCCTGGGACATCCATTGCTTGATACAGTCGTCGGCGGGGAAAAGTGTAAGGCTTATTGAAATTAGTTGCTTGAGTACTGGTTAAAACGATATCGCCATTGATTTTACGGGGATATTGGGTATTTGCAGAATATAGCGCATTCATAAATCCTAACTGCATAAAGATTAGAATGTCTGCAAAGGCAATTCCTGATAATGCCGTTAATAGTCTTAATTTATCGTGTTTGAGTTGCAACCATCCCAAGGGAGTGCGATTTTTTAGTGATTTGAACATTTTTTGCTGCTTGTTACTCGATTTGTTTTGTAATGTAAAAGACTTATCTCTTGGACAAGTGATTAATTTCCGTTTGGATGTTTTTTCGAGCAGTTGTTTCTAAGCGGTGATAAAAATAATCGGTATAGTAAATTCTTGGTCTAGTTAAAAACTGCGTTAATACTTTTATCCTGCCTTGGTAATAATCGCGATCGCTTAAATGTTGATATTCTTTTCTAATGGCTTGGGCATATTGGAGATATCGCTTTTGGGTAGCACCTAAAATTGCTAAGTCAAGATCTAAAAAAATTAGATTGTCGATACTTGTTAACAGAGGTTGATGATTGTAGGTACTACGAATAATTTGGGTTGTTGAATGAATTATTTCCGAGTCAATATTTAATTGGCTAAGAATTTTCTCTATATGAATAGCACTTAATTCTTCATTGTCTTTAGCTTGAGGATTATAAATATAGTCATGAAACCAAGCAGATAACTTTAATAGTTGAACATTTTGAACAATATCCTTTACTTGTTCTAGCAAAGAAAGAATCTCTTCTATGTGTTTTAAGTTATGATAATGTCTAGTTTGATGAGAATAGGTATTGATTAAGTCAGTAAATACTTTATCTCTTAATTGGTAATTTTCTGGAGATAAATCTTGCCATAAATTGAACCAACTGTTTCTTAGGTAATCTATTGAAGTCATCAGACAAATATGGGCTTTAAAGTACCTAAACAAAATTAATTAAACATTTAAACCTGACTGCCTGACACATTTCAGTAAGGCTAGATTGTGGAGCATTTTATTTCACGAATGCGACTAAACCAAATAGCATCGTAGTAATGTTTCTTAGCTTTTTTGGA
>Ga0114940_10000492_pt1 | contig 18595 bp, 24 predicted proteins | sample ColdCreekSource_FD_87195 | JGI IMG/M metagenome (GOLD analysis project Ga0114940, IMG submission 87195) | Groundwater microbial communities from Cold Creek, Nevada to study Microbial Dark Matter (Phase II) - Cold Creek Source | ecosystem: Environmental > Aquatic > Deep subsurface > Groundwater ... | reverse complement strand
TATCAATTATCAATTATCAATTATCAATTATCAATTATCAATTATCAATTATCAATTATCAATTATCAATTATCAATTATCAATTATCAATTATCAATTATCAATTATCAATTATCAATTATCTAAATAGATTGCAAAGCGGAGTTAAACCCTGGTTTGGTCGCAGAAGATGCCGCTGATTGAGATTGGTGTTTAACCAGATCTGCCAAATCCTGTAGCTGATTGATGGCTTCTGCCCCTTCTAATTTCATTAATTCGCGATCGTCTCTCATTTCAGTCCAGGTAATGCCATAGTCTGATACGAGGAAACGAATAAGATGATCATCCCCTAAGCTAACCATAAATGAAGCACTGTTCATTTCGCCGCCACAGGTATAGCAGGATGCTAAATAACCTTGGTTTTCTAGAACGATCGCTAACGCTTGAAGAGTCATGACTAAATCCTGAACAAATCGGCGATGCTGCTGTGCAAGTCTTGTGAACACTTTGTTCCTCCGAACACCTTAAATTTTATTGTAAACGCTCAAGGGCTTTTGTAATTTTTTCTTAAGATTTCTCTTACTGCCATAATACCCACATACATAATTTTGCCCACAGTCTAACCAATTTAGAAAGAAACTTTATGTGTCATTTGATTCAATTGGATCGATTGTCTGAGGTTTTAGGAGCAAATCGCACAGGGAGATGATGGTTTGATCTGCTAAGGAGGCTTCAATGTTTAGTTCAATTTCGGAGGGAATTCCCGTGACGGCTAGGGAAAACTCAAAACCACTTTCCCCAGCGAGGGGAATATCAGGATACTGCTGCGCTATTACAGGACGACGCAGATTAACAATCGTTTCTAACAAGGTTTCTCCCTGATAAAGAACCCTAACGGTTTGGGCTTGCGCTTTTTTACCCAAGACCCAACCTCGAACAAAAATAGCTCCAGTGGTGATCATAGTTTCGATGGTGGGACTCAAAATACCAAAGCCCCACAAAGTCTCAAAATCTTGTTTAGGTAAAGTCTTTTTGATATCAACAATTTGCACTGGAGTTTTGAGCTGACTAAGCCAATTTTTTTGTTCAGCTATTTGTGCCAAAGTTTCCTGAGTCGTTTGGTATTGATCTTGGGCGATGTTCAACTGCTTTTGCTGTTCAAACAGATCTTTTTTATATCGTTGCAATTGGGCTTCGGTTTGTTGTAGTTTAAGTTGGGTTTCTCCCAACTCGATTTGAAAACCCTGATTAATTTGTAACTGAGCTTTGGTTTGAGCTAGTTCTTTGTGAGATTCTTGTAGATCCTGATCTAGTTTTTCGATTTTTAACTGCATCTTTGCCCATTTTGCCTCTGTTTGTTCTGGAGGCTGTTCTGTGAGCTTGTTTTTTTCAGGATCTTCGTGGGAAAACCAGTTTGCAAGTTTTGTCAGCTTCAAAATATTACTCCTCTGGCAATGGTGGTTGGATCGCAGGGTATCTGCTCGGTATTTGATCTAGCTTGGGGTTTACATCCTAACAAAAGCAAAGTTGGGCTTTAATTACACGAGCAAACAATAGCATTGGAGTTTACCCCGCTAAATTCTAGCTTAAGATTCAGACTATGCTGGACGTAAATTTGGATCATAATGTACCTAATCTTTCATCTAACATAATGTATGAGCGACGATCGCCCTTTGACCCCGCTGTTGCGCCTAGAGCAAGTTAGTCTTCAGGCCAATGTAGGTATGGATTTACTGTTGCGAGATCTTTCTTTTACAGTTCAACCTGGAGAAATCGTTGGCATTGTCGGGGCATCGGGTTCTGGGAAAACTTCCTTATTGAGATTGTTAAATGGTTTAGTTTCTCCTAGCCAGGGAAAAATTTACCTTGAAGAACTGCCCGTTGAGCAGTATACCCCAGTAGAATTACGTCGTCGGTTAGTGTTAGCACCTCAAGAACCAAAACTATTAGGGATGAAGGTTATGGATGCTTTGGTTTATCCTCTGAAGTTACAGCGATTACCAGAGTTGGAAATTCGCGCCCAGATTGATACTTGGATCGATCTGCTGCGTATTCCTTCGGAATGGCTAGGGAAAACAGAATTGCAACTATCCCTAGGACAAAGACAGCTATTGGCGATCGCTCGTGCTTTAATAATGAAACCTCAAGTAATCTTATTAGATGAACCAACATCAGCTTTAGATGTCGGCACCGCGAGCTATTTATTGCAGGTATTAAAAAAGCTCAACCAGGAGCAAAACCTGACTATTATCATGGTTAATCATCAATTAGAGTTAATCCAAGATTTTGGCGATCGCATATTGTTGCTTAACCAGGGGAATATCTCAGCAGATCTGCCTGGAACCAAAGCTAATTGGCAAACAGTTAGTCAAACAATACTCGAACTGCGATCGCAAGAAGTAGCAGACTGGCTTTGAAATCCGTCAAAAGATTGTCAAATTCTAAAGACGACGGGATACAGAGCTTAAATGAGGCTGACTACTAATAGCTAAACTAACAGGAGCCGCAGAATCATCGTCCGTTTCAATCAACTCAGGATTAAAACGATAACCAATGTTCCGCACTGTCTGAATAATGCTAGGCTGTCGGGGATTTAGCTCGATTTTTTTACGCAAAGATAAAACATGAGTATCTACTGTGCGAGGATTATCGATCGCTTCGGGCCAAGCACGTTGCAATAACTCGGCGCGGCTGAGGGGATTTCCTTCTGCTTGAGCTAAAACATATAACAGACTGAACTCTTGAGGAGTTAATTCAATAAAACTGCCTTTTAATTGTACTCGTCGCTGGGCTAAGTCAATCTTCAGATCCTTACACTCCATTGACAGGGGTGCAGTGCCAGCAGAACGTCGCCTACGGATTAAAGCCTCCACCCGCGCCAAGAATTCCTGCATCCCAAACGGCTTGGTCAAATAATCATCAGCACCAGTTTTAAGACCTTTAACGACATCTTGTTCTGCCGTGCGAGCCGAAAGTAACAAGATTAAGGAATCTTGCTGTTGGTATAGCCAATGAGACAACTCTAATCCATCTCCATCAGGTAAATCCGAATCGAGAATTACTAACGTTGGTTGATGTCGATAAAAAGCATCTTGACCTTGTTGCAGACTAGCAGATTGGCTGACTGTATAACCTGCTTGTTGCAGATGCCAACCCAGTAGTGAGCGCAAGTGAGGATTACTTTCAACTATCAAAATATGTCCTGAAACCACTTTTGCCTCATTTAAGCCTAGGAAAATTCTTATAAAGATAAGGCTAACAGAGGCTAAAGCCAGATTTTGTAGCGCAGGTTACGCCATAGCAACCCTGGTGATTTACTTGGGAATGTTTTTTACATGTTTAGCAAATATTATATTTTATAGCTACGGACTGACTTGCTAAAAAGTGTAAAATATACAAAGAAAAAAAACTTAACAACATTTCCATTTCGGCTAATACCTAGACAGGGTAGCCCAATTTAGATTTATGATGCTCCAAGATCCCCAAGCGATTAGACACTATCAAACAATTACTGACGGCATGGTCAATCTATGGCGCAGGCGTTACGGCTTTGAGGAGATCAGGCTGTATTTAGATGGCTATATTGCTTGCCTGCGCAACAGTAATCTTGTAGAACAATACCTGATTCATCGTCTAGAAGAACAGGCTCTCAAATTTTTGCGCGACCCCTCCAATTTTGAACTGGTCGCTCCTCAGACTCAAATGGAAGTTGACCCCGACTATTATTAACTCCTAAGAAACAAATTAATCTGCTTAGGCTGGGAAAGGGTTAAAGAATTTATTTTCTCTTTTCCCCGCCATAACCTTTATTTTTTCTAGGTAAGTCCTGGACTAGTCAAAAATGACTAATGCTTAAGAAGCCATAGCAACTTCCACCATTTGCTGTAGTTCTCCACTCTGATATAGTTCGATCGCAATATCTGAACCACCAACAAATTCTCCATTCAGATAAATTTGCGGAATTGTCGGCCAGTTTGAGTATTCTTTGATGCCTTGTCTGATGTCAGGATCGGCTAAAATATCCACGGTTTCATAGGGAACACCAAGGGTGTTAAGGATCTGCACCACATTGTTGGAAAAGCCACACTGGGGCATCAATTTAGAGCCTTTCATGAAGACCATGATTTTGTTTTGCTTAAGCAACTGTTCTATTCTTGTCTTTACTTCGGGGGTCATATCTTAAAAGTTGTTAGTTGATAGGTATTAGTTGTTAGCTTGCCAAGCTTCAGGAGTATATGTTTTAAGAGATAAAGCATGGATAGTTTCTGATGCTAGCTCTGATTGCAATGCTCCATAGACGATCTGATGTTGTTTAACTTTGGTTTTACCCGCAAAATCTGGGGAAATAATAATAGCTTCAAAATGCTGTCCATCGCCAACAACTTTAACCTCGGCATTGTTTAGCCGCTCTTGAATCATGGTTTGTACTTCTTCTGGACTAATCATCTTGGTGTGGTTGGGTTTGATGGAATTCTCTGGGTCTGAAACTATGACTTTTGCTAAGACTCGCTGTCACTAGAGTAACCATTTTACATTTATTCTAGGCAAAAATACCTGACTCTTGTAGAGAAAATGCCTAGAATTGTTCAAAAAAATTATGGAGTAGGAGCAGTAGCTGGAACTTCGGGAGCGTTAGGTTGAGCCTCAGGAGCAGGCACTACTTGCCCTGGGGGAGATTTAACTTCTCCTGGCTTGGGAGGCGTATAGGGAGTATCGACAAAACCGATTTCTACCAACTGTTCATAGGCTTTTTTGCCCAATCCAATCCCAGGACTTTGAGAAGTAATGATTTGAATCAAAAGAGGAATAGCAAGTTCTGGCTTGTTTTGTGAGCGATGGACTAAAGCTAACTGGTAGGTTGCACGATCTCTTTCTAGACTCGTATCTAAGGCTTTCTTACGGTGAGCTTCCGCAGCGGCATTATCTAATCCCGTAAAGCTGTTAAATAACTGGAGATAGAAGTTGGATAGCTGATTATAAACCTGTCGTGCATTCTGTAACTTTTCGACGGCTAAGTCATATTGTTGCGCCTCAATAGCTTGATCCGCCTCCATCATGAGCCTCTTTCCCCCTTCAATACTAAAGATGCTGGCAGACTGATTAGCAGCATTGCTATCCTGTTTTTTGGTTGTTGAAGAATCTACTGCTGGCTGTGCTTGTACCTTGGCAGGCAATCCGATTAACAGCAGCAAAAATAATAAATAATGCGTACTACGACGAACAATATTCAGCTTGGAGATATTTGACATATTAGTTTTGATATATAAATTATTTACGGAGATTCTAGGTGACTTAATGAGAGTACGAGAACCAAGGGGAAGTTTGGACTTCAGGTATCTTATCACCCCGACAGCCGAGTGTCAGGACTGTCAAAAGAGATGATTTTGCTGCTCGTAGACTAGTTGCTTTTGAGGCTGTTGTCCTATGCTGGAGCAGTTTATTCTAATGACGGTATCCTGTAACTATTATGTATCGCCTAACAAGAATACTTTCTTGCTGTTTGTTGCTTGTAGCCTGCTCCCAAGATACTGACAAAGCAAATAGTCTCCCCCAAGATAAATTTATTCAGGCTTATTTTAATCATCGAGAAACTAAGACTCAAACTTATGTTGATCCTTATCGTAAAATTGAGCGTCCAGGGGATAATCTAGAAGCCATAATTATCAAAGAAATCGGCAAGGCAAAGTCTTCCATCGACCTAGCGGTATACGAGTTGAATCTACCCTTGATTGCTCAAGCCTTGGCTAAAAAGCAGCAGGACGGAGTGACAGTAAGAGTAATTGTAGATAATGACTATAGTCGCTCTTTTACTGGACTGAGTGCTGCGGAAATTAACCAATTAGATCAACGCGATCGCCAAAAATATGAAGAACTGGTTCAATTAGTTGATGTTAATCAAGACCAAGAGTTGAGTCCCACTGAAATTGCCCAAAGGGATGCTTTAACTATTCTTCACCAGGCAGGAGTCAAAATAATTGATGATACTGCCGATGGCTCGAAAGGCAGCGGTTTAATGCATCATAAATTTATGGTGGTTGACCATGAAATAGTACTGGCTGGCTCAACTAACTATACCCTCAGTGATATTCACGGCGATTTTAGCAATCTGGAAACTAGGGGCAATGTTAATCATCTGTTACGGATTCAAAATCCTCAAGTAGCTAGCTTATTCAGGGAAGAATTTAACTATATGTGGGGGATGCCTGAGTTGGGGATTAATCCGAAATTTGCTTTAGCTAAACCTTGGCGATCGCCACAATCTTTCAATTGGCAAGATACTCAAATTATCATCCAGTTTTCTCCCACCTCCACCGAGCAAACTTGGAGTGATAGTACTAATGGTTTAATTGGTAAAACCATTGACAGCGCTGTAAAATCAGTGGACTTAGCTCTATTTGTCTTTAGCGCCCAAGAATTGGCGGATATCCTTCAGCATAAGCAGGAACAGGGAATTGCCATCAAAGGAATCTTCGATCCTGGTTTTGCTCATCGTTATTACAGTGAAATGTTGGATATGTTGGGAGTTACTTTATATTCCCGTTGTCAACCTGAAGCCAATAATCATCCTTGGCTCAATCCTCTGACTACCGTGGGCATCCCTCAATTAAATTATGGAGACAAACTCCACCATAAATTTGCGGTGATTGATGATGCAACTATAGTTTCTGGATCACACAATTGGTCGGAGGCAGCTAACTCCCAAAACGATGAGGCAGTAATTGTAATTACTAACTCCACAGTATCGCAACATTTTGCTCAAGAGTTTCAACGGCTTTATAGTTCAGGTTTCTTAGGATTGTCAGCAGAGATCAACAGTAAACTGGAGCAGCAACAGCAAAAATGTGGCAGTTAAAGATGAGTGCTTTGCATGGACAAGTACGGACACAGGTAAAAAAAAAAGCCAAGTGGACGACATTAATTATCATCGACTCACAAGCGGGAAAAAATACTTGTAATGCGGGTGTCGATTCGCGCATGCTATTGTTTCTACAAATCAACTAATGGGATTAAAAGACATCTCGCCATTGATACACGCTTGTTTTCCCTTCTTTACTCATTTACCCGCGCCAATATTTCAGGCGATCGCCGATCTCATTAATGTCTATTGACAAAGCGATTAATAAAAACGATAAACCCTATGTATGTTTCTTATTAGACGGACATACTTGATGATTTGGATCTCCACCACAGTAAATTTAAAATTCCCTGTTCTAATATTCCCCATACTCTTTGTTGTCCAGAAAGTCTCAGTGAAAATAGTTCATCAATATCAACAATATTTTTTTCTTCAAGACGGGTTCGCGCTTCCTTTGAAAGTTGATCTATGGTTACTGAATGATGTTGCTTTTTACCCTGAATCGAAATTTCGTTCCAAGTCATAGTCTCAAACTCAGAGAGCTTCGTTTGAATATTTTTAAATTCTTGAGCATTTAGGTTATGCCATCCAAAGGGATCTACCATTTCTATTTTGGATATGCGCCAAGCTGGGTTCCTGTCGTTGTAACTATCGGGATTTGAAGCGTATTTTGCGGTTTTGGTGACAGAAGGTTCCCTTGCCCATTTAGCTTGCTTTTTCTTGCTCACTTATTTTTAATCTAGAGACTACTGTAATACTCCATCATTGAACCCTGAGTAATCTCATTTTGGCTAGGGGAATCTGAAGGAAATCCTTTTCTGGCATCGATCCAAGGGCTTTCCATATGAGTTAGATCACTTAACCACTGAGAAGATTTATCTCCGTATGTATCTAAAACAGAGTCAATCGTATCTTTTTCGCCATCTGTTAAATTATGGCTATTACCATTCGGCAATTGATCTAGTTGATATTGTCCTTTGTGAGCTTGATAAAGTTCAGCTACGACTGGTCCATGTCTCCAAGCTTGAATTTCTTGCTCGAAAAGAGGTTTTTCATCCCACACTAATGACCAAGCTTGCGAATAGTACACAAGCTTCTGAAGCTTCATAACTGTCATGGGAGCTTTTTTCTCAAGAATATAGGTTGCTACATCAAATACACTTGCCATAGCTTAGATTTTTCCTCTTCGATGCTTTGTTGACTTTATAATCAATGATGTTCTTGCCTTCATGATATCACAATAATATTTTTAATCAGTAGAAGAGTAAAGAGGTATCCTCTAAGGATCAGGAATAACAATAAAACCTGTATCAAGATCTCCCAAGACCATGTTTTTGGCTACGCCCCAATACCACCAATGAGCAGCGATGTAGCCACAGAGTAAACTATCTAATTGATCTTCGATCGCTTTTAATTCTTTTCCCGTTTGTTTGGTAGCGATCGCGGGGATATAGTCTAAAGTAGCCAGACTCAGAGCAGGTTCCAGACTGGGTAGCAAATCTGTAATACATGCTCGTAATTGATTTAATTCCTGACGGCGATCGACAAGTTTTCCCTTTTTGTATTTTAAGATCCTGGTTAACTTAAACAAATTAATGGTAGCGGGATGAGGAAATACTTCAATTTGATATCTGCCTAGTTGCTGTGGCTCAATGGTTGGCGCGTGGAGAAAGTTTCTCCCTAATAAACTTTGACTAAAACCAGTGGTGCGCGGGGCAAATTTAAGACCTAGATTGGCGGGATAGCAGCCTGCGTGATAGCGACCAAAATGTTTATGAGTTAACTTGTCAGCTAATCTCATCCCTGTAGGATTATTAATAATTGTCGGTGCATCAACCGCAATTAAAGCAGGCATTTTTATCGGAGCTTGACGATCAATCCAGGCTAAAATGTCCTCAATTTCCAGAACTGTGGTTAAGTCGAGAATTTTTAAAGCCTTATCCTGCCATTCCAGACAGCATAACCCGCTCGCCCCCGATGACCAACCAAAATCAACTCCAATAAATTTCATCTTTCAGTCTTTTAATCGGTAGAAGAATGAAACTGTAACTTCCCCGACTCATTAATTAAACTTTGTGCCATAAATTCTAAGCAGCGATTATGTTCATCCGCTACGATCACCTTTGCTTGATGTCCGTGGCGCATCACCTCCGCGCGATCGCGATATTCGTAGGCAATAATAATCAAAATATCCCCTGGCTGACAAAGTAGCGCCGCCCCACCATTGGGACAAATTTCTCCCGATCCTGATGCTCCTGCGATCGCATAAGTAGACCACCTCTTCCCATTTGCCAGATTAATTACATCCACTTCTTCTAGGGAAAGAATCCCCACCCGTTCCATTAAGTCCTGGTCAATAGTGATGCTACCGACATAATTGACATTAGCTTCTGTGACTCTAACGCGATGAAGCTTGGCGTGCATTAACTTGATCTGGCTCATCAATTCACTCTTAAGACCCGACTCTCTTATGATAAACCGTTACGCTGGGTCGAGTAATTTAGTTAATTAGTTTTTAGTTCAAGACGAATGAACAGACAATTAAGCTCTTTTTCGCATTCTGCGAGATGTCACCTTAGAAGAATCTACTTTGGCGATCGCTTTTCGCAAGGGCAGAATCCGAATCCGACCATCAAAAGCATTTGCCTGATAAACTTTGTGCTGATTGAGGTCTAGAGCAGTCATCCAGCCACTATTGTGATGATACGCTCCTGTTTCAATATCTAACCAACCTTTTCCCGCAGCAATCTGTCCTGGTTTAACCCCAGGAAGGGTAAAAGTAATAGTGTGTCCTGTGACAATTAGCTTGTTTTTAAAAATAATTTGCTCACTACTATGAAAATCTTCTCGAATCCAGCAAAACTGTTCGGCACCTTGTTTAGCTAGAGGAATATTCGGATCGACTCCAGCGTGAACCAGCCAATAATCTCCTAAATCAAGATATAGAGGTAAGCCTTTGATCCAATCAATATGTTCTTGGGGAATTTTGCTGTCGTAGCTATCCACTGTGGCGTGACCACCGCTATAAAGCCAGCTTTGATAGAGTTCCACCGAGACTTCTCCTGTCCCCACGACATCTAGGAGCATCTCTTCATGATTGCCCCGTAAACAATGAAACTTGTTTCGCATCACCAGATCGACTACCTGGGCGCTTTTGGGCCCACGGTCAATTAAATCTCCTAAAAAGTAAATTTCATCTTCACTGGTGGGTGAAACTGCGTCTAGTAAAGCAATTAGCGTGTCATAGTGTCCGTGTACGTCACCAATAACAATTCGGCGGTTTTTAGTCATACTGGCTGATTTGACGATGTGCATTGTTTCTTGACAACTAATTTTTACTACTAACGGTTATATAGATAATAAAAGCAAATTGTTAACTTACTAGTAAGTGTTCCCTTTTAATTCAAGATGATGTACATCAGATTAGAGTTATTTTGGGCATAAACTATCAAGAAAACAGATTAAAATAAACGTTTTTAAGTATAAGAGGATTATGATTAATCGAGTAGCCACCACCAATACAACTGCTACTATTAAAATTCTGCAACAGTCCTCAAACCCTGATTGGGTAGGTATTGCCCTCGCCAATCTAGATCTGATTTTGCTGGATCATTCCCATTGTGAACGCAAAGCAGCGGGAGCGGCAATTAATCTTATGTTTCGCTATCCTAGCCACCAGAAACTAGTTCGTCAGCTAACGGCGATCGCTCAAGAAGAATTAGCCCATTTTGACCAGGTAAATCAATGGTTAGTAAGGCGTAATATTCCCTTGGCAGCCTTGAATGCTCCCCCTTATTTTGCTCAACTAAAGTCCCAGGTTCGTCACTCTGAACCCGATCGCCTAGTGGACTTGTTGTTAGTTTCGGCAATTATCGAAGCCCGTTCCCATGAAAGATTAGGGTTAATTGGAGAATATTGCCCCGATCAAGAATTAGCGCAATTTTATCGTGGTTTGATGACATCGGAAGCTCGCCATTATGGTGTTTACTGGTTGCTCGCGGAAGAATATAGCGATCGCTCTACCGTAGAACGTCGATTGCTCGAACTAGGGGAATATGAAAGCAGTATCCTGGCAACCATGCATCATGAACCGAGGTTACATAGTTGAAGATAGGTAGTAGGTAGCTTTTGTAGGCTTTTTAACATGATAGATTATGCAAGAAAAGTATCAAAACTTCATTATTAGAGATTGGCGAACCGAGGATCGAGAGGCGGCAGCAGGGGTAATTAAAACGGTGCTGGAGGAGTATGGTTTGCCTTGGCAGCCTGAATTGGCAGACCGCGATGTAATCGAGGTGGAAGAGGCTTATTTAGGAGTAGGGGGGGAGTTTTGGGTGGTGGAGCAAGGTGCCACAATTGTCGGTACGGCAGCCTATCAACCCATAACCAGAGGCAACCAGGCGGTAGAAATTCGTAAGATGTATCTGCTACCAGAAGTGAGAAGCTTGGGGCTAGGGAGATATTTACTGCAAGCCCTCGAAAAAGCGATCGCCCTGCAAGATTATCAAGAAATTTGGCTGGAAACGGCAACCATCTTAAAAGAGGCTGTAGAATTATACGAACGCAATGGCTATGAACCCGCCACAGGGGTAGAAACTGCCAGATGCGATTTAGTTTATCTTAAACAGTTAAACTAATACAGGGAATATTGGAATCAATCGTAAGCAGACTATGTTTTTACTCGCTGGGGATATTGGCGGAACGAAGACGATTTTACGTCTAGTAGAGGTGACGGAAGTTACTCTCACCGAGAAGACATTTAAAACTGTAAGGGAAGCCCAATATATCAGTGCTAGTTTCCCCGACTTAGTGCCAATAGTACAAGAATTTCTGGCGCAGGATAAATATATTAAGCCCCAGTCAGCTTGTTTTGCGATCGCAGGGCCGGTGGTCAATAATACCTGCCATCTAACTAACCTCAAATGGGTACTAGATACTCAACGGCTAGAAACGGACTTGGATATTCCTAAAATCAGTTTGTTAAATGACTTTGCTGCCAATAGCTTTGGTATTTTAGGTCTCAAGGATTTTGATGTTCATACCCTCCAGGATGGAGAAGCCAGAGAAAATTCTCCCATCGCCGTCATTGGTGCGGGAACAGGTTTAGGGGAAGCATTTCTCGTTCCCCAGGGGAAAAAATATCAGATCTTTGCCAGTGAAGGGGGACATACGGATTTTGCTCCTCGTAATGATGTGGAGATGGGCTTGCTTAAGTATTTACAGCAAAAATTAGCTGTGGAACATATCTCTGTTGAGCGGGTAGTCTCAGGTCAAGGAATCGCCTCTATCTATCAGTTTTTGCGGGACAGTGAACATGAAGCAGAATCTGCTGTCATCAGCGAAAAGATTAGACTCTGGGAACAGGAAGCTAAAAAAACTATCGACCCCGCAGCGATTATTTCTCAAGCAGCTTTTAAACAAAGCGATCGCCTCTGTGAAAAAACGATGGATGTCTTTATTAAAGCCTATGGCGCAGAAACAGGCAATTTAGCTCTTAAATTACTTTCTTACGGCGGGATTTATATTGCTGGGGGTATAGCCGCCAAGATTCTACCCCTGATGCAGGATGGCAGATTCCTCAATGCTTTTCAGGATAAAGGTCGAGTTAGTACTCTCATTGAAAAAATCCCCGTTCACATTGTCCTGAGTCCCCAAGTTGGTTTAGTGGGTTCGGTACTGTATGCATTGCAGCATCAGGATTAGGTGAATTACTGATGTTACGCATCCATTGATTTGTGAAGATTGGGAAAGGGGGAAAGGGGAAAGGAGAAAGGGAAAAACGGAATTCTGCTAGTCGCTTAATAAAGGGCTTCGCCCAAGCTAGAAGCTAGAAGCTAAAAGCTAGAAGCTTTTTAATAAAATAACAGTCTGAGTGAAGCTAGGGTCATTAATACGTCTTTCTACTCGTTCGGGGATGGCGTAATCGTACATTACATGAGCTTTACCTACTAGGACAATGATCGGGGTATCAGAGTGGTGTTGATGTTGGAGAGCGATCGCTTCTGCCATAGTTTCATCCCACAATACTTGGGCAGCGAAGAAGTTATCGGCATCCTTGCTACTGCCTTGTCCCGCTTCCGCGTGTTGTTGATAGATTTCTGTAAGTCTTTGACGATATTCAGCATTATCTAGTTTGATATCTTTGAGGGGAGGAATATAGCGAAAGTCATTTTTTTCGAGGCTATTAATCCCTGACTCAGCTACTTTTTGGGTGATCTCAGAAGGGGTATTTAAGGCAATGAGGGGAATTTGTTGCTTTTTGGCAAAGCGGAGGATGGGGGCATAAAATTCCCAATCAAAACCCCAACGGGTGTCGTATTCCGTTTGTTCTCTTAGTTGTGCTTCGGTAATTGTTCCAGCAAGATAGCGGTCTAACATCGGTTGAAAAGGACGCTGAAACATTTCTAGAGCGATCGCTAATTCTGGTTCGGCATCAGCTAGATTTGCTTGGAGTTGAGTGATAATCTCTAACTGTTGCTGATGAATTTCAGGACTATCATGGCTTTCCCCCAGATAAATTACATCATGTTGTTGAATTTGACTCACATCTTGAGGACTAATTTCTTCGGCTGGTTCAGCAATAGCAATTAAACTATGGGGAAATTGAGCAAAAAAGAACCCTATTAAAAATATTCCCGTCAGATAAATAAAAGAGCGCAATTTAAAATGCATGTGTTTTTAACGTGAGTTCGATGAGTTGCCAAATAGAATGGTTTAGATTGGGAAAAAGTTAAGGGGAAAAGGAAAAAAGTATACTTTTCGTTACTACTTGTCACCCCGTAAAAAATTAACTAAAGCCCAACAATAAAGCTGTTTGGTAAAAACAAAAACTTGCTACCCACGCCAAGGCTAGGGAAAAAGCCAAAGAAAATAAGGTAAATTTCCAAGATTTGGACTCATTCAACAGGGTTGCGACGGTGGTTAAACAAGGAGTATAAAGCAAACAAAAGATGCAAAAACTATATCCTTGAGCAAAAGTAACTGTCTCGGCAATATGTTGACCGACGGCAAGGGAATTTAAACCATAAATTACCGCCAGGGACCCCACCACAACTTCCTTCGCCACAAAGCCAAAAATTAGCGCCAAAGTTAAATAGGGATCGATGCCCAAGGGAGCCATGACGGGGGCTAGGAATTGACCCATTTGACCACCAATAGTATCTAGTTCCGTTGCTCCTAGGGGTAAATTAGTCACCGCCCAAACCGCAATACAACCAAAGGTGATAAACCCAGAGGCTCTAGTTAAAAAATGCTTAACTTCTCCCCAACCTCTAACAATTACCTGCTTCCAAGTGGGAAAACGATAAGGGGGGAGTTCTAACACAAAAGGTTCGTCGTTTTTAAAGACTCCTTGGAATAAAGCTGCCGTAGCGATCGCTGCTATAAAACTGAGTAAATACAATGAAAACAAGACAATTGCGCCGTTTCCTCCCGCAAAGACCGCCGTAATGATAAACACAAATACTTGCAGACGAGCGGAACAGAGAGAAAAGGGGATGGTCAACATGGTCAGCAATCGCAGTGCCTGAGAGCGCATCACCCGCGTCCCCATCAGGGCAGGAACATTGCAGCCAAAACCCATCATTTGCATCACGAAACTACGACCATCTAAACCCAATTTCGCCATTAAGGCATCCATTAGATAGGCAGAACGAGACAGATAACCACTGTCTTCTAAAACCGCCATTAAAATAAAAAAGAGGACAATTAAAGGCACAAAGCCGACCACCGTAGCCAAGCCGTTCCAAATACCCTCAATGAAGAAATTCTGGATAATTTCGGGAAAAAACTGCAAAATCGGTTCAATTACTACTCGTTGTAACCAATCAGTTAATTCTCCCGTTAAACCTTGAGCAGGTAAGCCGACATTCCAAATAATCCAGAAGACAATAAACATCCCCAGAAAAAAGAGAGGTAATCCCAATATTGGGTCTAACAGCAGGCGATCGAGCTTGCTGGTTAAGTTGGTTTTGATGTGCTGCGGTATAGTCACCACTCCTGCTAAAGTCGATTGCATCTGCTCAGGGGTAACATTGCCACAATCAACTAAACAGGCTTCCAGATTGTCAATTTGATAGGATTGTTGCTGTTCCCCTAGCTCACTGGCGATTTCTTGATAGGCTTGGCGATAACCTTTGCCATACTTGGCGCTAATCAACACTACAGGCGCACCCAACCGCTGGGATAATTCGTCGGTATTGATTACCACCCCATATTTTTCTGCCTCATCTGCCATGTTGAGAACGATCACCCCAGGTAGCCCCAAAGCTCTGATTTGAAGAGCTAAAGAAATCTGACGATCTATTTGGGAAGCATTCAGCACGACGATCACTAGATCGAGGGGAAATTTTTCTAAGAAATCTCGAACAACCTGCTCATCATCAGAAAAGCCATTCAGGTCGTAGATTCCAGGTAAATCGACTAATTCCGTGAGTTGACCATCGATTTTGATTTGGGCTTGCAGAAAACTCACCGTCATTCCTGGCCAATTACCCACGGCAGCAGCAGCACCAGTCAGACGATTGAAGAAGGTGGATTTGCCCGTATTCGGCATACCCACTAACACAATTCGTTTCAGGCGATCGCTTTTGGAAACCTTCGGGTTGCTACTGTGGCAAGTCATAAATTTATTAATTAGAGCTTATAGCTAGGGCAAAGTCTTAATTGCTGCTCTGCTACAGATAACGCACTTCAACCATGTTCGCTTCTTGACGACGAATCGCAATTTCTGTGATTGAACCAACGCGAATGTGTAATGGGCCACCAAACCAAGCTTTACGTAATACCTGAATTGGTTTACCAGGAATTATTCCCATCGCAGCCAGTCGTTTAACGAGGGCTTCTTTTGCTTGACTTGATTGAATGTGGTCTACTATGGCTGGTTTTCCTGACCTTAATTCCGATAATTTCATTATTACAGCAATTAATAATTAAGTTAGGTCAAGATCAATTTGCGATCGCCTAAATTCAATCTAAACTAAATGCTTCGCTCAAAGTCTGATTGAGTTTATTCACTTGCTTTGTACCTAATTTACCTATCTTTCTCAGTATCAACTTACTTTCAAGAGTAATAATTTTAGTTACTCTTACTTTAGAATTTGTTTTCAATCCTGTTTGCGAAAAATCATCGTCAGATTCAAGGATTACAAATTCATTAGAACTTAAAATTTGAACTTTTTGAGAAGATATAAAGCAAAGCGTAATTTCGTCAATATCAGTATTGTCTACTAATACTAAGGCAGGGCGTAATTTAGTTTGACTAAGATCGCTAAATGGGAATTGAACTAAAACAATGTCGCCTTTGCTTAAAGCCATTAAATAGGTTTTCCATCATCTAGGCTATACAGATCTGGTTCATCCTTGAGGAAATTAAAGACATTGCTTACTTCCGCTAAACTAATAATTTCTTTTTCACAAGGGTAAGGTAGATTTGTGTATAGCTTTTGCTCTAAAAGCAATTTTTCTTCTTCCGAAAGAGATTGAATAACTTGATATATTGATTCAACAAGTTGCGTATTCATTATTAATGACAAACTATAAGTCCATATTATAGAGTGTAATTGTTTTTTATTTTGCGATCGCTCTGAAAAACCTCTATTTATAGAGGTTTAGGGATCATTCGACAAATCTCTTTCGGTTTTTAACCATCTGCTTTGAGGTTTAACTAAGAACTTGAGATAGATGGGGATTTTGCCCAAAATATAAAAGGGAATAGCCACTAAACTGCCTAAAGGTAGATCAGCGCGCCCAAACTTACTCCAGGCTAACAAAACCCCTGTCAGCAAGAAGCCTCCCCCAACGGTGACCACAAGGGCGGGAATGCTAGAAACAGTAGTGAAAATCGCAACTAGCCAAAAGATGATTAAACTGGCAATCCACGCCATTACTAAGAGAGAGAGGGGGGGGATCAAAATATCTAACCCTAGTCCTAAAGCAGCCCAACGTCCTGTCTTAATAAAACTTTTTAACAATCGAGGCACTTCCACCAGAATCATTTCTAAGTGTCCATGTTCCCAACGCGATCGCTGACTCTGAGCATCTTGATCTTTCATCAGACGACCCATCACTAGAGCGTGTTCACAGAACACAGGAGTTGAACCCGCCAAAGCCAAATCTACCGTTAGCTGCATATCGTCAGTGGTTTTGCTCCCTGCAAGGTCAACTTGACTAATTAGTGACCAGGGAAATGCCATTCCTGAACCTGTTAACAGACTATGCCATCCCAGACGATGTAAACCCAACAAACGTACCTGGTTTTTAACCTTGATAGAGAACATGGAGATATTATCCTTTAGGCTAGGATTATCGGGCTGTTCCATTAAATAGGTTGCCTGTACTGGTCTGCCTGTGGCGATCGCCTGATAGGTAATATTTTTGATCATATCGGGTTCAATAATACAGTCCCCGTCGAGAATAACTAAGACTTCTGGGGGGTGTTCCCGAATTTGTTCCATAGCGTAAGCTAGAGCATATCCTTTACCGCGATCTGTTTTATGCTCCCGCTCTAAAACCTTTACTCCCGTAGCTCTAGCCAGTGCAGCCGTGTCATCATGACAGTTATCAGCAATGACAATTACTTGATCTTGCTCCGTTAATTGAGCTTGTAAGACTTGAATAACCTCAGTAATTTGTGCTGCTTCGTTGTGGGCAGGAATCAAAATGGTAGTCTTCGGTCGAGGAATGTTTTCTGGGGGCAAACTGGAAGAAGATGAGATGAATGCGGCTAAACACTCTATGAAAAACATCAAACAGGGAATTAAGACAATAATTCCGAGGGTCAAAAAAATAGAGTCAGCAATAGTATGGAATTCCATCTCAATAATTTTTAAATCTTAAAGTCAAATCTTGGCTATTCAGTAATACCATATTAGTCTCTCATTACATAGTCGATTTTTTGGCTATTGCTGATTGAGCGATGTTTTTTTCCCAAATTACCCAAAAAAGCGTGCTAAATTTGACTAAGTGTATCTAAGCTTAAGACCCGAAATCATTGGACTCGATGCCAATTATCGGGTTTTCCCAAATAGTTAGTAAAATTGCTTCCAGATTCTAAATCAAGATCAATATTTAACATGCTTATTTCTATCTGTATTATTACTTTTAAGCGACCTGAAGGTTTGAGAAGACTTCTGGAGGCGATTAATAATTTGACTTTCACCCAGATAGAACTCCCTGAAGTTGAGGTAATAGTTGTAGACAATGACACCGAACAGGTTGCTGAACGGGTTTGTCAGTCTCTGGCGGCAGATTTTTCCTGGACTTTGAGATATGATGTTCAGCCCCAAAGGGGAATTACTTATGCCCGTAATAAATCCGTCAGTCTGGCTAGTAAATTAGCGGATTTTGTTGTGATGGTGGATGATGATGAAACCCCAGAACCCTCATGGTTGGAGGAATTATTGCTTGCCCAGGTAAAGTATGGGGCGGATGTGGTCACAGGACCCGTTATTCCTCGCTTTTTGGAAGCAGATGTTCCCCATTGGATTAGACAAGGGCGGATGTTTGATACTCCTCGTTATCGCACTGGAGCTAAACGACATGTGGCATTTACCAATAATGTCATGGTTAAAGCAGAAATCATTCGTCAGTACAACCCTGTATTTGATGACCGTTTTGCCATTACAGGGGGAGAAGATTCCCATTTCTTTTTGAGGCTGGATGAAGCTGGCTATAAAATAGTCTGGACAGATGAAGCGATCATCTATGATTGGATTCCTGCTTCCCGTACTAACTTAAAATGGATTCTCAATCGAGGTTTTC
>Ga0114940_10000490_pt1 | contig 18630 bp, 14 predicted proteins | sample ColdCreekSource_FD_87195 | JGI IMG/M metagenome (GOLD analysis project Ga0114940, IMG submission 87195) | Groundwater microbial communities from Cold Creek, Nevada to study Microbial Dark Matter (Phase II) - Cold Creek Source | ecosystem: Environmental > Aquatic > Deep subsurface > Groundwater ... | reverse complement strand
TCAATTGCTTGATCGCCGGATAGAACAGCATGTCCTTGCCGCGCCACGCTTCAACCTGCGCGGAAATCCCGCGGTTCAACGCATCGGCATAATGCCGCATCGGCCCTGGCTTGAACGCGATCGACAAGGCGCGGCGATCGGCGCGGTGGTGATCGAAATCGAGCAGCATCAGCCCGCGCGGAAACAGCAGGTCGAGCACCGAACCCCAGCCCTGCGCCGAGGAGAAATTCTTGTCGCGATCGAACAGCACCAGCTCGTTCGCGTCCGCCCCGAACAGCAGCACAGAGTTTCGTCCGAACGCGCGGTTGCGGAACACGTCACCATAGGCCGCGCGCATCCGGGTGCCGAAACCGACCGGATCAGCCAGCAATTTCAGGGTGTTGCCGAGCACCGGCCAGCCGCCCTCACCCGGAATGTGATCAAGCGCGCCCTTGGGCTGCTCCTGCGACCAATGGGTGAAACTGGGAGCTTCGGGTGCGAGCGTGGCCATAGTCAATCCTCGTTACTGACACCCGTGTAAACTAATCGCGCGGATCAATCCAGCCCGCAAGTTCGCGCCGCATCAAGGCCTCCAGCATGGCCATCCCGGCCTGCCCGGCGTTAAGGCAATCGAGCGCGGCGAACTCGGCCCCGCCCGCTGCCAAGAACACCTCACGTCCGCGGATTGCCAGCTCCTCACGGGTCTCAAGGCAGTCAGCGGAGAACCCCGGCGCGGCGATGGCGAGGCGGCGAGTGCCGCGTTCAGCTTCGAGCCGCAGCGTGTCTTCGGTCGATGGTTCGAGCCACTTGGCCCGGCCAAACCGCGACTGGAAGCTGGTCTCGATTCGCAGCCCAGGAAAGTGCGGCGATAGCGCTTCGCCCAACAGCCGAGCAGTTTTGCGGCAATGGCAATGGTAGGGATCGCCCAGCTGCAGTGTGCGTTCGGGCATGCCATGGAAGCTGAGCAGCAGCACTTCGGGCACGAACGTAAGTGCCCCCAATTGCCGGGCAAGATCATCGCGCAGCGCGGCGATGTGGAACAGGTCGTCGTGATAGGGCGGGAGCGTGCGCACCGCTGGCTGCCAACGCATCTTTGCCAATTGCGCACCCAGCGTGTCGATCGCCGTAGCCGTCGTCGCGCCGGAATACTGCGGGTATAGCGGCGCGACGAGGATCCGTTCGCAGCCGGCGGCCTTGAGCGCCGCCAGTTCGCCGCCCAGCGCCGGATTGCCGTAGCGCATTCCCCAGCGGACCATGACCCCCTCGCCCAGGCGCTCCTGCAGCGCGGCGGCCTGCGCCTTGGTGATCGCGGCGAGCGGTGATCCGCCTGGACCCCAGACCTGGCTGTAGGCGTGGGCCGACTTGCGCGGCCGGGTGGTGAGGATGATCCCGTTGAGGATCGGCCACCACACCAACTTGGGGATCTCCACCACGCGCGGATCGGACAGAAATTCCTTGAGATAACGCCGCACCGCCTTGGGTGTCGGCGCATCGGGCGTGCCGAGGTTGATCAGCAACACGCCGATCTTGCCGGTCTTAACATCGGGATGGTCCAGCGGCCGCATTACATCGCCTCCGAGAGCAGCGGCAGGCTGCGCAGTCGCACTCCGCTGGCCGAGAACACCGCATTGGCAATCGCTGGCGCAACCGCCGCAACGCCCAGTTCGCCCGGATCGAACGGCGCGGCCTCGCTGTCTATGAACTCGACCTCGATCTCCGGACAATCGCTCAGCAGCGGCAGCCGCAGCATCCCCAGCCGTCCGGTCAGCGGCAGGCCATCGGCATAGGCCGTGCTCGATCCGGTCGCGAGGCCGAGCCCGAACACCAGTCCGCCCTCGATCTGCTGACGCGCTATATCGATGTTCACGATCCGGCCGATGTCCGCCACGGCGGTCAGCTTGTCGACCTTGATGCCGCTTTCGTCGCGCCGTGCCGAGGCGATCACGGCGATCCGGCCCTCTGCACCCAGCCGCGCCATCGCATGACAAGCCAGCCCTTGCCCCGACCCGCTCGCCGCGCCGTTCCAGCTGGCGAGACCGGCGGCCCGCTGCAGGCAGTTGGCAAGTCTCAGGTCATGCCCCAGCATCGCCATCCGGTATGACAGCGGCTCGCGGCCCGAGCGGTGCGCCAGTTCGTCGACAAAGCCCTCGACCATGAAGCAGGTGTAGCCGTGCGAATTGCCGCGCATCCGGCCGGTGGGAAGCTGGAGGGGGGCGGGGACGTGTTCGACCACCAGGTGCTCGATCGCGTAAGGCGGCACCGCGCCTTCGACTGCCAGCGCGTCCTGTTCGCTCTGCTCCGAAAGGGCGGTCTGCGCATCATCGCCGTTGAACAACCGCGCCGCCATCTCGCGCGCAGCAGACGGCACGGCGATCCGTACCTTGAGCGCGGCGAGCGAGCCGTCCTGCGCCACCCGCGCAGCCAGCACTGCCGAAGCCGGCGGACGCGGCAGACCGGCGAGGTGCTCTTGCCAGCGCGACCAGACGAGCTGGACCGGGCGGCCGACGTCGCGCGCGATCAGCGCGGCCTGGACCGCGTGCTCATGCTCCAGTCGCCGGTCGAAGCTGCCGCCTGCGGGCATCGGGTACAGCGTCACGTCGCGCGGGGCGAGATCGAGCGCCTTGGCGACTGCACGGCGGACCACCTCAGGCGCCTGGCTCGCGACCCACAGTTCCAGCTTGCCGTCACGCAGCCGCGCCGTCGCGCTGGCGGTTTCGAGCGTGGCGTGGAGTGCCGGTGCGGCACGATAGCGCGCGACATGCTCGAACGGAGCGACCAGCATCTCGTCAGGATCGCCCTGCTCGGCCACGCGCTGCGCGTCGCCGTATTTGAGCGCTTCCTCCAGCGTTGCGGCGATCCGTCCGCTGTCGGCGCGGTCAGTGGCGGCAAAGCGCGGGGCGATGTGGCTCAGCGCGCGCTCGGCCGCCCACCAGTCGGTTGCCACGGCAGCAAGCCAGCGCTTACCAGAGACCAGCTTGATCAGCCCGCGGATCGACTTGGCGGTGCCCGCATCGAACCCGGCCAATTCAGCCTTGGCAATCGGCGCGTTGCGCACCGCGGCATAGACCATATCGGGCAGGCGGACGTCGCCCGCGAACAGCAGCGAGCCATCGACTTTGGCGGGCAGATCGAGGCGAGGAAAGGCCAGCTTCGCCCCCTCCGGCATGGTGCTGGCGCGCTCGCTGGCGGGTTCGGGGCGGATCACCGCCGGGTCGGGCGGCTCATAAACTGCGGCCTCAAGCGCGAGTTCGGCAAAGCTCAGCCGCTGCTTGTCGTGGACGATGAACCCGTCCTGCGCGGCGCATTCTTCCCAGGCGACATCCCAGCGCTCGGCCGCCGCCATCGCCAGCATCGCCCGCGCATTGGCCGCGGCGATCCGGGCGGGCAATTCGAAGGCGGCGAGCGAAAGGCCCTCAGCCGTGGCGGTGAAATCCTCGCTCTGGGCGAAGCGCCGCGCGAACAGGCTGTCCGGCTCGTCCGCCAGTCCCGGCGCGAGCGGCATCCACAGCGGCGCCCAGTAAGCCGCAAGCGCGGCGTTGGCGTAAGCGCCGGACAGCGGTGCGGGTTCGATCGCAATCTGCCGCCAGTCCGCCCCCAGTTCCTGCGCAATCACCTGTGCAAGCACGGTGGTAACGCCCTGCCCCATCTCAAGCTGCGGAACCGCCACTGTCACCACGCCGTCGCTGCCGATCTTGAGCCAGGCGCCGAACACCGCCTCGTCCTTGCCGGCGACCAGGGGCGCAGGAAAGCTACGGGGGGTGAGCGACCAGGCGAGCACCAGCCCGCTCGCTGCCCCGACCCCCAGAATGACCCCGCGCCGCGTAACGTGCATGGTTAGAGCCTGTCCTGGCCAGGTAGATGCATCGTCATCGCGTCAGGAAGCCCGCTGGCTAGGAGCGGCGCGCAGTGCGGGCAAGGAGCCCGTGCAAGCGTTGCGACGACGCCAGCGGGCTTCCTGACGCGACCCCGAAGGGGCGGGCCTATTTTGGCCCATCGCAGCGTCTCTCGTTGGTCACTATGCGAAGACATGGCTCCCTCCTCGTTCCTCGCGCTGGGCCAAAATAGGCTCCGTGCCGACGCATCTACCTGGCCAGGACAGGCTCTTGACCTAATGGCTATCGAGCCAGGCTGCAACGCGCGCGGCGATCCGGGCAAAGGCATCGGCTTGCGGGCCATCACCGGCGGCTGGCGGGGTTCCGGCATCACTCGCCCGGCGGATTTCGATGTCTAGCGGCACCCGGCCAAGGAACGGCAGGCCGAGCCGCTCCGCCGTCGCTTCCGCCCCGCCCGAGCCGAACGGATCGCTGACCTCGCCGCAGTGCGGGCAGACATAACCCGCCATGTTCTCGATCAGGCCGATCACCGGCACCTCACCGACATCGAACAATTGCATCGCCCGTTCTGCATCGATCAGCGCCAGATCCTGCGGGGTCGAGACGATCACCGCTCCCGCCGGCTTGTGCTTTTGCAGCATGGTCAGCTGGACGTCGCCAGTGCCGGGCGGGAGATCGACGATCAGCGTGTCGATCGGGCCCCAGTTCGCGTCGATCAACTGGCTGAGCGCGCCCGAGACCATCGGCCCGCGCCAGGCGATCGCCTTGCCGGGTTCGATCAGCTGCCCCATCGAGAGCAGCGGCACCCCCCATTCGTTGGCGACCGGAATCAGCTTGCTGTCATGCGCGACCGGCTTCACCCCTTCGCTGCCCATCAGGCGCGGCTGGCTGGGGCCATAGATATCGGCATCGACCAGCCCGACCTTGCGGCCCGCGCGGGCCAGCGCAATCGCGAGATTGGCCGCGAGCGTCGACTTGCCGACTCCGCCTTTGCCCGAGCCGACCGCGATGATCCGGCGCGCGGGCCGGTCGCCCATGATGGCGACGCGGACCTCGCGAATGTCGGCCACCTGGCCCAGCGCCGCCTTGACCGCAGCTTCGAGAGCAGCCCCGGCGGCTGGGTCCAATCCCGCGCCGTCGAGCACCACCGTTGCCACCCCGTCTGTCACGCGCAGCGACTGGACCCGGCCCTGCGCTGCGGCTGGAAGAACGTGTTGAAGGGCGTCGCTGTCGCTCATTGGGCTCCCCGCTTGCGATTGCGCCGCCCCTAGCAGCGAAAAAGGCGCGGGAGGCACTGTTTTTTGCGCGATCCGTACCTATAACCGGCTGCATGAGAGGAATTCGAGGTTTTCTGACAAGCGGTGTCCTGGCCATGGCCGGACGCCGCAGTCCGTGGGGCAGTGGTTCGGGCGGAGGCGACGATTCGTCGGACCCGCCTGCTGGTGGTGACAAGAGCGGCGACGACCCCGCTCCGCCATCCAGCGATCCGGCCCCGCCGCCGCGCGGCCCGCGCAATCCGTGGCAGCCGGCTGGCGAAGAAGCCCCGCCGCGCCGCTCGGCCAATATCGAGGACATTTTCCGCAATCGCGGTGGCGGCTCCGGTGGCGGTGGCGGTGGGCCGCGCTTCCCGCGCCGCGCCGATGGTAGCTCGTGGTTGCCTGCGGCACTTGGCGTCGGTCTGCTGGCGCTGGTCGCGCTCACCTCGACGCATCTGATCGGTCAGAAGGAACAGGGGATCGTCACCTCGTTCGGCAAGTATTCGCGCACGCTGCAACCGGGCGTGGCCTTCACCTGGCCCTGGCCGCTGCAGAACGTCGACGTCCGCGACGTGACCACGATTATCCTCACCAAGCTGCCCGAAGGCGAGGCGGAGAACCTGATCCTGACCAGCGACAAGAACCTGATCGACCTGTCGTACCAGATCCGCTGGAAGGTCAAGGATCTGGAATCGTTCACTTTCGAGATGGAAGATCCGGACAAGACCGTTTCCGCCGTTGCCGAAGCGGCGATGCGCTCATCGGTTGCCGAAATGCCGCTTAACGCGGTGTGGGGCGGCTCGGGTCGCGGCGAATTGCAGGACAACGTCCGCCGCCGGATGCAGCAGGTGCTCGATGCCTACCGCGCCGGGGTCGAGGTGCTGGGCGTTGAAATCAAGAAGGCCGACCCGCCCGCCAAGGTCGCCGACGCCTTTCAGGAGGTCAACAACGCGCAGCAGGATGCGCAGCGCTTCATCAACCAGGCGCAGGGCTTTGCCCAGCAGCGCGTGGCGCAGGCGCAGGGCGATACCTCGGCGTTCGACCAGGTCTATGCCCAGTACAAGCTGGCCCCTGACGTGACCCGCAAGCGGCTCTATTACGAGACCATGGAGCGGGTGCTGTCCAACAATGACAAGGTGGTGGTCGAAGCCAACGGCGTGACCCCGTACCTCCCCTTGCAGGAACTACGGCGGCGCGCTGCCGAACCGGCTCCTGCCGCGACGGGAGGGCAGTGAGATGCTCGATATGCTGAAACAGAGCAAACTCGCGATTGCCGCGCTGATCGCGCTGCTGATCGTCGTCGGCTCAAGCGTGGTGGTGGTACCCGAAACCCAGCAAGTGGTGGTGGTGCGGCTGGGCGAGCCGGTCCGCGTGATCAACAAGTTCAAGCCCAAGGTCCCGTTCGGATCGACCGGCGCGGGCGTCTCGCTCCGGGTGCCGTTCTTCGAACAGCTGGTCTGGGTCGACAAGCGCCTGCTGACCTTGCCGATGGAACGGCAACTGGTGCAATCGACCGATCAGCTGCGGCTAGAGGTCAACGCCTATGCCCGGTTCCGGATCATCGACCCGATCAAGATGGTCAAGACCGCCGGCTCGACCGAACGGGTTGCGCTCCAGTTGCAGCCGATTCTCAGCTCTGTGCTGCGGCAAGAGCTTGGCAAGCAGACCTTCCAGTCACTGCTGACTGCCGAACGGGGCGCAGTGATGGCGCGGATCACCAGCGGGCTTGACCGTCAGTCGCGCGATTATGGCGCGCAGGTGATCGACGTTCGGATCGTCAGCGCCGATTTGCCCGCCGGAGCGCTCGAAAGCGCGTTCGCCTCGATGCAGGCGGCGCGCAAGAAGGAAGCCGACACGATCCGTGCGCAGGGCAACCGCGATGCGCAGGTGATCTATGGCCAGGCCGAAGCACGCGCTGCGCAGGTCTATGCCGAAAGCTTTGGCAAGGACCCCTCGTTCTACGATTTCTACCGCTCGATGAAGAGCTACGAGACGACCTTCGCCAACCCTGCGAACAAGGGCAGCAGCACGATCATCCTGTCTCCGGACAACGATTATCTGCGCCAGTTCAAGGGCAACTGAGGCGGTTCAATCCCGGTTAAGGCGGTTCGGCTTGAATCGCAGTCGATTGAAAGGGGTCGGCCTGACCGATCCGGAGACAAGAGGACCCAAACCTGTGCGATATGCCTATGGTGTGACGACTGCATTGCTGCTTGGCGGTTCCGCCCTGACCCTGGCGACCGGCCTGCCTGCCGGTGCCCAGGTGGCACAGAACGATGCCGCCCAGATGCAGGCCGTAGTACCGCGTGCTGGTGCACCTGCCAGCTTTGCCGACCTGACCGAGCAACTCCAGCCGGCGGTGGTCAACATCTCGACCCGCCAGCGCGTGCGGGTGGCCAGCAATCCGTTTGCCGGAACCCCGTTCGAAGGGCTGTTCGGCGGCGGCGGCAATGGCAGCGGCGGCGGAAACGGCGGCAATGGCGGAGCTAACGGTGGCGGTCAGACGCGTGAGGCGCAGTCGCTTGGCTCTGGCTTTCTAATCTCGGCCGATGGCGTGGTTGTGACCAACAACCACGTGATCACTGCCGAAGGCCGGGGCGAGATCGAATCGATCACCGTCACCATGCACGACGGCACCGAATATCCCGCCAAGCTGATTGGCCGCGATGCGCAGTCGGATCTGGCTGTGCTCAAGATCGACGCAGGCAAGACCCTGCCGTTCGTCAAGTTCGGCGATAGCGGCGCGGCGCGGGTGGGCGACTGGGTGATCGCAATCGGCAACCCGTTCGGCCTGTCGGGCACGGTGACCTCCGGGATCATCTCGGCAGTCTACCGCAACACCGGCTCGGGCGCTTATGACCGCTACCTGCAAACCGACGCCTCGATCAACCGCGGCAATTCCGGCGGGCCCCTATTCGACATGAAGGGCAACGTGATCGGGATCAACAACGCGATCTTCTCGCCCACCGGCGGGTCGGTCGGAATCGGCTTTGCCATTCCTGCCGAGATCGCCTCGCCGATCGTCGAGCGGCTGCGCGCTGGACAGACGATCGAGCGCGGCTATCTGGGCGTGCAGATCCAGCCGGTGACCGAGGATCTGGCAGATTCGCTGGGCTTGCCGCGCAATCGGGGCGAATTTATCCAGACCGTGCAGCCGGGCAAGGCTGCTGCCACTGCCGGAATCCAGCCAGGTGACGTGGTGGTCAAGATCGACGGCAAGGACGTCTCGCCCGAACAGACCCTGTCGTTCATCGTCGCCAACATCGCCCCGGGCAAGCGCATCCCGATCGAGCTGATCCGCGACGGCAAGCGCATGTCGGTGACCGCCGTGGTCGGTCGCCGTCCGACCGAGGATGAGCTCGCCTCATCCGGCTTCGGCACCCCGCCGGCCGAAGAAGCCGATCCGTTTGCCAATCCGCCGACCAAGCAGGGCGAAGGCCTGGTCGAACGCGCGCTGGGGCTGTCGGTCCTGCCGATCACCCCGCAGATTGCGCGCCAGCTGCGTCTGCCGGAAACGGCGCGCGGGCTGGTTGTGCGCGCAGTTGACGGATCGTCAGACGCCGGGACCAAGGGCCTGCAGCAGGGCGACGTGATCCTCTCTGCCAATTACCGCGATGTGTTGAGCGTGGCCGACCTCGAAGCGGCGGTCCGCGCTGCGCAGACCGGCAGTCGTCCGGCTGTGCTGCTGCGGGTCCAGCGCGGCAATCAGGCGGCAGGTTATATCCCGATCAGGATCCGGTAAGCGCCAAAGCCTCTGACGTCAGCGGGCCGCCATGCCGAAAGGTGTGGCGGCCCGCTTGATTCTTCAGAAGCCGGACTACGGCGTCGAGCCGCCCTCATTGTCGCGCGGCGGATTCTGTCCATCGCCGCCAGTGGCCTCGTTAAGGAAATCCTCGTTCGCAGCAGCCGGTGGCGGTGCGGCCTGATCGGGTCCGCCGTCATTCTTGGGCGCGGAGGGGACATCGCCGGGGCGCTGCTCCGGGCCGACCGTGTTGACCAGGTTGCCTTGTTCATCGACGTAGAAATAGTCTTCCGGATTGCCGAACTGCTCCTGCGAGTCAGGCTCCAATTGCCAGTCGGGCAGCTTGACCTCGGTATCGAACTTTTCGACCGGACGATTGGCCACGGCGAACCGCATAAAGGCGGAGAACGCCCGTGCCGGGGCGTGCCCGCCCTGCAAATCGCCGACCGCCTTGGCATCATCCCGGCCCATCCACACTCCGGTGGTGATCCCGCTCGAGAAGCCGAGGAACCAGCCGTCCTTGTTCGAATTGGTGGTGCCGGTCTTGCCCGCAACCGGGCGGCCGATCTGCGCCGCGCGGCCGGTGCCAGTGGCGACCGCAGTCTGCAGCAGGTCGGTCATCCCCGCCGCGACATAGCCCGGAACCAGCAGCTGCCCGCCGCGGGCTTCGTGTTCGTAAAGCACTTCGCCGTCGGCGGTGACAACTTTGGTGATCCCGTAAGGTTCAACCGAGCGGCCCTTGGCCGAGACCGAGGCAAACGCGCGGGTCATGTCGATCAGCCGCACGTCATTGGTGCCCAGCACCATCGACGGCACGGTCGAGATCGGCGTGGTGATCCCGAACCGCCGCGCCATGCTCGCCACCGCGCTAAATCCCACCTCGTTGCCGAGCTGCGCTGCGACGGTGTTTTTGGAATAGGCAAAGGCGGTGCGGACATCGATCCGCCCGGCAAAGGTCGCGCTGGAATTGCGCGGGCTCCACCCCTGGATCGTCACCGGCTCGTCCACCACTTCGTCGTTGGCGGTGTAGCCCGCCTCAAGCGCGGCGAGATAGACGAATAGCTTCCACGCCGAGCCCGGTTGGCGCACCGCGTTGGTCGCGCGGTTGTAGTTGGAGGAAACGTAGTCCGTCCCGCCGACCATCGCGAGCACCGCGCCGTCGCGGTCAACCGAAACCAGCGCGCCCTGCGCACCCTTGGGGGCATTGGCCTGGATCGCTGCAGTCGCGGCGCGCTGCATCCCGAGGTCGAGCGTGGTGTAAACCTCGATCGGCTCGTCATTCTCAGGCAGCAGCATATCGAGCTGCGGCAATGCCCAGTCGGTAAAGTAGCGGACCGAGTTCTGGCCCTTTTCGGGCGCGAGTTTGACTGCGGCGAGATCGGCGCCTGAGGCCTGCTCGGCGGTGATCGCACCGTTGCCCTGCATCACGTCGAGCACGACTTTGGCACGGCCGACCGCTGCCTGCGCGTCAGCCGTGGGCGAATAGCGCGATGGAGCCTTGACCAGCCCGGCGATGATCGCGGCTTCGGGCAGGCTAAGGTCAGTCGCGGGATGGCCGAAGAACTTGCGGCTGGCGCTGTCGATCCCGTAAGCGCCGCCGCCGAAATAAACCTTGTTGAGATAGAGCTCGAGGATTTCTTCCTTCGAGAACTTCCACTCCAGCGCCATCGCCAGCACCGCCTCGCGCAGTTTGCGGCTGAAGGTGCGGCTGTTGTTGAGGAACACGTTGCGCGCAAGCTGCTGGGTGATCGTCGAAGTTGCGCGCAGGCTCTGTCCGGTGGTCGCGGTCAGGTAGCCAGCGCGCGCCAGCCCGATCGGATCGACCCCGATGTGCGAGCGGAACCGCCGGTCCTCGACCGAGACCATCGCGTCTTTCATGATCGTCGGGATCTGGGTGGACGGCAGCCACTTGCCGAAGCTCGGCCCGAGCGAGACCAGCTCGGTCCCGTCGCGCGCGCGGACCACGATCATCTGGCCGACCTGGCTGGATTTCAATTGCGTGAAGCTGGGCAGCGATTGCGCCGCAAGGCCGACAGCCACGCCGAGCGACAGCGCGACCAGCAACGCGAGGCCAAGGCCCCAGACGAATAGACGCTTGACCCAGCGCCGGAACGTGGACTGCGGGGCAGGCGCTGGAGCACGGCCCCGGCCGGAACCGCGCGGAATATCAGTGCGAGCCATGACGCTGGTCGATCCCTCCCCAGGCGCGAGCTGCCCGGCCTTCGCGCCTTACATAGGCGAATTGCAACACAGCGTTAATGACGAATGTCAGTCCTCGGGGTCGAACTCAAGCGCGGCGCTGTTGATGCAATATCGCAAGCCCCCCTGATCGCGCGGCCCATCGGGGAACACGTGGCCAAGGTGCCCGTCGCAAGTGGCGCAGCGCACTTCGGTACGGAGCATTCCATGCGACCCGTCGCGATGCTCATCGACCGCGCCCGCATCCACCGGCGCGGTATAGCTTGGCCAACCCGAGCCCGAATCGTACTTCTTCGTGCTGGTGAACAGCGGCGACCCACAACCGGCGCACATGTATACCCCGGTCGCCTTGTTGGCATCGTACTTGCCGCCAAAAGCGCGCTCGGTGCCATGTTGGCGCAGCACGGCATATTGCTCCGGCGTCAGGCGCTCGCGCCATTCGGCATCGCTCAGGATCAGCTTGTCGGTCATCGTCGAATCTCCTTGCCCCCGGATGTGGGGTCAGTGGAGGTGCTCGACAAGCAGAACTGCGCCGTCATGGCCCGATATGCGCATCCGCGTGCCCGGTTCGGCATCGGGACCGCGCACCAGCCATTCGCTGTCACCGTGGCGGACTCGCCCGGTCCCGCCGTCGATTGCGGCGGTCACCGTCACCACTTCGCCCACCAGCCGCGCACCGCGATCGTTCATCAGTGGATCGGCGGGCGTGATCGGGTTGGCGCGCAGCCAGTTGCGCCCGGCGAACACCGAAACGATCGCCAGCACCGCAAAGATCACGATCTGCAGCGGCACGCCGATCGGCAGGGCCCAGGCGAGCGTGCCGGTAATCAGCGCGGCTCCGGCCAGCCAGATCAGGAAAACCCCGGGGATCACCATCTCGCCGATGGCGAGTACCAGCCCCAGCGCGAGCCAGGCCCAGTGGGTGTCGAGCTGTTCGAAAATGCCCATCGACTCAGACCTTCTTCTCGCCGAGCGAATCCCGCACCAGTTCGCCGATCCCGCCAAGCGAGCCGATCAACTGGGTTGCTTCGACCGGGAACAGGATCGTCTTGGCGTTGGGTGAGGTCGCGAACTGGCTGATCGCATCGGTGTATTTCTGCGCGATGAAGTAGTTGAGTGCCTGGCTGCCCGACTTGGCGATCGCGTCGGACACCATGGTGGTCGCCTTGGCTTCGGCCTCAGCCTCGCGTTCGCGCGCTTCGGCATCGCGGAAGGCGGCTTCACGGCGGCCCTCGGCCTGGAGGATTGCGCCCTGCTTCTCACCCTCGGCGCGCAGGATCTCTGCGGCGCGAAAGCCCTCGGCCTCGAGGATGTTGGCGCGCTTTTCGCGCTCGGCCTTCATCTGGCGGGCCATGGCGTTGGAAATGTCAGCCGGTGGGCGGATGTCCTTGATTTCGATCCGGGTGATCTTGACCCCCCAGGGCGATGTCGCATGGTCGATCACCAGCAGCAGCTTGGCGTTGATCTCGTCGCGCTTGGACAGTGTCTCGTCGAGGTCCATCGAGCCCATCACCGTCCGCAGGTTGGTGGTGGTGAGCTGCATGATCGCGACGAACAGATTGGAGACTTCATAAGCCGCCTTGCCGGCATCGAGCACCTGGAAGAACACCACCGCATCGACCCCGACCATCGCGTTGTCTTTGGTGATGATCTCCTGCCCGGGAATATCGAGCACCTGCTCCATCACGTTGATCTTGTGACCGACGCGGTCAATGAACGGGATGATCAGATGCAGCCCGGGGTTGGCGGCCAGCGTATATCTGCCCAGCCGTTCGACCGTGTAGACATAGCCCTGACGGACGACGCGCACCCCCATCAACAGGAAGATGAACACCGCAACCACCAGGAACAGCAGAAACCCTTCCATCGGACACTCCCCGAAAACATGACGTTACGGCATGGTAGCGCGGGGGTAGCAGGGGGCAAGCGAAACCGGACTGGCGGCTTGCCCCGCCGCTTCCCCATTGCCATGAGGCATGCCAGAACCAGTTCAGGAGCATTCCCCAATGATCGGCACCCGCACACTCGGCGACCACAGCGTCAATCCGGTGGGTCTCGGCTGCATGTCGCTGTCGTGGGCCTATGGCGTGCCACCGGGTGAGGAGGATGCGCTTGCCTTGCTCAACCGCGCGCTCGATCTCGGCTACGATCACCTCGACACCGCCAACATCTATGGGCTTGGCCACAACGAAACGCTGCTCGGCAAGGCCTTGAGAGGCCGCCGCGACGAGTTCTTCCTCGCCAGCAAGATGGGGATAGTGGTCGACGGCGCAAAACGCGGGGTCGATTGCAGCCCTGAAGCGATCAAGCGCAGCATCGATCAATCGCTCGCCCGGCTTCAGACCGACCGCATCGATCTGTACTATATGCACCGCCCCGACCGGACCGTGCCGATCGAAGATTCGATGGGAGCGATGGCCGAGCTGGTTGCGGCGGGTAAGATCCGCCACGTTGGTCTCTCCGAAATGAGCGCCGAAACGCTGCGCCGCGCCCACGCGGTCCATCCGGTAGCAGCGATGCAGACCGAATATTCGGCCTGGACCCGAAATCCCGAAATCGCGGTGCTCGATACATGTGTCGAACTTGGCACCACGTTTGTCGCCTTCTCACCGGTGGCGCGCGGCGCACTGGCGGGCGGGGTGAACGCGATTGGGGATCTGGTCGAGAATGACCTGCGCCGGACCATGCCGCGGTTTCAGGGCGATAACTGGGTCCACAACCGCGGTCTGATCGCCCAGTTCGATGCGCTCGCCGCCGATGCTGGAGTTACTCCGGCGCAGCTGTCGCTCGCCTGGTTGCTCTCGCGCGGTGAGCATGTGGTGGCGATCCCCGGCACCGCTTCGATCCCGCACCTGGAGGAGAACATTGCCCGGTGGGACTGGACCTTGCCCGCAGAGCTCCGGGCAAGGATCGACGCGTTGATCAATCAGCAGACGGTCTCCGGGCCGCGCTACTCTCCATCAGCTCAAGCCGGGGTCGGGACCGAGGAGTTCGCCTGAACCATTGAGCCGGCTTGCTCAGTCGCCAGCCGGTCCGCGATAATCCGGACCATATACCGCCGCGCGAATGTCGCGGTGGAGCGTGCCGTCAAACGGCAGCTTTTGCGTAGCGAAGATCACCACCATGTCGTTGGCCGGGTCGATCCAGAACAGCATCGAGGGTGCGCCGTCCCAGAAGAACTCGCCCACCGCGCCGCGTGGCTCGTCGGCCGTGGCGGGTTGGCGGTCGCGCACCGCGAAGTCGAACCCGAAGCCCAGCGATCCCTTGCCCGGCAGCCATGCACGCGCAGTAATCGCAGGATCGAGCTGGTCCGAAGCCATCAGCGCCAGCGTCGAAGGCTTGATGACCCGCACACCGTCCAGCGAACCCTGCCCCAGCAGCATCCGCGCGAACCGCAGGTATTCGTCGACCGAGCTGACCAGCCCCGAACCGCCCATGGTCATCGGCTTGCCGGAAAAGCTCTCCGCGAACAGGCGCTCGTCTGGCCAACGCGTCGGCGCACCATCCTTCCACTCATAGATCCGGGCCAGCCGTGCCCGCGCGGCAGCGGGCTGGGCCCAGCCGGTTTGAGTCATCCCCAGCGGCGAAAACACGTGCTGCCAGACGTAGTCGGAGAACTTCTGGCCGGAAAGCTTCTCCACCAGCAGCGCCTGCATGTCGACTGCAGCGGAATAGGACCATTGCTCGCCGGGATCGGAGAGCAAGGGAATCCGGGCCATGCGGGTGCCAAATTCAGCCAGCGTGTTGTCGAGAGAGAGAGCGTCCTGCGCCTTGACCAGCTCGCCATGCACGCCCGGCGCGTCGCCATAGACGAACCCGGCGGTATGGCGCAGCACATCGCGCACCAGGATCGGCCGGATCGGCGCGCGCAGCAGCGGCTTGCCTGCCGCATCCGCGCCAGCATAGACCTGAACCCCGCCAAATTCGGGCAAGTACCGCGCCAGCGGATCGTCGAGCCGGAATTTGCCAGCCTCCCACAGCTGCATCAGCGCGACCCCGGTGACCGGCTTGGTCATCGAGAATATCTGCAGCAGGGTATCGCGCGCAAAGGGTCGGCCCGCTTCGCGATCGGCATAGCCAGCGGCGTGGAACAGCCGTTCCTTGCCGCCCTGCCAGACCAGTACCGAGGCACCGACCACCCGGCCATCGGCGACCATCGCGGAAACCGCGCGCTCGATCCGGCGGTGGTCGAGCTTCAACCGAGCCGGAGCGGCGCGCGCTTCCTTCGCCAGTGCCGTGCCCGGCGCGCTTAAACTGGCCGCGGCGATGCCCAGCACCGCCAGAGCCGCCGCGCCCGCGCGTATTCCCCTGACCCGCATCACAGCTGCGCGTAGAGCGCCAGCAGCCGCGCCCAAGCGCGCTCAGCTTCGGCCTTGTCATAGATCGGCGCATCGAGCGCGCACCAGCCGTGGTCGGCGTTGTAGACCTCGACCTCCGCAGGACGGCCCGCTGCAACTGCAGCGGCCTTGAACACGTCCTTGTCGGTTGGTGCACGGGCATCGTCATTGCGGGCGACGGCGATCAGGTAGCTGGCCTGCGTCGCTGCGAGCAACTTGTGCGGGCTATCCGGCTTGTCGGTGACGAGGCCGCCGCCGTGGAACGAGGCTGCCGCCTTGACCCGGCCCGGCACCGCCGCCGCGCTGCGCACAGTGAAGGCTCCGCCCTGGCAATAGCCGTTGCTGCCGATCCCGCGCTTGGTATCGACCGCCTTCTGCTTGTCGAGGAAGGTCACGAAGGCCTTGGCATCGCTGGTGATCGCCGCCGGGGTGAGCAACGGCAGCATCGGCTTGAGCTTTTCCTGCCCAGCCGGGGTGCGCCATTCCGAGATTGTCGCCAGATGCGGGGCGGGGGCATTGCGGTAATACTGATTGACCAGCAGCACGGCGTGACCATCCGCCGCCAGCCGCCGCGCCATCACTTTGAAGGCATCGCGGATCCCGGCGATGTCGGGCCACATGATTACGCCGGGGTGTTTGCCCTTGGTCGGATGGGCGAAGAACGCGTCAGCGGTGCCATCAGGCGTCGAGAAGGTCACAGTGCTCTCGGTCAAGGCGACCGCGCCGGCTTCTCCCGTAGTGGCGCATCCCGCCAGCGCAGCGGCGGCTCCGACAGCGGCAAAATCGCGCCGGGTCAGGCCCGCGCCAACAATCGCCGCCTCTTCCTCGATCGCGGTGAATTCGTCACACATGGGCTTCGCTCCTTTGGCCTCCCAAGAGCGAGGATAAGGGCTTTGCCCGCGACGTCCACTGCGTTTGCCCGGCAATCGTTCTTAATCGCGCGATTAAGGTTGCAATGCACGGCGATTTGCGGCGAAAAGCTCCGGCCTGACTCGCGCGACAAGCGGGCAGGCGGATGGAGGGATGTTCGACGATGCGCCTCAAGTTGATTGCCGCTGCTGCCCTGCTCTCGCTCGCCGCCTGCGGGGGCGGCAAGCAGGCTTCTCCCCCAGCCACGGAAGGCGTCACCGACGCGCTGCTGGTCTCAGGCAAGGACGGCGAATGGCTGAGCTATGGCAATGACTATGCCGAGCAGCGCTTTTCCAAGCTGACCCAGATCACCGACAAGACCGTGGGCAAGCTTGGCCTCGCCTGGTCGGCCGATCTCGACACCGCGCGCGGGCAGGAAGCCACGCCGCTGATGCACGATGGCACGCTCTACATCACCACCGCCTGGTCGATGGTGAAGGCCTATGATGCCAAGACCGGCGCGCTAAAGTGGGAATACGATCCCAAGGTGCCGCGCGAAAAGCTGATCGATGTGTGCTGTGACGCCGTCAATCGCGGCGTCGCGCTCTATGGCGACAAGGTCTATGTCGGCACGCTTGACGGGCGGCTGGTCGCGCTGGAGCAGAAGACCGGCAAGGTCGTGTTCGACAAGCTGACCATCCCCGAGGGCTCGCACATGGCGAGCACCGGCGCGCCACGGATTGTCAAGGGCAAGGTCCTGCTGGGTTCGGCCGGATCGGAATATTTCACGCGCGGTTACCTTGCGGCGTTCGATCCGCAAACCGGCGAGGAGCTGTGGAAGTTCTTCACCGTTCCCGGCGATCCATCCAAGCCGTTCGAAGGCAAGCACCTTGAAGCGGCCGCCAAGACCTGGACCGGTGACTGGTGGAAGCGCGGCGGCGGCGGCACAGTGTGGGATTCGATCACCTATGATCCCAAGACCGACCTGGTCTATTTCGGCACTGCCAATGCCGAACCGTGGAATCCAGCGCACCGCAACACCGATGGCGCGGGCGACAGCCTCTACACTGCCTCGATCGTCGCGGTTAAGCCCGATACCGGCGAATATGTCTGGCACTTCCAGGAAACCCCGGAAGACCGCTGGGACTTCGATTCCAACCAGCAGATCACAGTGGCCGACCTGACGATCGACGGCAAACTGCAGCACGTGATCATGCACGCGCCCAAGAACGGGTTCTTCTACGTGCTCGACGCGGCGACCGGCAAGTTCCTCTCAGGCAAGCCGTTTGTCGACGGGATCAACTGGGCCAAGGGGCTCGATCCGGTCACCGGCAAGCCCGACGTGAACCCTGAGGCCAAGTACGAAGTTACCGGCAAGCCGTTCGTTGGCGTGCCCGGCGCGATCGGTGCGCATAGCTGGACACCGATGAGCTACAGCCCGGCAACCGGGCTGGTCTATATCCCTACCAACAACACCCCGCAGTACTACATGGGTGATCCCAACTGGGAACCAGGCACCACCGGGTTCCAGCTCGGGCTCGATACCACCGGCGGCAACATCCCCGCTGACAAGGCCGCGCGGGCGGCGGTCAAGGGAATGCTGACCGGGGCGCTGGTGGCGTTCGATCCGGTTGCGGGCAAGGCGCGCTGGACCGTGCCGTATTCCAGCCCGACCAACGGCGGGACGCTGGCGACTGCTGGCAACCTGGTGTTCCAGGGCACCGCGACCGGCGAATTCCGCGCCTATACTGCCGATACCGGCAAGCAATTGTGGTCCTTCCCGACCCAGACCGGCGTGCTCGCCGCGCCGATGACCTACACCATCGACGGTGAACAGTATGTTGCGGTGCTGGCGGGCTGGGGCGGCGTCTGGGACGTTTCGGGCGGCAAGCTGGCGGGCGGGATCACCCCCAACGTCAGCCGCCTGCTGGTGTTCAAGCTCGGCGCGACGGGCACGCTGCCGGCGCTCAAGCCGAGCGCGGAGCGGGTGCTCGATCCCCCGCCGTCGACCGGCACGCCCGAGCAGCTTGCGCTGGGCGCCAAGCTCTACACCAACTCATGCTCGGTCTGCCACGGCGGCGCGGCGGTGGCCGGAGCGCTCAACCCCGATCTCCGGCACTCGGCGACGATCAGCAAACCCGAGCTGTGGCAGCAGGTAGTCCACGACGGGCTGCTCAAGCAGAACGGCATGGTCGCGTGGAACACCCAGTTCAGCAAGGAGCAGATCGAGGCGATCCGGCTCTATGTGGTGATGCGCGCCAACGAGGATCTGAAACTGGGTGAGCACTGAAGCGCCCGATCCGGAAGACATCCGCGGCTGGCAGCGCCTGTCCGCGGAGGTCACCACCTCTGGCCGGCTCGAACCGCACGATCCCGGCCGTCTCGCCGCAATCGGGGTGCGGCAAGTGATCAACCTCGCGCTTGACGACCACCCC
>Ga0114940_10000489_pt1 | contig 18634 bp, 19 predicted proteins | sample ColdCreekSource_FD_87195 | JGI IMG/M metagenome (GOLD analysis project Ga0114940, IMG submission 87195) | Groundwater microbial communities from Cold Creek, Nevada to study Microbial Dark Matter (Phase II) - Cold Creek Source | ecosystem: Environmental > Aquatic > Deep subsurface > Groundwater ... | reverse complement strand
TGTTAATCATTTAATTGACTAGTTATGACTGACGCGGAGACAAGGGGACACGGAGACACGGAGAGGGTTTGATGGTTAGTTTCGCGTTTGTAATAATATGCAGTTTAAATGCACATCAGCTTAACAGAACTACCAATTAATGTAATTGAACCACAACAAATCACTACTCAAGCTTGTAAAGGCGGCGTGCCACCAGCACCAGATTTACCTTTAAACTCACAAACAATCAGTATTAATGGAGAAACTGTCAACTCTATATCTCGCAATCCAGAACCAGTCAAAGAGAATACAAACAGTAGTATAGCGATCGCAACTAGTCAAGGTTATATTACCCCCGCTAGGGGAGTTGTGGTAAAAGAAGATGGACGGGTTACTTTAACTGCCTATCCGACTGACAGTACAGGCGATCGCATTCCTGTTAATTCAGCTAATTGCCATTAATTTAAATCATCTGGCTGGGAATTAAAAATGATATCTAATCCCGCTTCTAGAGTTTCTGCCATCACAATTTGATTTCCATAGACCACAATCACCCTAGCCAGGATGGGTACGCTATTTCTTTTTGCTTCTAAATATAGAGGTTCAACATATAGTAGGGATTTTTCAATCGGGATAATCAATAAGTTGCCTTGAATTGCCCGCGATCCTTCCCGATTCCACAGAGAGATTTGTTGCGAAATAGTCGGATCTTGGTTAATCAGAGCTTCGACTTGGTTAGGGCCATAAATGAGCTTTTGTTTGGGAAACTTATAGAGTAGTAATTTGCCGTATTCTTCTCCATCCGAGCGCGCTGCTAACCAGGCAATTAGATTGGGCCGACTAGTTGGGGTGTAAGGGTGTAATAAAATAAATTCTTCTGCTATGGCAGTGGGTAGCTTCATAATTAGATAGTAGGGTGCTACCTGTTGGAATTTTGCGCCATAGATTTCTTGGGGAATTTGCCACTGATCTTCACGATTATAAAATACTTGGGGGTCGGTCATGTGATAGGTTAGCAACCTTTCTGACTGAGTATTAAATAAGTCTTCAGGGTAACGGATATGACGACGCAAATCCCCAGGCATGGCAGAGAGGGGTTGGAATAATTGGGGGAAAACTTTATCCCAAGTTTGAATCATCGGATCGCTCGAATCAGAAATATAAAAATTAACGTCACCGTTATAAGCGTCTACTACTACTTTGACGGAGTTGCGGAGATAGTTAAATTTATTATTACCTGGATCAGAATAGGGATAGCGATCGCTGGTAGTGTAAGCATCAATAATCCAGTAAAGATGATCACCTTGTTTATCTGCTTCTTGGCTGGTTTTAGCTGCTACTAGATAAGGATCAATATCATAGTTGAGGAAAGGAGCAATTTCTTGGACACGTTGTTTAATATTCCGACGAAATAGTAATTTAGTCTCAGGAGTAAAGTTTTGGGTAAACACCATCGGCCAATCTTTAAGATATTCGGCAAAGAGTAACCGCCTAAGATAGTTGCCAATTTTAATCCCACTTTTTCCGTCGTAAGTATTGTAGACATTTTCTTCCCCACTAGGAAAATCTAACTCTTTGACTTTGGTAGAAGTCATGATGTAAGAGTTAGTTAATTCTCCATAATATATACGAGGTTTACCAATGGGAATACTTTGACGAATAACCTCACTCGATACGGTTAATGTTCCTGATTCTTCTGTTCCCGTGCCAATATCTTTGACAAAGTATTCAGGTAATCCCCCTTGGCTCACTTGATTTACAGGAGAAACAGTGAAACCATAGCCGTGAGTGTAAACGAGGTGTTCGTTAAGCCAAGTTTTAGCAATATTGAATACTTGAGCATAGTCTAATTCTCTGGCGGCGATAATTACCTGTTGTTTATTGTTGTTAGAAGTTTTACTGCCTTGGTAATTTTGACCCTTAAGAATATAGCGATCAATATCGGCATCGAGGAATTGATAGTAGGGACGAATTTGCTGTAGTTGACGATTGGTTTGAAGAATGGGGCGAGTATCCCAAAGACGAATATTTTTAATAGTTAAATAATTATTTTTAATATCTTGAGCAGTTAATTCACCTTGAGGATTAAACATTTTAGACTCAATTGCATCTAAGTTAAAAGCTTTTCGAGTCATTAAAATACTGCGTTCTATATAAGTTCTTTCTTTATTTAATTCATTGGGCTGTACTACCAAATATTGAACTGTTTCGCTCAATAAATTACTAATTGAAAACACAAATAAATAAATCGTAAAAGGCAATGCCAGGAGAACTATTCTAGTTACTTTTCTTTGTTGTATTTGTAAATTTCGATAGCCAGTAAATCCTTTGAATAATAACCAAGCTGCACTGATGAGCGAAACAATAGTTAAAATTATTTCTATAGGTAGCTGAACTTTAATATTGGTATACCCAGCACCGTAAATTATCCCCCTAGAGTCATAAAGTAAATCATAGCGATTGAGCCAATGTTGCAAGGCTAAACTGGTCATTACTGCTGCACCTAAAAAAGAAAGGTGACGGAGTTGAACCCGAGAAAACCCAAGGAATTTGCCTTCTGAAAGACTATTACCAGATAGTAAATAAAATAAAAAGCAAGAAATTAAAGCACAAGAAAATATTCCTAGTAACCACGATTCAACTAATTGCCATAAAGGCAAACGAAAAATATAAAATCCAATATCTTGATTGAATTGAGGCTCAAGATAATTAAAGCTAGAAGGGTTAAAAAAACGTAACACTAAAGTCCAATTTTCAGCCCAAATAAAACTAAAAATAATACTAATTAAAATCGCGATCGCTCTTAAGCCAACTATCGGTTTAAGTAACAACAAGAGAACGATGACTACAACTACCCCCAACTGCCGAAGATAGCTTAAGATAAAGCCTGTTATGTTAGAGACAGTAAAGATATCTAAGGGTGGTCTTAAAGTTGAGCTAATCTTGGGCAATTTATAGCTTGACTCCCAAACTGATAAAGCTACTTCACTGTAGTGCAATAAAATACAAGCGATCGCCGCACCCGCGATAATAGCAACAGTTAGTAATAAAGGTAATTTTAATCTAGGGGAATAAGTTTTCTGCGCAAGGTAACGCTTAACTCGGGATTGATCGGCTAAACTAATTGGAGTCTGTTGAGTTACTAACTCTTTTTGTTGAGGGAGGTAGCAAAGGCCAACATCGAACCAGTCATCTTTAGGTAACCAACGCCACTGTAAACGATTAGCAATCCATAAATTCCCCCCCAAAAACATACCGGAAATAGTGCAAATTAATAACCACAAACCACATTGACTTATCCAGCGTATGATTAACGCTGATAAATAATCAACCTCTTGAAACCAGGCGATTTCGGCAAATAAACGAGACACTATATCTAAAGTTAGCCATAGCCCCACTAAAACTGCGATTAAGCCAAATATCGGTCTATAAAGACGTTTAGGCATATACAAGTTACGAACTATAAATTAAGTGACTTACCTATTTACTTATATCTAACTAAATTGACTCGATAGCGTTGCTTTTTAGTTACCGAAACTTCGCCCACTTCTAGTCTTCCTTTGCCTCTTACCGCAATAAGATCGCCAGCTTTAACATTGTGACTAGATTGGGTCACTTCTTTCCAATTCACCCGCACATCTTTAGATGAAATTGCATCTGCCATTTTACTACGGGACATCCCAAAACCAGCAGAAGCGATCGCATCTAGTCTCAGGGATGCTTCTACTGTGGTCATTTCTTTTTTCTTGGGTGGACTAATTTTTAGTTCACTAAACTCTATTTGTTGGGTTTTAACCGCTACAGATCGTACCTGGGTTAGAGATGCCGTCAGAAAATCCACCATTTCTGGTACAACTATTGCCTGCGCGCCTCTTTCACCTAAAACTAAAATATCCCCTACTTTATCTCTAACTATCCCTGTGCCTAAAATTGAACCAAGAAAATCCCTATGGGTTGCAGGATCGAAGAGAAAATTACCAGCAATATCTAAAGCGGCTAGTTCGATTTGCGACTCATCTAAGGGAATATCAGCACGAGAAAGTCCAATTCGTTGTCTTTCGGCTTGAGCATAACCACCCCAGATTAAAATTTTAATTTCGGTTAGGTTGCCCAAAACTCGTTGTACTTCTGTTAAAACAGGTGGAGATAAAAAGTCTGTGGTGACTACTTCCCAGGTTTTGATTGCTTGTTCAGCTTGATCGATAACGCGGGCAAGTTCTTCTTTGTTTTCTACACCTTTTAGCAATTCACTCTTGAGTGATAAATTCATTAAATAAAATATCTGCGGCTCAGTTCTTTAATTAAATTATAGAGAACTTAAAGAGAACTGTAGGTCTTGTCAACTTTCGTTAGCAAACCCTAAGTATTCGTGTGAGTAGAACTACTCAAGAATTAAAGGGAGATCTCTCTTTGGCTCTTGACAATTTTCCGATTTGGCTGCCTCGGCTTGCATTTTAATCACTAATTTGATCGAATCATCTGAAGTTGCTGAATTTAGTTCTCTAGCAAACAGACTTGATTCTTGGGTAGCTTCATCATCGGCTGTTAGCCTAAGAGACTTAAGCTGTGGTGCCAACTCAATACTTTTTTCAATCGGAATAGCCAAGCTAGAGCGAGTAATTAGTTCTTGTAAGGGAGGGCATGGTTCAGAACCATCTTGATAAAGTTCAGGAGCGTCCCAGAGGGGATAGGCGTGTTTGCCGTTTACTCCGATTACTTCGCCGCGACTATTTAACAACGGCCCTCCGCTCATGCCTTTTTTGACATCGTTGGTGTAACCTATTTGATAGCCTTCTTCTAAAGCCTTGTTTAAAATAATCGCAATTCTGCCTGGTTTGAGAGCCAGCCCTGATAACTTTGCCTGTTCTTGCTGCTCAAAAATTGCTGGTGTTTTGGTTTCTACTTCGGTGTCGGGAAATCCTGCCGCAAATATCGATTCTCCCACCTCTAGATAGAGTGAGTTACCGATTACTGCTCTGTGATACTCTATATCACTAGCCTTAAACTGCAAAAGAGCCAAGTCGTATTCGGTCGAAGTTAAATCTGAAACAACTTTTGCATCATGGGTTTTACCATCGGGAGTTTGGATTCGATAAGGAAGTTCTCCCGCCCTTAAAACGTGTTGATTAGTAATAACAGCGTATTTCTCGCCTTGCTGTTGAACTATAAATCCTGACCCCAGGAAATCTTTCCCCAAAATTTTGACGCTAATGCTAGCGGCAATGCGATTGATTTCTCCAGGTAATTTTTGGGGCGAAACTGAAGCAAAAGTCTTAGCTTTGAATTGGGAAGCATCCCCAGATAGAAACATACCCATGCTAGCAAGACAAACTACTAGCATGGTTGCCTGGGGTTTAAAATTTAATAGCTGTTTTTTGGCTTCTAAGTCTCTAAAACGTCTATTTTTCGGCCCTTTCGTGGGAAGCCATTTCATTCACAAGCTTAATGAGTGGTTAATATCTATCTATATTCTCATTTTTCTACGGGTACTGAGTCAAGAAATTTTTCCACATCGACATAAAATTCACCGTCAGAGTAAAAACCAGCATCATCTGCACTGAGAGTTAGGGTTTGTCCGCTAACACTACGACGAAAATCGACCAGTCTTACCAAAACTCCTTCTGGATCGGTTCCCTGCTTTAAAGTAATTAAAACGTTCTTATCAGGACAATTACCGCCACGAGCATCAGCAACGCAGATGACTGGCTGACTGTTAACATTGCCTGTACGGATAAATTTTAAGTTTCCTTGATCGAGAAACGTCTGAAAGCGTTCAGAAATTGCTGAACATCTTTTCGCAGGAGTCCATTCTTCAGAGTATTTATTTGCCCAGTTAATTAGAGTTACCCTACCTCTAGGGGTATTAACGAAGGTATTCCAACTGCCATTGAGTTGAGCGCAATAATAGGTATTATTGTTTCTTGCTTGAGTCGCTGTTGGATTAGCGATCGCGCTGCCAATAACAACGCCCAATCCAGCAAGTATTCCAGCTAACGATCTTAATTTCATAATTTTTTCTGACATAATTACGAGCTACTCAAGAATACATTAAGTACTCTCTCTACATACAATTGTAGCGAAGTTTGTTTAATCTAGACTATAATATCTTGGCAAATTGCCAAGATTTTACAGTAAATTCACATATGACTATATATTGTGTATGTTAAGTATTCGGTAATGGTACGGATAGGGGTCAAAAGTCAAAAGTAGGGGCGAACCGCCGTTCGCCCCTACTCAGGTTAATTTAAGATCGCTTTTTCGACTAAATTGCGATCGAGATTGCGTCCAATTAGAACTAAACGAGTTTGTCTCGCTTCATCTTGTGTCCAAGGACGGTCATAGAATGTATCAAAGCGATTTCCCACGCCCTGTAAGACTAAGCGCATTGATTTCTCTGGCACGTTAACAAAGCCTTTGACGCGATAAATTTCCTGCTGTTGCACCAGTTGCTTTAATTGTTCTGTTAGAATTTCTGGCTCAAAGGCGCGATCTAAAGTAATCTCTACCGAATTAATATCATCGTCGTGTTCGTGTTCTGCTTCATGATCGTGGTGAGCATGACGACTATCTAAGTTATCTTCAACGGCGGCATTAAAACCAAGTAAGAGGTTGGGATCGATTTCTCCTTGACTTGAAGTAACTACTTTGACTCCTGGCTGTAATTCTTGCTGTAGCCAAGTCTTGATTTTATTTAGAGTAGCTGCATCTACTAAATCAGTTTTGGTTAGTAAGACCATATCGGCACAGGCTAACTGATCTTCAAACAACTCTTCGATAGGGGTTTCGTGTTCAAGATTAGGATCAGCTTGACGTTGAGCTAGAAGTGCATCTAAATCTCCCACTAAGTTTCCTTGGGCTAGTGCGTGGCAATCTACTACTGTGACTACCCCGTCTACTGTGGCACTGTTGCGAATTGCTGGCCAACGAAAGGCTTGTATTAAAGGTTTAGGTAAAGCTAATCCTGACGTTTCAATTAATAAGCAATCGATTTTATCCCGACGCTTGAGAAGTTCTTGCATGATAGGATAAAATTCTTCTTGTACTGTGCAGCACAAGCAACCGTTGGTCAATTCAACGATATTACTATCTGGGCTTTCTTCATTGTCACAAACTTGACACGATCGCAATAAGTCTCCATCAATTCCCACTTCCCCGAATTCGTTAACCAAAACTGCAATACGTCTTCCCTGATTGTTTTGGAGTAAATGACGTACTAGGGTGGTTTTTCCTGCGCCAAGAAACCCTGAAATTACGGTAACTGGTATTTTGTGCATTTGTTTAATTTAAATGGGTAATAATCAACCTAAAATTATGTTGGTAAGAAAGGCAAAACCAACACCACAGACTGTAAATCCAGCAAAACGTAAAGGCATACTAGATTTAACAGTAGATCTGTTCAAAAATGTTTGACCGCCATAGAAAGCGATCGCACTGATCATTAACTGAATTAAGCTAAAACCACCTAGATAAGCGACTAAAGTGGTCATTTCTGCGCCGACAATCGATTCTCCGTAGGCATAACCATGAAAGATACCTGCGATCGCTGCTAAAGCGGTTAATAACCCTAAATTGGTTTGATTTTCTCTAGCTAAAAAGATGCCCATCGCCAATACAGAAGCCGAAATAATTAATTCTGGAGCTGGTAAATTTATACCTAGCAAATGTATTCCTGTACCGATGGCAGTGGCAGTTACAAAAGCCGCAGGAATAACTATGCCTAATTTATTAGTTAATGCTGCTAGTAAACCAATCGCAATGACAAATGCTAAATGATCGATGCCAATTACTGGATGAGCTAAGCCAGTGATAAATCCTTCAGCAAAGTTAGCAGGAAGTTTTCCTCCTGTGGCATGGTGAGCAAATGCAGGTTTAATATTCAAAAATAAGTTTATTCCCAGCATCAAACTGACGATTGAACCAGTTGCGATAGCTTTATTTTTCTTAATAACTGCAAGACTAAATGTAGACAAAGAAAAAATAAATTGCTTCGACGAAAAATTATTCATTATTGGACAAGATTGGACAAACTAAAAAGTAAAATAATTAACTGGCAAGTCAATTATCTATGAGCGGAAGAATTATAGTTCAATTAGTGCGCCTAGACTATTAAATAAAAAAACCAATGAAAACCTACTTTGATTTTTCATTTAATTTCCCTGGCGTAGAAATAATAAAGACTTGTTTAACTTAAAAACCTGTAACGCAAAATGATGATAATCACTGTGGAGCATGGCTAACATAATCTGTACCTCGCAGATAGTTACTAATCGATATTCATTTAGCATCGGCGGGCATCCTGACTACAGAGATTAACTCACTAATCTCTTCACAGTTGCGGGACAGCGTCAGATTTTCACTGAACTTTCCCCCTTACGTTTGATGAGTGATTTTCATCAAAACCTATGCAATAGACAATGCTTTCAACCTATCACAAGTTAGTATTTAAGTTGCAAGTTGTGCATAATCGCTACTTTTCTTAATAATTAAAGCCATAATTCAAGGCTTAGATCACGCCGATGTCCATATTGTTATAATCAGCTTTAAAATTAAATCACAGCAATTACAACAATTAGTAAACAAGTAAACATGGCAGACTGGCAAGTAGTTAGTGGCGGCATAACTGCACCCAAGGGCTTTAAAGCGGCAGGTATTGCGGCAGGCTTAAAGTCTTCTGGGGCAAAAGATTTGGCTTTAATTTTATCAGATACAGATGCGATCGCAGCAGGAGTTTTTACCCTCTCTCAAGTACGTGCAGCCTGTGTCGATTATTGCCGTCAACGTCTACGAGCCAAAGCTAGTGCTAGAGCTATTTTGTGTAATGCAGGGCAAGCCAATGCTGGTACGGGGGAAGCTGGTTGGTCAGATGCGATCGCCTGTGCTAAAATGCTCGGTAAAGAATTACATATATCTCCTGATGCTATTTTGCTCGCTTCTACTGGTGTCATCGGGCAAAGAATTAAGCTCGATGCTTTAGGCAATGGCATTCCTCAGTTAGTTGCAGCAGCTTCTTTTGAAGGAGGAAAAGATGCTGCCCAAGCAATTATAACTACTGACTTAGTTACTAAAGAAATTGCTTTGGAAACTACCATAGAAGGTCGTCCTGTACGCATTGGTGGCATGGCTAAAGGTTCGGGAATGATTCACCCCAACATGGCTACAATGCTCGGATTTATCACCTGTGATGCGGCTATATCTACAAGTCTCTGGCAACAGATGTTAAAACGGGCAGTTGATCTCAGTTTTAATCAAATCACCGTAGACGGCGACACCAGCACCAATGACAGTGTGATTGCCCTGGCTAATGGACAATCTCGCACCGCTGTGATTACAGAAAAAAGTCAAAATGCTCACAAACTAGAAGCAATGTTAACCGCAGTCTGTCAATATTTGGCAAAAGCGATTGCTCGTGACGGTGAAGGGGCTACTTGTTTAATCGAAGTACAGGTATCAGGCGCACCAGATAACAAGGCGGCTTCTGAAGTGGCAAAAATTATTGCAGGTTCATCTTTGGTAAAATCGGCTATTTTTGGGCGCGATCCCAACTGGGGGAGAATCGCCGCCGCCGCAGGTAGGGCTGGGGTAAAGTTTCATCAGGATGAATTGAATATTAAGTTGGGGGATATACTGTTGATGGAAAATGGTCAACCCGAAGAGTTTGATCGCCATGCTGCTAGTAACTACCTCAAGCAAGCCGCAGCAGGGGAGTATTTAACAGGAGATACTGTTTTAATTTCTGTTGGTGTTGGTGTGGGAGCCGGTCAAAGTACCGCCTGGGGTTGCGATCTTACCTATAAATACGTCGAGATCAACGCTGAATATACGACTTGAATTAAATTATTAGTCATTAGTCATTACCGTATAATCCTAATGAGAAAAATAGCACTCTTCGGCACAAGTGCCGATCCGCCGACAGTAGGACACCAAACTGTTTTAGACTGGCTCTCCCAGCATTACGATCTAGTAGTAGTCTGGGCATCGGATAATCCTTTTAAAGATCATCAAACTCCCCTCGATGATCGCACCGAAATGCTTAGTCTGGCGATCGCCGAAATCAATTCGAGCAAACGCAATATCAGCCTGCGTCCCGACTTAAGCGATCGCCGTACCTTAGTTACAGTTAATAAAGCTAGAGAGATCTGGGGAGAAAATATTGAGTTTACTTTAGTAATTGGTTCTGATATTTTACAGCAAATAACTAATTGGTATCACATCGAAGAATTACTCAAGCAGGTCAAAATTTTAATTGTTTCTCGCCCTGGATATTCAATTACTGAACAAGATTTAAATTCTTTAACTAATATTGGGGGCAGATGCGCGATCGCAACTTTAAATGCGCCTAAAGTTTCTTCTAGTACTTATCGTTTTCAGAAAGACAAAAAACTCATAACATCTGCCGTAGATAATTATATTTTACAAAAACATTTATATTCCTCAGACACAGATATAAGCAAATATAAGTCCGAAGAAAAAATATGAAAACAAATTATCAAACAAAGCTCAAGTCCGAAGCTCAAGAAAGCAGTAAATTAGAAACTTTAGCTGATTTTAAAGTTGGGGTAGATAACGTTATTTTTTCGGTAGATACTGAAAATAATCGCCTGTTAGTTTTATTACGAAAAAGAACTGAAAATCCTTTTAGTAATCAGTGGAGTTTACCAGGAACTTTAGTCCGTCAGGGAGAATCTTTAAAAGATGCTGCTTATCGAACTTTGGCAGAAAAGATTCAGGTCGATAATTTATATTTAGATCAACTCTATACTTTTGGCGATCCTGGTCGAGATCCCAGAGAAAATCCAGACAGTTTTGGAGTTAGATATTTATCTGTAAGTTATTTTGCTTTAGTTAGATACGAAGCGGCAAAAATTATTACTAAGTCAGATAAACATATATCTTGGTACAAAGTGACAGAAGTTCCTAATTTAGCTTTTGATCACGAGCAGATTTTAGCGTGTGGATATAATCGCCTACGTAATAAATTAGAATATAGCCCAATTGCTTTTGATGTCTTGCCACCAGAATTTACTTTAAATGAAGTATATCAACTTTACTGTACTGTTTTAGGCGAAAATTTTTCCGACTATTGTAATTTTAGATCGCGGCTATTAAAACTAGGAATACTATTAGATACAGGAGTAAAAGTATCTCGCGGAGCTGGTCGTCCTGCGAGTTTATATCGATTCAATGCCGAAGCTTTTGCACCATTAAAAGACAAGCCTTTGTTATTTATCTAGAAGCTATTAGCTTTTGGCTTTTAGCCGTAATTTTAAACAAAGAGCCAAATATACCGTTCTTAAAGAGTAAAAATTAGATTTGGGTAAAATCGAGATAAATTTGTAATTTTTGCTTAACTTCCTGCAAAGATTCTGTCTTAAGTTGACCCAAATGTTTAAGCAGTCTTTTTTAATCAAAAGTATTAGGCTCAATGGCAATAATAGTACTGTCTCGATCTAAACCATTGTTTGTGTTAGCCTCAACCGTTACTACCACAAAGGCTATTTTTGGATCTTTAATAATCTGTGAGGTTATAGGTAATAGAGTAACTTTTTTCCTGACTTTATTGAAATCAGAAGCTGAGATGATCAAAGCAGGTCTAGTTTTTTTGATTTCAGTTCCTATTGATGGTTCAAAATTAACTAACCAAATGCTTCCGCATCGATAATCGCGCATTCTTGTTCTTTTTCGCTCCAACCTAAATCAAGTTCATCAATTGCTTCTGCCGCTTCGACCATCTTTCGTTTGTCGAACCTTGCCACCTCTTGCTCGATTAAGTAGCCAATCAATGCACTTCGACTAAAGTTCATTAGATCAGAGTCATTATTTATTAGTTGTTCTATTTGTTTTAATTTCTTTTCGTCTAAATAAATAGATATTTTTGGCATAGTTTTTATCTACAAAAGCTTACTTGACTCAAGGTAGCATAAAAAGTAGGATATATATCCGAAAACTAAAACCGTAATGAGTTTAGAAACGTGGTTCCGCTGAAATCTCTTTCTCCAGCGGCGTAACGTCTGAGCAATTCTTCTCTATCCATAATTCAACTGGTAAATACGATTTACTGACTACAGTTCTGCACAAACTCGCGCTCACTTATACTGTTGCTGATAACGATGGACAACTATCTAACCCCGCTACTGTTAGCATTCCTAATTTTAGATCGCGACTATTAAAATTAGGAATACTATTAGATACAGGTAGATACAGGGATAAAAGTATCTCGCGGTGCTGGTCGTCCTGCGAGTTTATATGAGTTTAGTGCCGAAGCTTTTGTACCATTAAAAGACAAGCCTTTATTATTTATTTAATCTCTCATTATGAAACAACCAAATGATTGCTTAAACATTCAAGAAATTAGAGTTGCAATAGATAGTATAGATCGAGAAGTTATTGCAGCTTTGGGTAAAAGATTTGAATACGTTAAAGCTGCATCAAAGTTTAAAACTAGCGAAACTAGTGTCAAAGCACCAGAAAGATTTAAGTCTATGCTGAAACAAAGGCGGATTTGGGCAGAAGAAGAAGCATTAAATCCAGATGTAATAGAAAAGTTATATCAAGACTTAGTTAGCTATTTTATTAATGAAGAATTACAAGATTGGCAATCTAAATCATAGATTTTAGAAATTGCCATAAGCCTACGACATAGCTTTATTTACCGCAGTGCTGTGAGAAACATAATTAAAACCCAAACACCATTGAAAATAGCAATAGCTCAACTCAACCCTACTATTGGCGATATATCTGATAACGCTAAACAGATCATCGCCGCCGCCGAGGTAGCCGCTAAACAAAATGTTCGTCTGTTACTAACTCCCGAATTATCCCTTTGTGGTTATCCCCCTAGAGATTTACTGCTATATCCAGGTTTTGTCGAATCAATAGCGCGACAACTAAAAACTATTGCGCAACAGTTACCAAAAGACATCGCCGTTTTAGTCGGGACAGTAGAAAATAATCCCCAGGCAACCTCTAAAGGACAAAAACCTTTATTTAACAGCATGGCGTTGCTAGATGGAGGAAAAATACAGCAAATCTTTCACAAACGTCTCTTGCCTACTTACGATGTCTTTGATGAAGATCGCTATTTTGAACCAGGATATCAGGCTAATTGGTTTAATATCTCTTCTACGAACACAGGGGAGAAATATCAAGAGAAATGTATCAAAATTGGAGTAACAATTTGCGAAGACTTGTGGAATGATGAACAGTTTTGGGGAAAACGTAATTATGAAGTTAATCCCATTGAAGAGTTAGCGCAATTGGGAGTAGATGTGATTATTAACCTGTCAGCTTCTCCCTATAGTGTGGGTAAACAAAAAGTACGCGAAGCTATGTTGCATCATGCAGCTATTTCCTATCAGAAGCCAATTTTATATGCGAACCAGGTTGGAGGAAATGACGATTTAGTTTTTGATGGTAATAGTGTGGCGTTTAATAATGCGGGGGAAGTTATTAGTCGAGCTAAAGGTTTTGAGTCGGATTTAGTTGTAGTTGAATTTGAGCAACTTCGAGCTAACTTTTCTCCTAGTTACCAAACCTCTCCCTCAATCCTATCAAGAGAGGGAAGCAACATAGGGATAGAAGAGCAAAATCAGGAAATATTTGCGGCTTTAACACTGGGAGTTAGAGATTACGCGAGAAAATGTGGTTTTACTAAAGCTGTCTTGGGTTTAAGTGGCGGAATAGACTCGGCTTTGGTAGCTACGATCGCATCAAAAGCATTAGGATCAGAAAATGTACTGGGAGTACTCATGCCTTCTCCTTATAGTTCGGATCATTCTATAAGTGATGCGGTAGATTTAGTTAATAATTTAGGAATTAACAGCCAGCAACTGCCAATTGCCAGCGCAATGCAAGCTTACGACCAGATCCTTGAGCCGATGTTTGCTGGTACGGAGTTTGGCATTGCCGAAGAAAATATTCAGTCGCGGATACGGGGTAATTTGCTTATGGCAATTGCCAATAAGTTTGGTTATTTACTCCTTTCTACTGGTAATAAATCCGAAATGGCAGTTGGTTACTGTACTCTTTATGGAGATATGAACGGCGGCTTGGCAGTGATTGCCGATGTACCAAAAACCCGCGTCTTTGAATTATGTCGTTGGCTGAATCGTGAACAGGAAGTTATTCCAGTTAATATCATCAATAAACCTCCCAGTGCGGAATTGAAGCCAGGGCAAAAAGATGAGGATTCTTTACCACCTTATGAGATACTAGATGATATATTGGAGCGCATTGTTTGCCTACATCAGTCGGAATCAGTAATAGTAAAAGCTGGACACGATGCAACTATAGTAGCTAAGGTAATGAAACTAGTTGCTCGTGCCGAATTTAAACGCCGTCAAGCACCACCGGGAATTAAGATAACCGATCGCGCTTTTGGTACTGGTTGGAGGATGCCGATCGCTAGTCATTGGTTGATAACTAGCAACTAGCAACTAGCGACTAGCAATATTTTGGTGGAGCTACTTATCAATGAGCAATCGACAGAAATTAACTCCTTACTTATTTTTATTACCTGCGATCGCACTTTTGGGATTAACAGTATTCTTACCCGCGATACAAGCTTTTTCTTTAAGTTTTACCGAATATGAATACGATATCACTCAAGCTCCAAAGTGGATTGGCTTGGAGAATTTTAAGCGATTATGGGCAGATAAAGTATTTTGGGAGACGATTAAAAACACCTTATTTTATTTAGTAGGAGTTGTTCCAGTTTTAGCGATCGTGCCTCTGTGGTTAGCAATTATTGTTAATCAAAAATTGCGGGGAATTAACTGGTTTCGTACGGCATTTTATACCCCAGTTGTCATCTCAATGGTAGTGGCGGGAATAGCATGGAAAGCACTCTATGTCCAGAATGGTTTACTGAATCAATTTCTAAAACAAATTGGCCTTACCGATGGTATTCCTTGGCTAACAGATCCTAAAATAGCTATTTGGAGTGTGATGTTAGTAACTATCTGGAAAGGACTGGGTTATTACATGGTAATTTATCTAGCTGGCTTACAATCAATCTCGCAAGAACTATACGAAGCCGCCGCGATCGATGGCTCAGATAATTGGCAAAAGCATTTAGATATAACGATTCCTTTGATGCGTCCTTATTTATTTTTAGTAACAGTAATCTCGGCTATTTCGGCAACCAAAGTCTTTGAAGAAATTTATATTATGACTCAGGGAGGGCCTCGTAATAGCTCTAAAACTGTAGTTTACTATCTCTACGAACGAGCCTTTCAAGACTTAGATATAAGTTATGCTTGCACTATTGGCTTAGTCTTATTTATAGGCATTTTGGGGCTTTCTATAATTAATTTGAAGTTAACCTCTGTCAACAATAGTTAAACTATTGCCAGAGATTACCACCAAAAGTAGCTTGAATCTAAAGTCCTATTTTGCGATCGCTCGATAGAAAGACTCTTTTTCTGGCAAAGTTGGCTGGATTTTTGCCAGAATCTGACGAATAAGATCGCTTGCCAGAAATTGATCTACTAAGTGAACTCTTTCAATAGGTAGAATACGATCTAAGTAAATAGGACATCTAATAGCAAATGACGCTATGGTTACAACTCCATCTAAACCCATTACTCTAAAAGAGTTTTTGGCACTACCAGAAACCAAACCTGCCAGTGAATATATCGACGGAAAAATTATTCAAAAGCCAATGCCTCAAGGAGAACACAGCACAATACAAGCAGAACTAATTATTTCTCTTAATGGCGCATTCAAACCGCAAAAAATTGCCAGAGCTTTTCCTGAGTTAAGATGCACGTTCGGTGGACGTTCTACTGTACCTGATGTCACCGTATTTACCTACAACAGAATTCCACGTCAAGATAATGGCAGAATAGCAAACGCTTTTAACATAGAACCAGACTGGACGATTGAAATTTTATCTCCCGAACAAAGCCAAACTAGAGTGACAAAAAATATTCTTCATTGTTTAGACAATGGAACAAACTTAGGATGGTTAATCGATCCTAGAGAACAGTCTGTATTAGTCTATTTTCCTAAGCAACAACCCGCATTTTTTGAAGCAGCTACGGATGTTTTACCCGTACCTGATTTTGCTCAAGCTTTTCAGTTAACTTTAGGGGAATTATTTGACTGGTTGTTAGAATAGTAACAATAAATACAAATTTGCGAATAGGTATATTCAACACATCAACAGTACTTATACTGTTCCAGATTGGATAAATGAAATTTTTAATTTCATAACACAAGACAAATAACAAGCAACTCAACGGAAGTTTATCCTCAACTATGAGCTACCTCAAAGACGGGACTGAAACTTAATGTCAGAGTAAGAATATCGAGTTTGGATATGATTCATGACAGATACTCTTAATTTTGCCACCGCACCTGGTTATCAAGTTTTAGCAGCAGCAGGAAAAAGAATATTACGCCCTGGAGGAAAAGCAGCCACGGAACAACTCTTTACTTGGGCTAATTTTCAACCAGGAGAGACAGTATTAGAATTGGCAGCTAGCTTTGGCGAAAGTGCGATCGCAATAGCTAAAAGATTTAATGTCCGTGTCGTAGGAGTCGAGAAAAATCCTAATAGCGTAGCTAAAGCTAGAGAAAACATCAAAGCTGCGGGATTATCAGACCGAGTAACTATTATTGAAGGGGATATCTTTCACTTAGAACAAATTGCGGACAAGTTTGATTATGTCTTAGCTGAAGCCATACTAACCATGCAATCGAATGCAGGGAAAGCCAAGATATTATCGGCAATTTGCGATCGCCTGAAACCAGGAGGTAAGCTCCTTTCCCATGAAATGCTAGTCCACAGCAATGAGTCTGAAGTGCGGAAAAGTCTATCTCAAACTGTTCGGGTTAATGCTCATCCTCTAACACTCTCAGAATGGGGAACAGCTTGTCAGAAAGCTGGTTTAACTTTACAGCAGCAACAAACAGGGGCAATGAGATTACTTAGTTTTAGTCAGATGCTTCGGGATGACGGGTTACTCGGAACAGTCAAAATTGCCTGGAATGTTTTAAATAATTCCAATTTGCGTCAAAGAGTTTTACAAATGCGCCGTAGTTTTCAACAACATCAAAATAATCTCCGCTACATCGTTTTTTGGGCAAAGGTTATGTAGAGATGTAGCGTGCTACGTCTGTCATTGGTCATTAATCATTTGAATATACAGGAGTTCGTAAAATAATGAATACCACAGTTGCATCATCTAACAATTCTTTTACTGCTACTTTACAGGATTTAATTGAATACTCCACAAGTGGCATTCTCAGTAAAGTGTTACTCAAAGATAAGAACAGTCAATATAGCTTGCTTTGTTTGGCAGCAGGTACGGAAATCCAGGAACATACTTCCAATCGTAACGCCGTAATAACAGTAGTGGAAGGAAGAGGAAACATCAATTTAGAAGGGAAAGATATTGCTTTAGCACCAGGAGTATTTGTCTTTATGCCTGCTAATGCACCCCATGCAGTGCAAGCGCGAGAAAATCTGGCATTTGTTTTGGCTCTTTCGGAACATTCCTCGTCAAAGAAAGTAATTAGTCAACAAACGATCGATATCGTCAAATCTACTGCCCCCATCCTCAAACAACACGGTCAAAAAATTACTACTCGGATGTACGAAATTATGTTTCACAACTATCCAGAAGTGAAAGCACAGTTCGATCTGTCCGCACAAGCTAATGGTACTCAACCAGCTAAACTTGCTACCGCAGTTTATAGCTATGCCACTCATATTGACGATCTCGAAGCATTAAAAGCAATGGTAGATAAGATAGCTCATCGTCACGTAAAAACCCAGGTTTTACCAGAACAATATCCGATAGTGGGAGAATGTTTATTACAAGCAATTCAAGATGTATTGGGAAATGCAGCAACGAAAGAAGTGATGACAGCTTGGACTGAAGCCTATCAAGCATTAGCTGAGGTTTTTATCGATCGAGAGCAACAAATCTATCAAACTGTTTTGAGAAGTTGATAGTCATCGATCTTTAATTAAGCGATCGCACCTTTTTTCGGAACTCCAGAAATTTTAGTAAATTGCGATCGCTGATTCGCATGGTTTCTTTACCGCGCTCTTCGCCAAACCCAAACTTCACCATCCTCTGGATCGATTTTACTCCCGCCTCTCATAAATTGATTCTTCTCCAAGACTCTCCCAGATGCTGAATTCATCGGCACCGTATAAGCCACAATCATTTGAATTTCAGCCTTTGAAAATCCCTCTTTAACCAGCAAATCCACAGATTGAGTCGCAAATCCTTGTCCTTGTTGAGAAGGCACTATTCCATATCCAATTTCAACCGATCCATTACTGTCTGGAGGATTTTTAAATCCGATCATCCCAACTATTAATCGATCAACTACGATTGATCGAGGAGACCACCAAAAACTGTTTTCGGGGTCTTGATTTAATTGGTCATTAACAAACTCGATCCAGAACCTGGGGGCAACCTCTTCACTCTTAGGAAGTAGCAACCCATCTATGTCAGAGCGTTTGGGTTGCTCAAGGAGTGCAGATAACTGACTGCTTGTGGCTTGATGAAGAGTCAACATTAGGACTTACGCAAAAGAAAAATTTGATTAGGTAAGAGCAAACAAGTTAATGTCAAATCATGGCAAATAGAATGTCCTGTTTGGATTACTGTCAATATCTCATGGCGACTCAGATTAATTA
>Ga0114940_10000488_pt1 | contig 18639 bp, 15 predicted proteins | sample ColdCreekSource_FD_87195 | JGI IMG/M metagenome (GOLD analysis project Ga0114940, IMG submission 87195) | Groundwater microbial communities from Cold Creek, Nevada to study Microbial Dark Matter (Phase II) - Cold Creek Source | ecosystem: Environmental > Aquatic > Deep subsurface > Groundwater ... | reverse complement strand
TAGCTCTTTTTCTTCTTTTGGTGTCATCTATTTGCTTTTTTAGTCAGATTAACACTCATTTTATCTTCAACTTGGTTGTGCTTCTGTTTAGTTCATCTGATCTTACAAAAGTGACTTGCTCCCGAATAGCTCTTTGATAATTATTTTCCCAAAAGTAAATTCCATTGCCGAGCCAATCATAAGAATTATTACTATGACGAAAGTCGTCTTCTTGATTCAAGATACGAATAGCAGCATCTCTATCTATTCCGTGAAAGCCATAAACAAAACTCGGTTTCGTCAAATACATTTAAATTATCAATGGTTTGCCATTTGCTCTGTCTTTGGCTACTGTTTCTGCCGAAAAGAATTCTTCGCAATAGTAGCCAGACTCATCAATAATCTTGGCATCTTTGAGTAATTGTATGTTTTCTTCACGAGTACGGTTTTTTGCTGATTCTTTAATCTGTTTAGTAAGCTCTCGAATATCCATAGCTCAAATACCTCATATATCTAGAGTTCTATTGTATCATTACAGTTTTTTTCTATTAGGATTGAAATACAATACTGAAGAATTTTAATGCAAAAAAATTACAGAATAATCTCTGGAAGTCTGGGACGACTGTTCACATTTCCTGCATAATTCTCATATAGTGTTTGAACATCATGTCCAGTTAGTTGAGCGACTTCAACTGGGTTCATTCCTTGATTTAGCGCATGACTGATAAGTGTGTGGCGAGTATTGTACGGCTTTCTGTACTCTACACCTACTTTAGATAATACGGATTTCCAGGCTCTATTTCTAAAGTTGTGGTCATCAATGGGATTCCCTTTAGGAGATGTAAACACAGGTTGTTCTAAATCGATATTGTCAGACTTCATTGAAAACAATAGCGATCGCAGTCTGGGTGTCAGCGTAATAGTCCTGGCTCTATTAGTTTTGGTTGCTTTCCTGATACCTCTACTTAAACTCTCGCCAATCCAAACTGTTGAACAGTCATCATTAAGGTGTCTCCAGCGTAAGCCAATCGCTTCTCCAGTTCTACAACCCGTACCAAATAAAAACTCAACAAACTCGACATAATGCGAGTAATACCTATCTTGCTCAAATCCTTGAATAATTGCTTTTATCTCATCTGAAGCGAAAGGTTTCGGCATTTGTTTGGGCGGAACTTTTACTCTTTTAATCAGAGGTTTCCAAGGATCGGATTCAGCTATCTCCTGTTCTATTCCCCATTGCCAACAAGCGGATAACCAGACAACAGACTGTTTTAGAGTAACTGGTGCTAGTTTTCCTGATAGATATTGATAAAACTGCTCTGAATAATCTGGTTTGAAATCGATAGCTAACTTATTTGCTAGAGAGCCAAGAGCATTTTTCCCTTTTAAATTGAAAGTTCTTAAATGAGTTAAAACAGTTTGATATTTTTCTATGGAACGAGGTGAAGACACAAACTTGGATTTGTACTCGATGAACTTCAAAATCAAATCTTCAGCAGTAATTAACTTCGCCTCAATCTCTTCTTTCGTTTTCTGTGGTTTATATTTTTGGAGGGTAGAATCAAAATTGCTTGAAAGAATATCTAGCTCTATTTGCCTCGCTTTCTGTTCGGCAAACTTACGATTAATGTTAGTATCTGGCAACCCAAAAGTCCTAAAGGATTAGCTTCGCGTCACAAAGGCGCGTCTTTTACCAGTATGAGTAAATCTTAATCTCAGCCAACCTTTGTCCGATTCAATCTTTACCGTTCCTTTTGCTTTTTTCTTCTGTCTACCACTTTGTCTACCAAGAATGCTGATATCGCTTTGAATCATGAGGAGTTAAGGACTAAAATCCGTCTACCAATCTTCTACCAATTTTAGCTCTAAACTCCCTGAAAAATGCCGAAAATGCTTTGCTTATTGACAATGGGGAACTATTTAAAAATTCTTCTAAAAACAACAAAACCCTCTCTGTGAGAAGGTTTTAAATGTATCGGAGCGACGGGATTTGAACCCATGACCCCCACTACCCCAAAGTGGTACGCTACCAAGCTGCGCTACGCCCCGTTGCAAACTATTGACTTTGACTGCTTAGGTCTGGTGATCAATATGCAACCAGAATAACAGAAAACGAGCTACCATCACAAGTTAAATTTCACTTAAAACAGATGAGATTGACTATTCATTATCTGTTCTTCACCTGAGAAAGAATAACTTTGGAATGTAGATGAAGTCGCTTTTGGGAACTTCTGTAATAATAATGTGATGGATTGACAGCAAAACCAAATTAGGGGAGAAGAAAATGGTTGATTGGCAAGTACGAGGAGTTCGTGGGGCGACAACCGTGGGGGAAAATACGGCGATCGCTATCAGTGATGCAGTCCATGAACTAATCGCTGAAATTGAGGCTCATAACTTGTTTCAACCAGAGGATATAGTCTGTGTGTTTTTCACTGCCACTACGGATTTGGATGCCATATTCCCTGCTGCCGCTGCCAGAAAACGTCCTGGTTGGGATCACGTACCGCTGATCGATCTGCAACAAATGAATGTTCAAGGTAGTCTCGATCGCTGTATTAGAATCCTAATCCAGGTGAATACTTCTGTTGCCCAATCAGCTATTGTTCATCGTTATCTACGTCAGGCTCAAGTTTTACGTCCAGATTTGGATGTTCAGATGAGTTAATTCACCGATCCTACAGCCGTTTTCAGTTGAATAGACTCCGTTGTTAATTAGTCAGTTCGTAGCTTCTAGCTTCTAGCAATCAAATTATCGTCCTAAAGGATACACCTTCGGATATGGTCTACTCATGTGAAAAGCGCTGTAATTTATTTAAACTAGTTTTCCAGTAAGCATTTACTGGTTAGCAGGTTTATTTCAGGGGTTTGGAAAATACTACACTGGTCGATTCTTTGGGCGATCGCTGATGGTCGATTTTGGTTGAAATTGGCGATCGCCTGTTGTGTTTCTGGCTGAAATTGATTAAGCCAGTCGTTTTGCTGAAGATATTCAGGGGTAAAAGCAGTACGATCTACTAGCCAAAGATCTACTTGATATTGCTGGATCAACTGTTTAAAGTCTGCTGAATTTGAACTATATTGAGCCTGAATTAAGTCCTGGGTGCGTTGGCGAATTTGCGTGTAGTAGTCCCAATGGTAAGGAATACTATATTCTCTGGCGGTTAGAACTCTGCGCTGAGCAAAGCTAGGAATGAAATCTCCTAACTGGCTCAGAGTAGCGATAATTACATCTTTGGGCTGCTGTCGCAGAAATTGGTAGAGTTCGGGATTTTTTGCCGTCACATAGCCTAGTCGCTGGGGATAAGCTTGCACTGCATAGGTGGGATAGAGTAAGGCAGCGATCGCTATCGCTGTAATGATTCCCTGACGAATCGGGGAATGAGCAGCAACTTGTTGGATAAGTTTATGTAAAAGAATTGCTAGAGTAATTCCTGAAAGTAAAGCGATCGCCATGCGACTGGTATGTTGGGAATAACGACTAGGAAGGTGGAGGCGAAACAACATTAGGTGAGCTAAACCATACCAGATAAATGAAATTAAGATTATTTGCCAGATTATCCGCGATTTAGTCGTAATTTTCTTAGTTAAGGGGAACAGCTTAGGGGATCTGCTAATAACTGGTAGTAACAAGCCAAAAGAACACATTAAAAAGTATTGCCATTCAAAAGGGAAGAAACCACTCTGTTTCCCTACTAACCAAAAATGCCAAGGGCGATCGCTAAAAAAAGCGCTCCTGCCTGCGGGATAAAATTCTGGTAGTTGTTGAGCCTGATCTAAGGTTATTACCTGGCTAAATTCGGCAGTTTGCAGTTTATAGATGCCGACGGTAATGATCGCAGCAATTAATCCGATTAAATATAAAGATCTACCTTGTTTTTGTGTAATTAAATTGAGAGCGAGGATACCTGTGGAGATTAATAATACTTGAGGATAGAATAATCCTTGCAACACAATAAACAGCAAGCAGGGCAATAGCTGTAGGCGCAGCAGGTAGTAAATAAAACCTAAAAACAATATATATAGAAAAGATCTGGGAGTTCCCGAAACCAGATCGTCTAGTAGCCAAAGATTTTGATTGAGTAACAAGCTAGCAAAAAAACCTGCTAAGGGAACAGGAAAAATTTCTAGCGTGACCAGAAAAAGATAGATACTTGTGCCAACTCCCAACAATAAAGGCAAGATTTTATTAAAAACTAATGGCTCAAGTCCCAATAAATTACCTAACCAATAAACAAACTTATAGCCCTGGGGAGCAACAGAACTAAAATAATCAGCGATTAAGTCATCATGGAACAGTTGGCGATCGCCTAATCTTTGTAGCCAAAAAACATGCTGTCGAGCATCATCCTGAATTGTATATTCCTGTAAAGACAACTCAAACCCCGATAGGCTAAACAAGATCGCCACAACAATACTTGCAACCAAGTAAAACCTATACTGATAATTGATAATTGATAATTGATAATTGATAATTGATAATTACCTCTCAGATAGACTTATTGACTCAAAGCGTTGAGAAACTTTTGCAAATTACCTAAGAAATTCACTTTTTTCTTCGTTGACTTACTCTCACTATCTGCTGTTTGAGGATTAGTCAATTCGATCATTAACCGCTCTAGATCTTCTCCCATAGGCTTAGTGGTTAATTCTGTTGCCAGTTCATAACCAGATTCTTGCTCTAGCCAGATTTGCCAAAGAGAAGGATGACAGCGCAGAATTGCCCCTGATTCTAGAGGACGAAGATAGTAACAAGAATAAATATTTTTAATAAAGCGATCGCGTAACTGTCTGGCAGCTAAACCAATCCCCACCACTGCCACATCTTCTAGTTGGGGAATCAAAAAAAGTACTGGGCGATCGCCTGCTAACTGACTGAGTTTTTCGGCTCTTTCGACCTCTACCGATGAGGGACAAGCTACAATAAACATCTGATCTTCTTCGGCAATCTGGGTTTCAATAGGGGTAAAACGACTTCCCATATCCGTAACTGCAAAAGGTTTTTCTCCCCAATTACGTTTGGCTAAAGCAGCTGCCCCTGTATCGGGAAACATCACCTTCACCTGTAAACCAGCGGAGGCGAACAGTTGGGCAAACTCTAAGGCTAATGCCTCGGACTGGAGGGCAATTTCTGGTACCACTAATTCTACTTGAAGTAGTTTATAACCATCGGCGATCGCTGCTTGGGCAGCTTCTTTTGCCTGTTCTACTGCTGCGTCTAGAGTTTCGGGAAAGCTATTCATCAATAATTAACGAGAGGAATTATTTTCATTTTAGCGATCGATGCTCCCTTTAATTGCTAAGTATTTTTACCGTGGAAGGCGGTGACAGGGACGCGCAAGCTAATCCTTTAGGACAAGCCCTGGCTTTAAAAGCTTTTAGCTCTTAGCTCAAGTACGGAATAATACCTTTATCAAATGCCTCTGCTTGAATCTCGCAGGGTGCGTAGTCAGATAGGCGATCGCATTCTCGTTCTAATAAATTAACCAAACTTAAATTTCACGAGAATAAATTTTGTGGTAATTTCTCAGTAACTTAATTTTTGATAGTGCGATCGCTCTTTGATGAGATTATGCTTTATCTGCGAAACACTGTTCATTAGCAAAATAAGGCAATTCCTCATTCTTGTTTAGCCAATTTTTATGCAACCACCAAATTATATAAGGAGTAGAAATAGAGAACAATATAATTCCTAGCTTAAATTCTGACTGAAACTGCTGTAAAACATTATCGCTATTACTTTGAACAACGAAAAAGTGGTACACTTCCAAAGTTAAGCTAATTAACATAGAAATAATTCTAAAAACCATAGGTACAATTAAGGTTCTAGTTTTAATATAAAGTAAACACACAATTACTCCAGTTATAAAACCATTAATGAAATTTGTATAAGCCGCAATTCCATGCAACAAACCAATCCCTAAAACTGCTTTTGCATTTCCCCACTTGAATGCCCATCTATGCAAAATAATTCCATAAATTACAAGAGTTACAAAAAGTTCAGATGATATACTCGTGAAGAAACTAAACACAAAACACAAAGTTGGTAGAGTTGATTCTAATGGATCAGAAAAAAAACTTTGAGCTAAATTAGTTTCCATCCATTGAGGAACAATAAACGACAAAGGATAGTTGAATACACGATAAATCCCGTAGGAGAAGACTACCTTGAAACTAGCAAGAATAACAATTGGCAGCCATTGAAAATTATTTGGCAGCTTTCCAATAATTTGCTGCGTATTAATCTTTCTGATCTTGGCTTGTTTGTTTAATAAAGCCAGACAAATAGTTAATACTATTAAATTACACAAGTTTTCATATATAGGATCTACAAACTCAAAATCTTCTCTGCTTTTTAAGATAACGACGGGTGTTAACCAATCGATTTGTAGAATTTGAACTGCTACTATGCAACCAATTATAATAAACCAAAGAAAAAGCTTTCGAGTTTGAATATAAAAAAATGGATTTAAAGTATATAAAGAAATTCTTGGTGCTTTACTCATATTATGATTTTGTAGATAAGCGATCGCTTTTAATACTTTAACGACAAAGTTGTTGATCCTAAAGATGGAAACAAAATGATTACTAGCAATGAGTTAGATTGGTTGACGATATGCGGTTATTTGGGAGTAACTCTATTCATAATGTGGCGTATCTTTATTGCCGAATAGAAATATCGAAATCAACAGCGGAGTTTGCACCTTCCCGTCTATCAAAATAAAAAATAACGCTGGGTCATGGGTAAACTTTTAGCAGGTTCGCAGGTTAGTAGTTCTCCATCTGCTCTGACTTCATAGGTTTCGGGATTGACTTCCATCGCAGGAGTGGCATCATTTAGTTTCATATCTGCCTTACTTAGCTGCCGAGTATTGCGGACGGCGACAGTAGTAGTTTTCAGTCCCAAGGCTTCGGGTATCCCTGCATCTAAGGCTGCCTGAGAGATAAAGGTCAGAGAAGTACGGGCGTTCGCTCCTCCAAAGCTGCCAAACATCGGACGCATATAAACTGGTTGCGGGGTAGGAATACTAGCATTGGGATCTCCCATTTGCGCCCAAGCGATCGCCCCTCCTTTGATCACAATTTCTGGCTTGACCCCAAACATAGCAGGTTTCCAGAGGCAAATATCCGCTAGCTTCCCGACTTCTATCGAACCCACTTCCTCAGAAATCCCGTGCATAATGGCAGGATTGATGGTGTATTTGGCAATATAGCGTTTCGCGCGAAAGTTATCGGCAACTTCTGGATTGGGGGAGGACAAAACCCCCCGCTGTACCTTCATTTTGTGGGCAGTTTGCCAGGTACGAATAATCGTTTCGCCGACTCGACCCATAGCCTGGGAATCGGAAGAAATAGCGCTAAAAGCTCCTAAATCGTGGAGGATATCCTCGGCGGCGATAGTTTCTTGGCGAATACGAGACTCCGCAAAGGCAACATCTTCAGGAATATTTTTATCTAAATGGTGACAAACCATCAACATATCGAGATGTTCTTCTAGGGTATTGAGGGTAAAAGGTCGCGTGGGATTGGTAGAAGAGGGCAATACATTGCTTAAGCCACAGACTTTGATAATATCAGGGGCATGTCCCCCCCCAGCCCCTTCGGTATGGTAGGTATGAATCACACGGTCTTTAAAAGCAGCAATAGTATTTTCTACAAACCCTGCTTCATTGAGAGTATCAGTGTGAATTGCCACCTGCACATCATATTGATCCGCAACCCCCAAGCAAGTATCGATCGCCGCGGGGGTAGTTCCCCAATCTTCATGGAGCTTTAACCCCATTGCCCCCGCCTTAATCTGTTCTACTAGACCCTCTGGCTGACTGCTATTGCCCTTGCCTAAGAAGCCCAAATTCATCGGGAAAGCATCTCCAGCCTGGAGCATTATCCCCAGATTCCAAGCTCCTGGAGTACAGGTAGTAGCGTTAGTCCCTGTAGCGGGGCCCGTTCCGCCACCAATCATGGTGGTAATCCCCGAAGCGATCGCCGTAGAAATCTGCTGAGGACAGATAAAGTGAATATGACTATCAATTCCCCCCGCCGTGACAATATGCCCTTCCCCCGCCACAACTTCCGTGGCAGCACCAATGATAATCTCCACACCGTCTTGAATCTGGGGATTCCCCGCCTTGCCGATTGCCTGAATCCGACCATCCTTGATGCCAATATCTGCCTTGACCACCCCCCACCAGTCCAAAATCAGGGCGTTAGTAATCACTAAATCTACTGCCCCAGCTTCACGAGAAATAGGGGATTGCCCCATGCCGTCACGAATTACTTTCCCGCCACCAAACTTAACCTCGTCACCATAGGTAGTGTAGTCCCGTTCCACTTCGATCAATAATTCTGTGTCTGCCAAACGCACGCGATCGCCTACTGTGGGGCCAAAAGTATCGGCATAGACTCGTCGATCCATAAAATAACTCATAGTTTTTAGTTTTTAATTACTTGAATGTCTGACGGGGATATCTTTACTTTAAAAAGGAACAGATCGAGTCCTGAGTATCTCTGGCATAAGAGGTTTTGGAAAAACGGCACTTTGTCATAGAATTGCAGATCTCGCCTACAAAGCCAAACTTTATCCATAAAATTATTTGGATTCGAGCCAGAGCGTATGGATCAGCTGAGAGGCTTCTAAAAATTATGAAAAATATTAGCACCTTTGAAAAGGTCTTTAGTTTTGCTGCCGTTATTATTTCAATCTTAATATTCGCTAAGGCATTATTAGACGTAGATCCCAATTATGATGTTGGCTGGTATCATCTTCCTTTCGCTGCCAGAATTTGGGGAATCATACCCCAAGAAGCATTCATGTCGGGTGGCTCTATTGAATCCCGTTATGATGGATTCCCGCTGTTAGCACATTTTTTTCAAGGTTTGCTTTGGAAAGTTACAGGTAGATTACAGGCTACTAACCTAGTTGAATACTTAAGTCTGATCAGCTATTTCTTTTTTCTCCAGAGTTTTTTCCGAGTACCCCTTGCTTTGTCGGCGATCGCCATTTTTACAATTCCTGCCGTCATAACTCATGCTAGTAGTAGTTTTGTAGATCTTCCTGGGAACATCGGTGTATCAGTACTTATGATGATGCTCTATCGTTTTTTTAGGCAGTCTAAGTTACCTAACCAGAAAGAGCTATTGTTTGCTTTTTTGGGTGCAGCTATTGCTGCAAATACAAAACCTCAGTTACAGCTTTTGATATTTGTTTTATTTTGGGTTACGGGAATTAGACTTCTCTGGCTTTACTTTAAACACACTGCCCCATCAAAACGACGCTTATGGCTGACAGTTCCCTTAGCTATGATTGCTTCAATTCTCATTTTTGCTACGCCAATTAAAAACGTTGCCCTACATCAAAACCCGTTTTATCCAATTAAAATAGAGTTTGCAGGTATTGTTTTAAATCACAAGCTTACGCCACAAACCTACCGCCAAGGCAATCGCCCACAAAAATGGTTACAGTCAATCTTAGAAATTGATACTCCCGACTGGTCGGCGGATCAATGGAATAGAGGTGACGAGAACTATTTTGATCGTGCTGGGGGATTTTTTGGCTTTTACGTTGTGTTTAACTTTCTGTTGTTACTTGGTTTAACTATCAAGGAACGAGTGCTAAATAAAAAAGCTTCTAATCAGAACTCTCGTCAAGCAAGCACTGCATTGGGAGTAATCACACTTGTCTCTTTAATTCCAGCGAACTTCCCTCAGTCTCATGAATTGCGATATTTTATGTTCTGGATGATTACCCTCGTATCTTTGAACTTATCACTTATTTCAGATGAAAATAATCGTTTACAAGTTAAATATTTTAAAATACCTTTTTTAATATTTTTTATAGTAATGTGTACAAAAATCGACAGTTATTACCTAATACCTAATTTTCGTTCTCTTGAAGTTTATCTAAATGGTATTATAAACAGTAGTATTTTGAAACAAATTTCTCCTAATCAGGAATACTGCGTAATTAGTCGATTCGGATCTCCTTCAAATTCATTTGTTCCAATACAGCATGTTTTTTACTACAGTTCATATTTTCATCCTGAAATTGGTTCTGACTATAGTATAAAAGTATCAGAAAATCCTCAAGAATGTGAAAACATAAGGATTATTCCTAATGAAGTTAAATGATTATGTAATGTCTAGATAGAGCGATCACCTATTATTTTAATGTCTATCAACTTAGACTACTTTGGCTCGTGTCTGAGCATCTACTACTTCCCAGTTGAACGGGTAGTTAAACCCAGCCCTCGCTCTCTTCCCGTCCCGTTCAGGGGACGGGAACTCCCGCTCGGAACTTTAAGCTTAGAGCTTATGGCTTAGAGCTTATAGCTCCAGAAGAAGCCCTCATAATTTTTGCAATTCTTCCGCGAGAATCTCGATGGTGTAGCGTATTTGCGCCTCTGTATGATTACAGGTAATAAAAAACCTCAGTCTCGCACCATTTTGGGGGACTGAAGGATAAATCATAAACGGGACGTTAATGCCTCTTTTAAACATATTCTGGGATAGCTGAATCGATTTGAGGGAGTCTCCCACAATAATTGGGATTACAGGGGAATCCTGGCTCATACCCGTATCTAAACCCTGGGCTTGAGCTAAGTCTAAAAATAATTTTGCTCTAGCTTGCAGGGTAGTTGCTCTGGCTGGTTCAGCTTTTAGCACTTTCACCGCAGCTAGAGTCGCCGCCGCATTAGGAGGAGACATACCCACACTGAACACAAAACCTGGAGCGGTATATTTGAGGTATTCCACTAGGGCAGCAGAACCTGCAATATAACCACCACAACTAGCAAAAGACTTGCTCAGGGTTCCCATCCACAAATCAATATCATTGGGGTCAAGATCGTAGTATTCACTGATACCTCGACCAGTCTTACCGATCGCCCCAATAGAATGCGCTTCATCCACCATCAGAAAGGTCTTATATTTCTGTTTCAGCTCAATTACTGGGGGCAGGTTAGCTACATCACCATCGGTACTGTATACCCCTTCAATGACGATTAAAACCCGTTGATAACGATGACGGCGATCGCTGAGAATTTTCTCCAAAGCCTCTACATCATTATGGGGAAAGGCAACTAAACTAGCTCCAGAGAGAAAACACCCCTGAAGAATACTGTTATGACTCAATGCATCATAGATAACTAGATCTCCTTTGCCAAACAAATGACCAATAGTGGTGACGTTAGTAGCATGACCACCAACCAAAATAATACTGTCTTCTACACCAATAAAATCAGCTAGTTCTCGCTCCAACTCTCGGTGTAGAGGTTTTTCGCCAGAGACTAAACGACTGGCACAGGAAGAAGTTCCGTATCGATCGATCGCATCCTTGGCAGCTTGAGTTACCTGGGGATCGCCACACATACCAATGTAGTTATAGGTAGCAAAATTAATCAGTTCGCGATCATTAACAGTAGTGCGATCGTTAACTATCCCTTCTTGGGGGACAAAAAAAGGATTGCCGTTACCTAAACTAGCAACCTGCTCTCTTTGGGCTAATAATTTTTTATATTCAGGAAATTCGTTAAATTGATAATTTTTGATAGGTATGTTCGCGGTGGCATCTGCATCTAAACTAGGTAGAGCTTGAAGTTCTTTGGCATCAGGCTCCTGGGCAGAAAAGTTGCCATTCCCTAAGTATTGAGCTAAAGCTTCAATGTTCTGATATTCCCACAACAGGGTAGGAGGAAGGCGACAACTGAGATAGTCTTCTAAATCTCCTGAGAGGTTAATCGCCTCCGCGGATTCTAAACCATATTCCTCAAAATCTTGTCCGACATCAATTTGCTGCGGTTCAATCTCTAGTATTTCTGCCAGCTTATCGATGAGCCAACCCTGAATCGCTTCCGCTTGGTGAGCAGTATTTAAAGCTTTTGGCTGACCATTCTGGTTAGCAGCAATGTTTGTACTGTCTTTGCCATTTAAAGTTTCGTTGAATAGTGTCATTGTATACTCCTGCACCACTAAATTAAGAATTCACTGAGAAGGAATCTATTCCCAACCGAGAAGAGAAATCCTGCGAGTCGTTAAATCTGTTGGTCTAGCCGACACCCTCCAGACCATGACGATCGCCCACGATGGTTATTTTGCCATGAACCCCCACCAGAATACCAGGGTATCCAGCAGGGGTTAGTTCCAGTTGCTTGTTTAGCAATCTTAAAATAATGGCGACCTCCTTTTCTGTTATCAATCGACAAATCTACTGAATAATAGATCGAATTTATAACAAACTTGGGGAGATCGCCAGTAATTGCCGAAAATATCTAGTCAGATTAGCTGGCTACATATTCTCTGACGTAGTTTCTACGCCGTCTCAGTTGAGCTAAAGCCTGATGCTCTAGCTGACGGACTCGCTCGCGACTAATACTCATTCTCTGACCAATTTTTGCCAGAGAAAGCTCATTACCATCGTCTAAACCAAAACGGAGGGCAATGACCTCTTGTTGCTGAGGAGATAAATCTGCCATCAGGTTAAATAAGTCTCGACGCAAGAGTTGTTGAGTGGCATAGTGATCGGGAGAAATTCCATCATCTTCCAGTAATTCTGATAACTCAGTATCTTGGTTTTCCCCCACCCGAACATCGAGGGAGATCGGCTGACGAGCAATAGTTAAGTACTCACGAATCTGTTCTGGTTTAAGTTCTAATTCTTGAGCAATTTCATCTATTTCAGCACTACGACCCAGCTTTTGAGCTAGCTCTCGCTGGGTTTTCTTGATTTTATTGAGCTTTTCGGTAATGTGGATGGGTAAGCGGATGGTACGAGCCTGTTGAGCGATCGCTCTGGTGATCGCCTGACGAATCCACCAGTAGGCGTAGGTGGAAAACTTGTATCCTCTGGTGGGGTCAAATTTTTCTACACCCCTCTCCAGGCCAAGACTACCTTCTTGAATCAGATCGAGAAATTCCATATTGCGTTTTTGGTATTTTTTGGCGATCGCCACTACCAAACGCAGGTTTGCCTCGATCATTTTTTGCTTGGCTCTTTCACCTTGTTTAATGATCCTGTTAAGTTCAATTTCACTCAGTTGGACATGATCTGCCCACTCCTTCAGGCTGAGTTCGCTTCCTAACTCTTCTTTTTCAGCTAACAGGGTCATCATTTTCTGCACTTGCTTCCCATAAACAATTTCTTGTTCGTGGGTTAATAAAGGTACTCGCCCAATTTCGTGCAAATAGGTTCTCACCATATCTGCTGAGTAAGTCCCTTTAACGGTTGTTTTGGCAATGTTAGCTTTAGGCATGTGTACAGTTATGACTCCTTATAAACGTCAAAAGTCAGCGATACTTCTAAATTAATTAACTTAATAAATCCGACTATGGGTTTAGACGCTGAGGTGGCAGCAAAGGTTCAACTCGATCTAGTAAAATTTTTATCAAAAAAGCTTTAAGCTATAAGCTCTAAGCCTTTTAAATTAAGCTTGTAGCTTACAGTTTAGAGTCAGGGCTTCGCCCCTTGATAAAACAGTGCCGCTCCTACTTATATATGATGCCTTGAAGAGATTTATGCATCTACGTAGTTATCAGGTGGATTGCCGAACTGTGGAAGTAGTACCGATACACCTTGGCTTATAGCTTATAGCTTATAGCTAGAGGCTTCGCCCCTTTATTGCAGGCGATCGCCAACTGAATTTTCACCATGAGCTTGATTAAAAACTGATTGAGAGTGGCGATTCTGAGCCAAGATGCCATACTTCGGTGCAAAGATCATCGTTAAGACAAATAACATCGTCAGGACTACCACAATTGCTCCGCCAGTGGATAAGTCAAAATGATAGCTCAGGTAAGTTCCCGCCACACAAGAGAAAACACTAATCGCGACGGAAATTCCTAGCATCCGATCAAAGTGATCGGTCAATAAATAGGCTGTCGATCCAGGTGTCACCAACATAGCAATCACCAGAATAATACCTACAGTTTGGAGAGCGGTGACGATAGTTAGAGCTAGTACTGAAAGTAGGGTGTAGTACATAAACTGGGTGTTCAGACCAATGGCTTGGGCGTGATTAGGGTCAAAACAGAATAGTAGCAAGTCTTTACGTCGGATAAAAATCACCACCAGAGTAATCATCCCCGTGATTACCGTTTGAATAATGTCCTGTTCAGATATGCCCAATACGTTACCAAACAGAATGTGAAAGAGGTCAATATTGCTGGGGATTTTAGTAACCAGTACCAAGCCTAGGGCGAAAAAGCCCGTGAACACCACGCCAATAACGGCATCTTCTTTCAGTCGGGTTTGTGACTTAATATAACCAATCGCCACCGTTGCCCCGAACCCAAATAGAAACGCTCCCACAGCAAAGGGAATATTTAGAGCGTAGGCTACAACTACCCCTGGTACCACTGCATGGGAAACTGCATCTCCCATAAGTGACCAACCTTTAAGGGTAATGTAACATGAAAGTACGGCACAGACTAAACCCACAAAAGCACTTACCCAGATCGCCTGAACTAAAAACCCATACTGCAAAGGTTCAATCAGCCAGTCTAGAAGGGGAATCGCTGCCATTAAATTACTCATCTATTTGCTTTTGAGGTGTGAAACATCTGACGTAGGCTACTAACGGGTAAACCCCCAAAGGTCATGGTTAAATTTTCTTCGGTAAAGGTTTCTGCTGTTGTTCCAGCGGCCAAAATGGTTTTGTTGAGGAGAATAGTGCGATCGCAAAATGTGGAAATCGAAGCTAAATCGTGGGTCGATACTAGAATGGTGTGTCCCTCTTCCCGTAGCTGTATTAGCAGATCAATAATCCGTTTTTCTGTTTTGACATCCACTCCCGTAAAAGGCTCATCGAGTAAAATCACTTTCCCTTCTTGAGCCAAGGCTCGTGCTAAAAATGCCCGTTTCTTCTGACCTCCAGACAGTTCACCGATTTGATGATGACGAAAATCGCTCATGCCCACCCTTTCCAAACTTTCCATCACTAACCGACGGTCTTTGGCACTGGGTATACGCAGGAGATTCATATAGCCGTAACGACCCATCATCACCACATCAAATACTCTCACGGGAAAATTCCAGTCCACCTCGTCGGATTGAGGCACATAGGCTATTAACTGTTGCTTTTGAGCTTTTTGGACGGAAATACCACCAATGCGAATCTGTCCTTGACTGGGTTTTAAAAACCCCATAATTGATTTGAACAAAGTGGACTTGCCACCGCCATTTGGCCCAACTAAACTGGTAATAGCCCCTGGTTTGACAATGCAGTTAGCATTATAGAGAGCGAGGCGAGCATTACTGTAAGTAACGCTGAGGTTGTTGACGCTGATATCGAGGGTTTGAGTTGCAGATGGCATAATCTTCTATATTTCCTAATATTGCTAAATTGTGAATCAAACTTAATCAAACTACTGACTTTTACTCCCTCCCAGCAAACCATTGGTAATCAGGCGAGCATCGTATTCGAGTAAATCTAAAAAGGTGGGAACTGGGCCTTCTTTTGTCGAAAGAGAGTCTACGTAAAGGTTGCCTCCAAACCTAGCCCCTGTAGTTTGAGCCACCTGCTTTTGTCCTTCATCGCTGACGGTGCTTTCGCAAAAAATAGTCGGTATATTGTTTCCTTTCACCTCGACGATTACCCTCTGTATCTGTTTGGGGGTGAACTGCTGTTCCGCATTAATCGGTCACATATAAATTTCTTTTAAGCCATAGTCGCGGGCGAGATAAGAAAACGCTCCTTCACAACTTACTAAATAGCGTTGTTTTTCTGGTACTTTGGCTAAATCTGCTTCTAATTCTTGATCAATTGCTTTGAGCTTTTTACTATATGCCTCTGCATTGGCATTGTAAGTATCCGCATTTCCTGGATCGATCACGACAAATGCTGTGCGAATATTTTCAACATAAACTAGAGCATTCTTGGGCGACATCCAAGCGTGAGGATTGGGTTTATCGCTGTAGGCTCCTTCAGCAATGGGAATCGGCTCAATCCTTTCCGTAAGCAATACCGAGGGAACATCCTTGACTTTGCCTAAAAACTTCTCGTACCAACGCTCTAAGTTCATCCCGTTGTAGAGAATCAGATCCGCATCTTGAGCTTTGACTAGATCACTGGGAGTAGGCTCGTAGCCGTGGATTTCTGCACCGATGCGAGTAATAGATTCTACCTTCAGCTTATCCCCCGCTACATTTTGGGCAATGTCTGCTAGAACAGAAAAGGTGGTGAGAACTTTCTTTTTCTCTTTTGTATCTGTTGACGGCTCGGCTACATCGTCAGTCTTACCTGTGCTGTCTAATATGGGTGAAGTTCTCTCCGTCCTATTACAGCCAGGGAGCCAAACTCCTAGCATGATGCTAAGGAACAAGATGATGCCTCCTCTGCCAAAAGTTTTTGCCATTAGAAATCAAGTGATTTTTATCTCATAATTGTATCACTTTTTATCTCATAATTCTCTCACAATTGACTATTTGCTTAAATTCTTTTCCTATGCAAAGCCTAGACCGAACATTGTGGAGCCTGGGCTTTCCAAATTACTTATGATTTATAGTTGCGTTACCGAAGCTTCCCGAAACTGTCGCTGATGGTGCTGCTAAGTTATTTCATTATTACTTCATTGTCGGCTTGAGGCGAGTTAGCTTGAGGGTGTATTCCCCTCCACTAGTATCACCATAAGCTCTAACACGCACAATATACTTTCCTCCTTCGGTAATGCGAGAAAACAGTAGAGAGTTGGTCGAACCATCAGGCCCATCATCATTTTCGGCAATTTTAGCCCCATCTCCTGCAATCAACATGACCATAGAATCAAAATTATCAGAGGTGAGATCGATAGTTACCTGATCGCCTTTCTCCAACTGCACAAAGTAGTCGCGGGCAAATCCCCCATCCCCTGTGGGAATATCATCTAGAGTTAGGACATCAGATACTACCTTGTCGGAGGTAATGGCTTGAGGATTATATACTTTCGATTCGGCTTGGACTGGTAATGTCTGTAATCCCAGGCTACATAGGGCAATGCCTATGGCTAGTTTTTCAAAGCTTACTGTAAAAGTTGCAAACCACTTGTAGACAAATCGAATAACCATACCAAACCGCATTAGATAGTCTTAATAATTGAGTAACTCTATTATAAGTAGGTAGATGTAGCATTTCTTGTATTTGTGCGGTACACTTTGAGCTTTGTTTGGGGAAAGGGGAAAAGTATTACCCCGTGGTTCCGAGAATTGCTAGATTGTCAGCCATTACATCGATCAAAAAAGAGTCTGAGGCAAATGTACCCCAAACTCTTGAATCAAATTACTTAAATTATCTTATTAGGTCAAAAGCTAATAGCTAATAGCTTTTAAAGATAACTTAACTCATGGTCTCTGGCATCATATAGAAGGCAGTTCCTTCATCATTGAAGCCCGAATCCTCAGCCATCATATCTGCCATTTCAGTGTCGCTGTGAGTAAACACGTGAACATCTTCTATCGGGTTATAGAAGCGATGAACATCAATCGATCCTTCCACCTCAGTTTCATAAGCATAAAACTCAGATTTCTCACTATCACGGCTGTAATGCTTCAGATTTTTTTCGACATAATCCCTTTCATCTTCATTTGAGGTGTAAAGATGCGATCCCGTTACAGTGTTGAAAAAGCGGTAGACTTTTTCCGACTCCGCGCCTGTTATCGGATCGAATTCATTCTCTCCTAGGGTACGGAAAGCTTGTCCTTCACGAACTTCGTAATTATCTGATAAGTTGGCTGCGATATGTGCTTTCTCATTCTCATCAACTGTGTAGAAAGTCGATTTTCCTGACGGTCTGAAAAACTCATACACTTTGGTTTTTTCCCCCTCAGCAGGGCCATTTGGAGGTCTGACAGGAATAACTTCTTCTAAGAAATCGTTACCGAGAGAGTCTTCGCCAACAAGGGTGACTTTAATCTCGTTGAGATTGCCACCATCTTTATCAGCTACGGATCTAAAACCAGCAGGTTGAGTTTCTTTGACTACATAGCTACCGTCACCCAAGTCAGCAAATTCATAGGAACCATTAGTACCAGTAGTTGCAGTGCGAATAGCAGCACCCATAGCATTACCGCTAGCATCCGCAGCAAATAGGTCGACTTTTACCCCTGCAATTTTTTCATCAGCGGCTTCAATACGGTCAGTGTCGGGGGCATTAGTATCGTTGTAGACCGTACCTGAGATTTTATGACGAACAGGAGGCTCGACAGAAGGAGTAACTTCTTCTAGGAAGTGGTTATCAAGGGAATCAGCACCAGCAAGGGTGACTTTGATCTCGTTGAGATCGCCACCATCCTTATCTGCTACTGAATCAAAACCAGCAGGTTGAGTTTCTTTGACTACATAGGCACGATCACCCAAGCCAGTGAATTCATAGGAACCATCAGCACCAGTAGTTGCAGTACGAATGGCATCACCCGTAGCATTACCGCTAGCATCCGCAGCAAATAGTTCGATTTTTACATCTGCAATTTTTTCATCAGCGGCTTCAATACGGTCAGTGTCAGGGGCATTAGTATCGTTGTAGACCGTACCTGAGATTTTATGACGAACAGGAGGCTCGACAGAAGGAGTAACTTCTTCTAAGAAGTCGTTACGGAGGGAATCAGCACCAGCAAGGGTGACTTGAATCTCGTTGAGATTGCCACCATCCTTATCTGCTACTGAATCAAAACCAGCAGGTTGAGTTTCTTTGACT
>Ga0114940_10000483_pt1 | contig 18812 bp, 20 predicted proteins | sample ColdCreekSource_FD_87195 | JGI IMG/M metagenome (GOLD analysis project Ga0114940, IMG submission 87195) | Groundwater microbial communities from Cold Creek, Nevada to study Microbial Dark Matter (Phase II) - Cold Creek Source | ecosystem: Environmental > Aquatic > Deep subsurface > Groundwater ... | reverse complement strand
CGAAGTGATCCGCGCGGCCAAGGCCAATGGCTGCGCGATCCGCATCGGGGTGAACGCGGGTTCGCTCGAAAAGGATCTGCTCGAGAAATACGGTGAGCCCTGCCCCGAAGCCCTGGTCGAAAGCGCGCTCGATCATATCAAGCTGCTGCAGGACCACGATTTCCACGAATACAAGGTGGCGGTGAAGGCGAGCGACGTGTTCCTCGCGGTCGCGGCCTACATGGGCCTTGCCGAAGCGGTCGATTGCCCGCTGCATCTGGGCATCACCGAAGCCGGCGGGCTGATCGGCGGCACGGTCAAGTCGTCGATCGGCATGGGCAACTTGCTGTGGGCCGGGATCGGCGACACGATCCGCGTCAGCCTTTCGGCCGAACCCGAGGAAGAAGTCCGCGTCGGCTACGAGATCCTCAAGTCGCTAGGGCTGCGCACGCGCGGGGTTCGCGTCGTCTCCTGCCCCAGTTGCGCGCGGCAGGGCTTTGACGTGATCCGCACTGTCCAGAAACTAGAGGACGCGCTCAGTCACATCAAGACGCCGATGAGCCTCTCGGTGCTCGGCTGCGTAGTCAACGGCCCAGGCGAGGCGCGCGAAACCGATATCGGCGTCACCGGCGGCGGCAACGGCAAACACATGGTCTATCTGCGCGGGGTCACCGACCACCATGTCGCCGACGAGGGGATGGTCAACCACATCGTCCGGCTGGTCGAGGAGAAGGCCGCCGAGATCGAGGCTGGAGCCGTCGCGAGCATGGACACGCTGCACGGCAAAGCGGCCTGATCGGCGCACCGTTTGCAATCCGGTAACCCGCGCGCGTTAGGCTGCGGGCATGAACAAGACGGTCTATATCGCCCTGTCGATGGTGTTCTGCATGGGCTTGCTCGCGCAGGGTGCGGGAACGTTTACAGCGGGGCAATCGAACACAGACGCAGCTGCCGATGCGCCGAGCGTTGCTGGCAGCAAGGCCCCAACGAGCAGCGACACCAGCGATGCACTTGAAATACATCGCGATTCTGGCGGGCAATTCCGGCTAAACGCCGGCGTCAACGGGCAGGAGGCCGGGTTCCTGGTCGATACCGGGGCCGACACAGTCGCGCTGACCGTCAGCGAGGCGCAGCGGCTCGGCTTTGATATCGATCCTGATTCGTTTCAAGCGGTTGGCCAGACCGCCTCGGGCGTCGGCTATGGCGCCCCGGTGACGATCGAAAGCATCGAGATCGCCGGCAGCGAAGTGCGCAACATCGATGCGGTGGTGATGGAAGGGCTGGAAGAAAACCTGCTCGGCCAGTCAGTGCTCGGTCAGCTTGAGGGCGTCGAGCTGCGCGGCGACAAGATGCTGATCCACCGCCGCTGATTGCCCTGCCCGCGCCGCGCGGCTAGGGAGCCGCAATGCAGCCCTGCCCGGACCCTCAAACGTGATGCACCGGGCCGGACTTCCGCCGTTGCACCTGCTGCTGGCGCTGGCGGTGATGGCAGTGTGGGGAACCAACTTCGTCGTCATCAAATACGCGCTCGCGCACCTGCCGCCGCTGACGCTGGCGACGCTGCGGTTCGCCTTCGCGTTTCTGCCGCTGGCACTGTTCATCAAGCGCCCGGCGGTCAGCTGGCGCAACCTGGCGACCTACGGCGTGCTGATCGGCGCAGGCCAGTTCGGGCTGCTGTTCACCGCGATGCGCAGCGACATTACCCCCGGACTCGCCTCGCTGGTGGTGCAGATCCAGGTGTTCTTCACGATTGGGCTCGCCATGCGGTTGAGCGGCGAGCGGGTTGCTCCCTTTCAACTGGTTGCCGCCGCGCTGGCGGTAGCCGGACTGGTGACGATTGCGCTCAACACCGATGGCAGCGCCACTCCGCTCGGGCTGGCGTTGGTGGTCGCGGCGGCGCTGTGCTGGGCGCTGGGTAACATGACCGCGCGCGCAGCCGGGCCGGTCGACATGCTCGGCTATGTCGTCTGGTCGAGCCTGTTCGCGGTGCCGCCGCTGCTGGTGATGGCGCTGATGACCGAAGGCTGGCCGGCGATGTCCGCCGGGATCGCCGCGGCTGACGCGGGGACCTGGGCGGCGGTGCTGTGGCAATCGGTGGGGAACACGATGTTCGGCTATGCGGCGTGGGGCTGGCTGCTCTCCCAGCACCCCGCCGCGACGGTCGCGCCAATGGCGCTGCTGGTCCCGGTGTTCGGGATGGGCGCCTCGGCGCTGCTGCTCGATGAACCCCTGCCCGGCTGGAAGCTGACCGCCTTCGCGCTGGTCATGGCCGGGCTGACACTTGGCCAGCTGTGGCCGCGCCTTGCCCAATGGAGCCGTAAATGACCGTCTCGATTCGCCCCGCCACCCCCGCTGACCTGCCGCTGATCGCCGATCTGATCCGCGCGCTCGCCGAGTACGAGAAGCTTGCCCACGAGGTCCGCTTCGATCCGGCGGTGTTGGGTGAGAAATTGTTCGGCGCGCGCCCCTATGCCGAAGTGCTGATCGGTGAGATCGACGGAGCGCCGCAGGGATTTGCGCTGTTCTTTCACAATTTCTCGACCTTCGAAGGCAAGCCTGGGATCTATCTCGAAGACCTGTTCGTTCGGCCGGACGCACGCGGTAGCGGCCTCGGCAAGGCGTTGCTGGCGCGGCTCGCGGCACTGGCGTTGGAGCGCGATTGCGCGCGGCTCGACTGGTCGGTGCTCGATTGGAACGCGCCGTCGATCGCATTCTACAAGGCGCTTGGGGCGCGCTGGCTCGACGCATGGACCGGAATGCGGCTCGATGGACAGCAGCTCGTCGACATGGGGCAACGCTTCACCGCAGATTGACGCGATTCTGCCGTTTTGCGTGGCGACTCGTTCAGCAAGCTTTTAGTCTGCCCGGTCTATGGCGGGGTCTATGAACAGGCGCGATATCCTCAAGGGTTCGCTGGCGGCAGGTGCTGCGCTCGCCCTGCCGGGCCGCGCGCTGGCGCAATCGCTGACTGACGAATTCGACAAGGCGTTCGGGATCGGCTCGGTGTCACCCGTGGTCGAGCCGGTGGTTCCGGCCCTGCCGACCGTGATTGTCCCTAATCCGGCCTATGACCGCAAGGTCCTGGAAATCGCGCGACGCGAAATCGAGCGTGCTGGCGCAGTGGTCTGGCGGCGTGACATCGTCGGCATCGCCGACTTTGCCCGGCCCTCGTCCTTGCCGCGGTTCCATTTTGCCAACCTTGAAAGCGGCTCCGTACGTTCGTTCTACGTTGCACACGGGCGTGGTTCAGACCCCGAGCATTCGGGCTTCCTGCAAAACTTCTCGGCCCAGCCGGGATCGGAAGCCACCTCGCGCGGGGCCTACCTGACCTGCGAGTGGTACAAGGGCAAATACGGCACCTCGATCCGGCTCGAAGGCCTCGACGCCGATAACCGCACCGCGCTCGAGCGCGCGATCGTGATGCACCCCGCTAGTTACGCCGATCCGGCGCATATCGCGCGCTTCGGCAAGCTCGGCCGCAGCGAGGGCTGCTTTGCGATGGCGCCTGAGCAGTTCAACGAAGCGCTGTGGCACCTCTCCGGCGGGCGGCTGCTTTACGCTGACCGGATTGACGTTTAATTTTGTCGGGTGGGCTGGTGCCGCAAAGGACAGGCCAGATGGCCTGTCCGCACCCTACAAGGGATTATCCAGCTTGATCACCGCTTCGGTGCTCTTGCGCTTGCCGTCCCACGGCTTGCGCGGTGCGGCGAACGAGGCGAGGACCGGGGCGTCGCGGCCGTAGAGGTCCTTGAACTGGTTCATCTTGCCACTAATGTCTGTCGCGAGCGTGAAATAGGTCAGGTAGACCGGGAAGCTCTTGGTCATCGCGACGCGGGTGTATTTGCCCGAAGTGACGATCCCGACGCCTTCTTCGGGCGTGATCCCTGCGCCGAGGATTGCCATGGTCATCGCCAGCTCAGTCGCGCGCTCGGTCCGCACGCAGCCGTGGCTGAGCGCGCGCTGCGCCGATGCGAACAGCCCGCGCGAGGGGGTGTCATGCAGAAAGATCGCGTGCTCATTCGGCATGTCGAGCTTCATCAGGCCGAGCGCATTGCCCGGGCCCGGCTGCTGGACCACGGTGATCATGCCATTGGCGGCGCGGGTGACGCGGTAGTTCTCGCGCGCTGCCTGGCGCGGATTGCCGAGCAGCCGCGCGCCAAGGCCTTCACCTTTGACGATTGACTGCGGCACGGTCCAGGTCGGGTTGAAAATCACCCCCTCGACGATCTCTGCGAGTTGCGGAGTGGCCGTCTTGCCGGGCTTGCCGACGATCGTGCGATACGAGCGGATGATTTCGTTATCGACCGTCAGCCGCAACTGAAATTCGGGCACATTGGTCAGCAGATAGAACTTGCCGAGATCGCGACCGAGCCAGCGCCAGCGGTCCATGTTGACGCGGATCAGCTCGCGGGCCGCCTTGTCGGCGACGGGGGTCGCGGCAAGCTTGGCCTTGAGTGCGGCATAGTCGGGATGAGTCGGGGCAAGCGCGGCGATCGCACCGGCGAAGTCCTGCGTGAGCAAGGCCCGCGTCATCACCGCCGAGGTTGGGCTGGTATCCACGTCAGGATCGACCGCGAACCACTGAATCCGCGAATCCATCCGGGTGCGGCCATCGCGCATATCCTCGATCAACCATGAGAACGACTTGCTGGCCTGGGCATCGAGTGCGGCGGCATCGCCCGCGGCAATCGCGGCGCGCAGCTTGGCGGGTTCGTAATCGGCCGGAATCAGGCCGTGCGCGTCGATCCCCTCGATCACCGTTAGCAGTGAGCGGGCGTCGGCCGCTTTCCAGCTCAGCACTGGCTCATCGAGCGGGACCTGCACGGCGATGGTTGGCGTGGCGCTGGGTGCCGGAGCAATCACCGGGGCCGGTGCAATCGTCGGCGTCGCGCTCGGCGCGGGCTTGGGGAGCAGGTCCTGCGGGGCATTCTGCGCCGCAGCCGGCCAGCCCGCCATCACGAGGGTCAATCCCAGCGCTGCCACCGAACCTGTTTTCAACCACTGCGTCATCGTCTGCTCCAGAAATCGGAAACCGCCCCGCTGGCGCTCCCCTTGCCCGTTTCGCCGCGCTCCATCAAGCATTGCGCCTGTCACCAACCTTAATCGTCTAAAGGGTGACGCCGCATCGCAACAGCGATAGTGCGGCCGGCATGAGCCGCAATCACTCCGCCCTGCCGTTCCTTTCGGCGATTGCCGGCATTGCGCTGTTCAGCGTGATGGACGGGCTGATGAAGAGCGCCTCGATCGCGGTCGGGGCTTACAGCGCGATGATGGTCCGCTCGGTCATCGGGGTGCTGCTGATGCTGCCGTTGTGGCGGCTGACCGGCGGGCGCTGGCCGGCCAGATCCGCGCTGCGAATCCACGCGTTGCGCGGCGCAATCAGCGCGGGCATGGCGACCACCTTTTTCTGGGCATTGGTGCGCCTGCCGCTGGCAGAGGCGATTGCGCTATCCTTCATCGCTCCGCTGATCGCGCTCTATCTGGCGGCGGCGATGCTGGGTGAAAAGATCGAGCGCAAGGCGATCGCTGCCTCGCTGCTCGGCTTTGCCGGGGTGGTGGTGATCGCTGCAGCGCGGCTTGGCGAAGGCGGGTTCAGCGATGATGCCGCCTGGGGGATCGGCGCGATCCTGGTCTCGGCGGTGCTCTATGCGATCAACCTGATCCTCCAGCGCAAACAGGCGCAGCTTGCCAGCCCACAGGAAGTCGCGCTGTTTCAGATGGGGTTCTGCGGCACGTTCCTGTCGCTCGCCGCGCCTTGGCTGCTGGTGCTGCCCGGGCCGCAGACCACGGTCGAGATCGTCGGCAGTGCAGTGCTCGCCGCAGTCTCGCTGATGTTGCTGAGCTGGGGCTATGCCCGCGCCGAAGCACAGGCGCTGCTGCCGATCGAATATACCGCATTCATCTGGGCCGCGCTGCTCGGCTGGTGGATGTTCGGCGAGGCGGTGACGCCTGCTACGCTGGCCGGGGTTGCGCTGATCGTGCTCGGCTGCTGGATCGCCGCGCGGCGCGGGCGACCGGCGCATATCGAGCCGACATCACTTTAGTCTAATCCCGCGCCAATTGGCGCAATTTCATGTCTCTTCCCCTTGACGCGCAAGGGATTCGCGCGCATCGGCGGCGCCGACAACCGATCCTGCTGCACCCGCGAAAGGGGCGCGCGCGGTGGGGTTCCACAGCTCTAGGAGAACACCCGGGATGACTCAGGTCGGACAGGACGCGCTCGGCGCGCGCAGCACCCTCACCGTCGGCGGCAAGGACTTTGCCTATTACTCGCTGAAGAAGGCTGCGGCCAAGTTCGGCGATGTCAGCCGCCTGCCCTTTTCGATGAAGGTCCTGCTGGAAAACCTGCTGCGGTTTGAGGACAACGGCTTCACCGTTTCGACCACCGACATCCAGGCGCTGGTCGACTGGCAGAAGAACCCCGCCGCTTCGCAGAGCGAGATCCAGTACCGCCCCGCCCGTGTGCTGCTGCAGGATTTCACCGGCGTCCCCTGCGTGGTCGATCTCGCGGCGATGCGCGATGCGATCGCCAAGCTCGGCGGCGATACCTCCAAGATCAACCCGCTGGTCCCGGTCCACCTGGTGATCGACCACTCGGTGATGGTTGACGAATTCGGCCACCCCAAGGCGTTCGAGCAAAACGTCGAGATCGAATACTACCGCAATGGCGAGCGCTATGACTTCCTCAAGTGGGGCTCCAAGAGCCTCGCCAACTTCAAGGCCGTGCCTCCGGGCACCGGGATCTGCCACCAGGTCAACCTTGAACACATCGCCCAGACTGTCTGGACCTCGACCGATCAGAACGGCGTGACCGTCGCCTACCCCGACACCTGCGTCGGCACCGACAGCCACACCACCATGATCAACGGCCTCGGCGTGCTGGGCTGGGGCGTCGGCGGGATCGAAGCGGAAGCTGCAATGCTCGGCCAGCCGGTGTCGATGCTGATCCCCGAAGTGGTCGGCTTCAAGCTGACCGGCGCACTGCCCGAAGGCGTCACTGCGACCGATCTGGTGCTGACCGCCACGCAGATGCTGCGCGCCAAGGGCGTCGTCGGCCGGTTTGTCGAATACTTCGGCCCCGGCCTTGCCTCATTGAGCCTCGCCGATCGCGCGACGTTGGCCAACATGGCGCCCGAATACGGCGCGACTTGCGGCTTCTTCGGGATCGACGACAAGACCCTCGATTACCTGCGCCTCTCGGGCCGTGAGGAAGACCAGATCGCGCTGGTCGAAGCCTATGCCAAGGAGCAGGGGCTGTGGCTGACCGCCGACATGGCCGACCCGATCTTCACCGACACGCTCGAGCTTGACATGGGTTCGGTCGTCCCGTCGCTTGCCGGGCCCAAGCGCCCGCAGGACAAGGTTGCGCTCACGCAAGTCGATGACGTGTTCAACGCCGATCTCGAAAAGGTCTACAACAAGGCCGCCTCGCGCGTCGCGGTCGAGGGCAAGGACCACGACATCGGCGACGGTGACGTGGTGATCGCCGCGATCACCAGCTGTACCAACACGTCAAACCCCGGGGTGATGGTCGCCGCTGGCCTCGTCGCCAAGAAGGCCAACGAACTGGGCCTCAAGCCCAAGCCGTGGGTCAAGACCTCACTCGCGCCGGGATCGCAGGTCGTCACCGACTATCTGGTCAAGGCCGGACTGCAATCGCACCTCGATGCGGTCGGGTTCAACCTCGTCGGCTATGGCTGCACCACCTGCATCGGCAACTCCGGGCCGCTGGCCGAGCCGATCAGCGCCGCGATCAACAACAACAACATCGTCGCTGCCTCGGTGCTCTCGGGCAACCGCAACTTCGAGGGCCGCGTCTCGCCCGACGTGCGCGCGAACTTCCTCGCCAGCCCGCCGCTGGTGGTCGCTTACGCGCTCAAGGGCACGGTAACCGAGGACTTCGTCACCACGCCGATCGGCACCGGAAGCGATGGCAATCCGGTCTACCTCAAGGACATCTGGCCGAGCAACGAAGAGGTCGCCAGCACGATGGCGAGCTGCATCGATCGCGCAATGTTCCAGGCGCGCTATGCCAATGTCTATCTGGGCGACGAGCACTGGCAGGCGATCGACGTCACCGGCAGCGAAACCTATCAGTGGCGCGCGGGCAGCACCTACGTGGCCAACCCGCCCTATTTCGACGGCATGACCATGACCCCGGCCCCGGTGGCCGATATTATCGAGGCCAAGCCGCTGGCGATCCTCGGCGATTCGATCACCACCGATCACATCAGCCCGGCCGGTTCGATCAAGGCTGACAGCCCGGCAGGCCGCTGGCTGATGGAGCATCAGGTCGCCAAGGCGGACTTCAACTCCTACGGCGCGCGGCGCGGGCATCACGACGTGATGATGCGCGGCACTTTCGCCAATATCCGGATCAAGAACGAGATGGTCCCCGGCGTCGAAGGCGGCATGTCCGTGTTCGAAGGCGAGGTCATGTCGATCTATGACGCGGCGATGGCACACAAGGCCAACGGCACTCTGCTGGTGGTGGTCGCGGGCAAGGAATACGGCACCGGCTCCAGCCGTGACTGGGCCGCCAAGGGCACTAACCTGCTGGGCGTGCGCGCGGTGATCGTCGAGAGCTTCGAGCGGATTCACCGCAGCAATCTGGTTGGCATGGGCGTGCTGCCGCTGCAGTTCCCCGAAGGCACCACCCGCCAGACGCTCGGCCTGACCGGTGATGACAGCTTCACCATCCGCGGCGTCGGCCAGCTTCAGCCGCGTCAAGAGGTCGAAGTCGAAGTCACCCGCAAGGACGGCACGCAGTTCACCTTCAAGGCGCTCTGCCGGATCGATACCGCCAATGAGGTCGAGTACTTCATGAACGGCGGCATCCTGCACTACGTGTTGCGCAAGCTGGCGGCGTAATTCAGGCTGGATCAATCTGCATGGCATAGCCTCTCCCCGTCAAACGGGAGAGGTTCCATGCGTTGGTTTGCCGCACTATCTGCCCTGACGCTGGCCGCCACGCCCGCGCTCGCTCAACCCCCGGCTAATCCGCAGATAGACTATGCGGGCTTCCAGCAGCTCACCGGCGATCTCGCGCAGGTTCGCGCCGCGCACCGCCTCGCTTGGCCAGACTTCGCCGCCAAGGCGCGGGCCGAGGGTGCGCTGCTGCTCGATGCGCGATCCGCCGATGCCTTTGCGCGCGGACACCTTGAAGGCGCGGTCAACCTGCCGTTTACCGACTTCACCGATGACGCACTCGCGCAGGTGATCGGCCCCGACCGCAGCCGCCCGATCTACATCTACTGCAACAACAATTTCCGCGACAACGCCGATCCGGTGATGACCAAGCGCGCGCCGATGGCGCTCAACATCCCGACCTTCATCAACCTCCACGGCTATGGCTACACCAATATCTGGGAGCTGGCCGATGTGATCGCGACAAGCGACACCGAGGCTCGCTGGGTGCAGTCTCCCCCGGCGGCGCTTGCGGCATTTCACCAATGATTAAATCGAAGGGTCTATGCCTGCGGCATGACCGCGCTACCGAACCCTGAGCCCCAGGCGACCCAGGCTAGCCCTTACGACGATCCGGGGCAGCTCGCCTGGCTGGGCAGCGCGGTGCGCCAGCGGCTGATCGGCCTGTCCGATGTCGAGCGGGTCGAGACGGCAGACGCCGACCTGTTCGTCGTCCCGAAGTTCCTGACCAAGCGCGATTGCCGCGATCTGGTGCGGCTGATCGACATCGCCGCCACGCCGTCAACGCTGTTCAAGGGTACCGAACGCCCTGATTTCAGGACCAGCTCGACCTGCCATTTCGATCCGCGCGATCCGTTTATCGAAAGCCTGGAGCTCTACATTTCCGAGCTGCTCGGGATCGACAACGTCTATTCCGAAACCCTGCAGGGCCAACGCTACCAGATCGGCCAGCAATACAAGGCGCACCACGATTTCTTCCACGCTGGCCAAAGTTATTGGGACATTGAGGCGCCGCGTGGCGGTCAGCGGACCTGGACCGCGATGATCTACCTCGATCAACCAGCCGAGGGTGGAGAAACGCAGTTCCCGCATCTCGACCTGACGTTCAAGCCGATCACCGGGACGCTGGTGGCCTGGAACAACATGGATGCCCAGGGCAAGCCCAACATGAAGACGCTGCACGCCGCGCTGCCGGTTGTGCGCGGGGCCAAGCACGTGATCACCAAGTGGTTCCGGCTTGGGCCGTGGAAGCTGCTCAACACCTGACATTGCGGCGCGCTTCGGCAGGAAGCGTGGCAGACAGAATCCAAACGGGCCGGGGATTGCTCCCCGGCCCGTCCGGCAATCAACTCTTGGACCAGCGTTAAGCCGGCGTCAGGTCTTGGGGCCCCGGCGCAAGCGGCGGCGGCCAAGTGCTGTTGCTGCAGCGGCACCAAACAGAAGGAGCATCGGCGGCGCCGGAACTTCCGTCCCGCTCGTGCTGGGCGGAGGCGGCGGAGGCGTATCGCCCGAGCTGGTCGGAGGCGGAGGCGGCGGGTTGTCGCCCGAGCTGGTCGGCGGAGGCGGCTTGCCGCCGGTCGAGCCGCCCGAGGTGGAGCTTGAAGTCGATGACGAAGTGGACGACGAAGTCGAGGTCGACGACGAAGTCGAGGTGCTGCTCGAGCTGGTGACGTTGCCCGAACTGGTCGAGGTGGTGCTAGTGACCCCGCCGGTCGAAGTGGATACCCCGCCAGTCGAAGTGCTCACGCCCCCGGTCGAAGTGCTGACACCGCCGGTCGAGGTCGAAACGCCGCCCGTGGTGGTCGAACTGGTGATCCCGCCGCTCGAGGTCGAGGTCGACGAGGACCCGCCCGAGGTGGAAGTCGAGCCGCCCGAAGTCGAGGTCGAGCCGCCCGAAGTGGTGATGCCGCCGGTGGTGGTTGAAGTAACGACAACGCTGCCGCCGCCTCCGCCGCCCGAACCGCCGAAGAACCCGCCAAAGAAGCCGCCGCCAAAGCCCATACCGCCCGAACCGCCGATCACGGTGACACCGCTACCGCCCGAAGAGCTCACCGGCTGCGGGGGCAGCGGCGGCATGTAGGGCACTGGGGCCATGGCCATCTGTTGGGCCGGGGCTGCGCAGCTGACCGAACGGGTCACCACGCGGCGAATGCGCCGGGTACGGCGTGGCTCTGTCGCTGCCGTGGCAACATGCCGACGGGCGCGGCCGCAACCAGGCGCGCTGCCGTTGAAGTCACCACGCGGGCAGGACACGGCCGGACCCTTCTTGACGTACTGGACCTGGGCCGCGGGTGCTTCGGCGACGTGCACCGCCCCGCCACCGATCACAGCGCCGCCTGCCGCACAGGCAGACAATTTCGCGAGGGCCATCCGTACCGACATAAGCTTTGCTCTCTTTGCCTCTCGGGGCGGTCCGGCAGATCCCCATGTCTGCCAATGCACCCCTGTAGACCCAGAAACGCAGACGAATGGTAAAGCGGCAACGGAATTAACCCTGATTTTGATGCCGGGTTTTCAGAAAGTTGCCGTTTGCGGGGGGTTCGCAGCCGACCTGTCCCGATATGGAACCGAATGCGCAGCGATTCCAAAGACAGCGATGGCGTAAGCGTTAACCGCTTGCCGAATCGTCCGTGTCGAACAGCCCGGTCTGCGAGCCGGTCGGCGGGGTGATTCCCAGGTGCTGCCAGCCGCGATCGTTGAGGCAACGGCCGCGCGCGGTGCGGGCAATCAGGCCCAATTGGATCAGGAACGGCTCAACCACATCCTCGATCGTATCGCGCGGCTCAGCGAGGCCAGCGGCCAGCGTTTCGACCCCGACCGGACCGCCGCGATAGATGTCGGCGATCATGTGGAGGTAACGCCGGTCCATCGCATCAAGCCCCAGTCCGTCGACTTCAAGCCGGGTCAGCGCGGAATCGGCCTGGCCCTGGGTGATCGCAGCATGGCCTTCGACATGAGCGAAATCGCGCACCCGGCGCAGCAGACGCCCCGCAACTCGCGGCGTTCCGCGCGCGCGCCGCGCAATCTCGCGTGCGCCTTCGGGCTCGATGCCAATGCCGAGCAGACCAGCCCCACGCGTCACAACTCGCTCAAGTTCTTGAATTGTATAGAAGTTAAGCCGAACCGGAATGCCGAAACGGTCACGCAAGGGCGTAGTTAGCAGCCCTTGCCTAGTAGTCGCGCCGACCAGAGTGAACGGCGGCAAGTCGATCCGCACCGAGCGCGCCGAGGGGCCTTCGCCGATGATCAGATCGAGCGCGCGATCCTCCATCGCCGGATAGAGCACCTCCTCGACCAGCGGGTTGAGCCGGTGAATCTCGTCAATGAACAGCACGTCGCCGGCTTCAAGGTTGGTCAGCAGCGCCGCCAGATCGCCCGCCTTGGCGATCACCGGGCCGGAGGTGGCGCGGAAACCGACCCCCAGCTCCTTGGCGACAATCTGCGCCAGCGTGGTCTTGCCCAACCCCGGCGGGCCGAAGAACAGCACGTGATCCATCGCCTCGCCCCGCGACTTCGCACTTTCGATGAACACCCGCAGGTTGTCCTTCGCCGCCGCCTGGCCGACGAATTCGGCCAAGGTCTTGGGCCGCAGCGCCGCATCGGCGTCATCCGGCTGGCGGTTGGTCGAAAGGAGTTGGTCGTCGGTGGGCATCGCGTTTGAATTAGCATGGCGTGGTGGCTAGACCAGCATTTCCTTTGGCCTTTCCGATGGGGAGAATGCGATCATGTGGACCCGCCGAACGATGCTTGCCGGATCGCTGGCGGTGGCCGCTGCGCCCGCGCTGGGCAAACCCGCTGCTGCCGCCAAGGCCAGCTGGTTCGACAATGCGATCGTGATCGACGCGCTGGGCGGTCTGGGCGATCCCTATGGCGTGGAAGGTGTCTCGCGGCTCAGCGACCGGGTGATCGCCGATTTCAAGCAGACCGGGGTGACCGTGGTGCGCGATACGGTGATGCCGGTCGGCAACGTGGCCGATCCCTGGGGCGAATACCGCAAGAATGCTGACCAGTTCGCGCAGATCTTTGCTGCCAATCCCGACCGCTTGCTGCTGATCTGTAGCGCCGCCGATATTCTGAAAGCCAAGCGCGAGAACCGGTTCGGGGTGTTGGTCGGCACGCAGGACACCTGCATGATCGGGTCCGAGCTCGACCGGCTGGCGGAGATGAAGAAGGACGGCGTCCTCTCTATCCAGCTGACCTACAACAACGGCAACCTGGCCGGCGACGGCGCGCTGGAGCCGCGTGATGCCGGGCTGACCAAACTGGGCAAGGCGACGATCGAGCGCATCGAAGGCGAAAAGCTGCTGCTCGACCTCAGCCACGGCGGCGCGCGGACCATGGCCGAGGCCGCCCTGTTCGCCAAACGCCCGCTGGTGATCAGCCACACCGGCGCCCGCGCCTTGACCGACCATCCCCGCAACACCGCCGACGCAACGATCCGCACGGTGGCCGACAAGGGCGGCGTGACAGGCATCTACTTCATGCCGTTCCTCACCACCGACATGCAGCCGAGCGGCGAAGCGCTGATCGCGCATATCGAACACGTCGCCAAGGTCGCGGGCGAGGATCACGTCGGGATCGGCACCGACAACGGGGTGCTGCCGATCGTGCTCGACGATGCCTCCAAAAAGGGCATGGACGACTGGACGCTCGAACGCATCCGCCGCGGCATCGCCGCCCCGGGCGAGGCGGTTGGCGTCTATACTTTGGTCGCCGCCTATAACTCGCTCGACCGCTACCGGCGGCTCGCGGGTGATCTGGCCAAGCGCGGCTGGAGCCAGGCGCGGCTGGAGAAGCTGTTCGGCGGGAACTTCCTGCGGGTTTATCGCGAGGCTTGGGGGGGCTGACCGGGCAATCGTTGCTTCAGGTCATGCCCGCACTGCGCGCAGTGGCGCAGCGGCCACCAGGTATGCGTCGCGCTTTCAGGAACATAGCCGCTCGGCGGCGATGAATCGAAACAGGACTGCCCACAAGCCGGACACTGGTGCGACGCGAGCAGATGCCCGATCGCATCACAGCCGGGGCTGATCAGTCCCTTGAAGCTGATCGCGCTGCCGCGTCCGCCGGTCGAAGCCAGCATCACGCCGGCCATGAACATCCAGAACGAACCGCTGGTCCACAGAGTCTCGGAGCTGCCGCCGTAGAACAGCCAGACGACCGAGCCGGGGATCAGCGCAAGGGCAACAAGCCACAGCACACGCATCGCGGTCCACACCGGGTATGGGGCGAGGCGGCCGATGGGGAATGGTTGGTAATTGCTCATTGCGGGCGAAATGGCGGCTCATAACGAGATGGTGAATGGTAGGGCTCCCAACCGAACAGCGTCCAAAGCCAGTCCATCCAACTTCGTTCGAATGCCAATGCCTCAAGGAATTGGCGACCTTCCTCTTCTTTACGGCGCACCACTGCGAAACCGGAACGCCTTCCCAACGTCACGCAGGAGCCCAAGTTTTCGGGTACTAGCGCAACGGTTTGACCAACAAGGTCGCCCGGTCCGGCTTCAATCCTGGCGACCGCATCATATGAACGCGGGACTCGATCCAGAACTGTGAGTTTGACCGAAAATGTTCCGGGCTGCGACGAAGGCCGCTCAGCAAAAACCATCGCATACGGTGCGGGGTCAGCCATGCAGGCCAGCGCGTCGGCTGGCCATGCCGCAACAAGCGTGACGCAGAGCGTCAACTGCAGCTTCACCCCGCCGCCCGCTTCAGCGCCACCCGCACCAGATCGTTGAGGCCGGCCCCCTCACCCAGTTCTTCGATCGCGCGGGCTACGGCCATGGTCGCGACTTGGGGCTTGAAGCCGAGGTTCTGCAGCGCGGAGACGGCATCGGCGCTGGCCGATCCCGCAGGAACCGCGACCGAACCCAGCCCTGGCGCGGATGGCAACGCGCCCGCCTTGTCCTTCAATTCATTGACGATCCGCGAGGCCAGCTTTGGCCCTACCCCTTGCGCACGCGCCACCATCGCCGCGTCGCCGTGCGCGCAGGCGCGGGCGACCTCGTCAACCGACAGCGCGGAGAGCACTGCCAGTGCCATCTTGCTGCCCACGCCCTGCACCCCAGTCAGCAAGCGGAACCACGCGCGTTCCTCGCCGGAGGCAAAGCCGATCAGGCGCATGTCGTTTTCGGAGACCTGGAGTTCGGTGTGGAGCGTCACCCGGTCCCCGCGCACGCCCAGCGCGTCGAGCGTCTTGGCGCTGGCGTGGACCAGGTAGCCCACCCCGGCGACGTCGATCACCGCCCAGTCAGGGCCGAAATCGTCGAGCGTGCCGGTGAGCTTGGCAATCATGGTTTGTTCTAGTGCACTTGGTAACGCGACCGCGCAACCCCACCCCGCCGTCGTGCCCCCACCCGCGTTCAGAGTCACGCGCCTCTGAACGCCCCCTCCCCGCTGGGGAGGGGAGTTGGTTGTGCGCGAATCTACCCCTCCCCGGCGGGGAGGGGAGCGAGACTTGTGAGCGAAGCGAGCTAGTCGCAGCGGGGTGGGGGTTCGGCCTAGCGCATCAAATGCGCGTGGCAGATCGCCACCGCCAGCGCATCCGCCGCATCGGCCCCGGCCAGCTTCACCCCCGGCAGCAGCACCCCGAGCATCGCCTGAACCTGCGCCTTCTCCGCGCCGCCGGTGCCGACGATTGCCTTCTTGACCAGCCGCGTCGCATATTCCGCCACCGGCAGCCCGGCGCGCGCCAGCGCGAGCAGGCAGACCCCGCGCGCCTGGCCGAGCTTGAGCGTCGATTGCGGGTTCATGTTGACGAACACCTCTTCCACCGCGCCGCTGTCAGGGCGGTAGTGCAGGATCACGTCGGCCAGTTCGCGGTCGAGCGTGACCAGCCGCTCGGCCAGCGCGGCCTTGGGGTCGGTCTTGACCTGGCCGTTGGCAATATGGCTGAGGCGGTTGCCCTGCTTGGCCACGATCCCCCAGCCGGTGGTGCCGAGGCCGGGATCGAGGCCGATTATGAGCATGGTGAGGTCGCGCAGGAAGAATGGTTCACACGAAGACACGAAGACACGAAGGTGTCGTGATTGGGGCGAAGCCCCCTTCCAAGCAAATGCTGCGATTGGCGCTGAGGTTGGAAGGTTGAAAGCCTCCGGCGCTTGACGCAGCCTCTTCGTGTCTTCGTGTCTTCGTGTGAACCCATATCAACCGATCGGCTGGGCGCTACGACGGAGATCAAGCGCCCCGCCAGGATCACCCCAAATCCGCCATTACTTCATCGGAGATCTCGTAGTTGCCCCAGACAGCCTGCACGTCGTCATCGTCATCGAGCACGTCGATCAGCTTGAGCAGGGTGGCTGCATCGCTGGCGCCGACGTCGGTCTTGAGCCCGGGCTTCCACGCCAGCTTGACGCCCTCGGCCTCGCCCAAGGTCTTTTCAAGCTCGCGCGCGACCGGGTGGAGGTTTTCGACCGCGACCCAGATCGCATGGCCGTCGTCGTCGCTTTCGACATCGTCGGCACCGGCTTCGATCGCGGCTTCGAGCACGGTATCTTCGTCCCCGGCCTTGGCGCCATATTCGATCAGTCCGAGCCGCTCGAAGCCGTGGCTCACCGCGCCGCTGGCACCAAGGTTGCCGCCGTTCTTGGAGAAGGCAGTGCGGACATTAGTGGCGGTCCGGTTGCGGTTGTCGGTCAAGGCTTCGACGATCAGCGCGACCCCGCCCGGGCCGTAGCCTTCGTAGCGGATCTCTTCGTAATTATCGCCTTCGCCCTTGCTGGCCTTGTCGATCGCGCGCTGGATGTTGTCCTTGGGGACCGACTGCGCCTTGGCAGCGTTGACTGCTGCGCGCAGCCGCGGGTTAAAGTCCGGATCGGGCATGCCCATCTTCGCGGCGACGGTGATTTCGCGGCTGAGCTTGGAGAACTGCACGGCGCGCTTCTTGTCCTGCGCGCCCTTGCGATGCATGATGTTCTTGAATTTGGAATGGCCTGCCATGGCGTCCTGCTGAAAACCGGTGGGAATGTGGCGCGGCCCTTACACCGGCGGGAGGCAATTGGGCAACCTTCGGGCAAGCATTGCGCGTTAGGAAGCTTCCGATGACTGCACAGACCCTGGCCCAGCGCCTCCCCGCCACCTGGCGAGCCTTCACTGCATTCCTGCGAGCACCCAGCGTGCTGGAGCCGGCCGGACTGCGCGCGCCCGGCTCGCTCAGGGTCATGGGGGCGATGCTTGGCCTGCATCTGCTCGGCCTGATCGTGCTGCTGGGGGTGATCGCGGCGTGGCAGAAATTCGCCGGGATTGGCGGCCCCGAAGCATTCGACATGTTCCCGGCCAAGTTCCTTATCCCGCTCGCCGTGATCGGCGCGCCGCTGCTCGAAGAGACGGTGTTCCGCGGCTGGCTGCGCGGCCATCCGCGCGCGCTGTGGCTGCTGCTGTGCCTGATCGTGGCGGTGGCGATCCCGCTGCAAGTGGTACTGAGTCAGACCCAGACTCTGATCCTGCTCGTTGGTACTCTGTTCGCAGCGATCTCCGGCTCGATCGCGCTGCGCAAACGCCCCGCAGCGGCGTGGTTCACCGGCAATTTCACGCTGATCTTCTATGCCAGCGCGCTGGTGTTCGGGCTGGTCCACGTGTTCAACTATGGCACCCCGACACTGGGCGTGCTGCCGATGGTGCTGCCGCAGGTCTGGGCCGGGCTGACGCTCGGCTACCTGCGGCTGCGGATCGGGCTGCCGGCGGCGATGCTGGTCCACGGCACCTCGAACGCACTGGCCTTGGCGCTCGCAGGGCTGACTGGCTAGAGGACGACTGCCGTTCCCGACGTGCTGACCATCAGCATCGAGCCATTGGCGCCGAGCACTTCGTAGTCGATATCGACCCCGATTACGGCATTGCCGCCGAGTTCGGCCGCCTTGGCTTCCATTTCCTCAAGCGCCTGCTTGCGTGCGCGGGCGAGCACGTCCTCGTAAGACCCCGAGCGGCCGCCGACGATGTCGCGCACAGAAGCGAACAGATCGCGGAACAGGTTCGCGCCGACGATCACTTCGCCGGTGACGATCCCGAGATAACGCTGGACCGGACGGCCTTCGACAATCGCTGTGGTGGTGGTGAGCATGGCAGGGCCTCTCGCATTGCACGGTGCAAGCGAGATAGGGCCGGAATGCCCCGCGTCAACCGAGCCCGAGCGCCGCCTTGTAGAGATCGAGAATGGTTTCCATCTCGGCGCGGTCGTCAGGCTTCATCTTCCGCAGACGGACGATCTGCTTCATGATCTTGGCGTCATAGCCGACCGCCTTGGCCTCACCGTAAACGTCCTTGATGTCGTCGGCGATGCCCTTCTTCTCTTCTTCGAGCCGCTCGACGCGTTCGATCAGCAGGCGCAGGCGGTCGTCGGTGGTCTCAGCCATGGGGGGTCTCCGCAAGGTTTGGGAATCGGTTGCCGGTCCGGTAGCGGGGCCGGGAGATTCGGGCAAAAGCAAGGCTGTGGAAATCCCCGGTCAGGCGTTCTTCGCCACGCTCTGCGCCATTCGCTCCAATTGCTCGGGCGTCGCTTCGCTCTGGAACCGGTCTTTCCACTCGCTCGCAGCCATTCCGTGGATCACTTCGCGCGCGGCGGTCTTGTCCAGCGGCGCACCCGCCTCGACGATCCAGTCGGCGAGGCAGTTGCGGCAGAACCCGGCGAGGCCCATCAGCTCGATGTTCTGCGCGTCATGGCGGTGACGCAAATGGCGGACAAGGCGGCGGAAGGCAGCGGCGGCCACGGCGTCATCGAGCATCTCGAGCGGATCATCCGGGTTCGCATTCGTATTTTCGGCGCAGCTCATGGGGGAATCCTTCCTTCTTGGCCGCGCCTTTGCCATAGGACAGGCTACAAGAGGAAGGGATACCCGTGGCAAAGCTCGACAACCGAGGGCGCAAGGTCAAGATTCTCGCGACACTTGGCCCGGCCAGCCGCTCGCCCGAGAT
>Ga0114940_10000482_pt1 | contig 18841 bp, 17 predicted proteins | sample ColdCreekSource_FD_87195 | JGI IMG/M metagenome (GOLD analysis project Ga0114940, IMG submission 87195) | Groundwater microbial communities from Cold Creek, Nevada to study Microbial Dark Matter (Phase II) - Cold Creek Source | ecosystem: Environmental > Aquatic > Deep subsurface > Groundwater ... | reverse complement strand
GGTCAACCGATAGGATAATCCGTTGGTCTTTGTAATGCTCGTCAAGCATTTTAATTTCATCATTAACTTCTGGGGTCTGGAGTGCGCGCTTGAACTTCTGGTAATCGATGCCGATAGGGAAGGCGTCGACCATAACGCTCCGGTTGTTATACCGTACTGTTCCATGATGGGATTCATGGCCAAGGATGCGTAGCGTGCTGCTCGTAAAGTGTCGAGCGTAATCATAGGTATGAAAACCGACTAAGTCTGCGCCTAATAAGCCTTCCAGGATTTCACGGCGTTCTGGTAGTAGGCGGAATACCTCGTACGAAGGGAAGGGTATGTGTAAAAAGAAGCCAATAGCACTCTTGGGCAACGCTTCGCGGAGAATTTGCGGCAACAGCATCAGCTGGTAGTCGTGTATCCAGATGGCGGTTTCGTCATCGGCATGTTTACGTACGGCTGTCGCAAATAGCTTATTGACTGTCTGGTATGCTTGCCAATAGCTGGTTTGGTGCTTGGCAAGCGAGTGGAAATAGTGGAATAACGGCCATAAGGTGTCATTCGAGTATCCTTCATAAAAATTGTGGACTTGCTCGCTGCTGAGAAATACTGGATAACAGCCGAACTCGCGCATTTTACGGGTGATAGCGGCTTTGTCTCCAGGTCCGAGTTCATCAGTACTGATGCCGGGCCAGCCGATCCAGAGCTGGTTGTCATTACCCAGCGAGGACATAGCGGTCGCTAGGCCTCCACTACTAGGTGAATAGGTTAATACTCCGTCCACTTTGGACACGCTAACCGGTAAGCGGTTAGATACAATTATAAATTTTTGATTGTTCATAGCTAAAAAAGGCCTCCGACTCATTCAATGGCCTAGCAAGTAGTATAGCAAAGACTGCAAGCGATCACTCTAGGGTAGGTTAACGAGGAGCAATAAAGGTTGCTAACATTTCGACAGTATATCGTTCATCTGTAAAACTAAGGTGCGCGATCGCAGCGTCCAGCAGGCCGCCGTATATTGAGGAAAAGGTAGTTCAAAAACGAGCGGCTAGGCCATAGGCGCATACGTGCTAGCATGTCCTCCTTGATTTGAAGTCATGTTAAACAAACAACCGTCAAAGGCATTATGCAAATGAGGTATAATAACAGTATGAAAACGCATCCTACACTAAACCCTATGGTATTTGTGAAAAACGAAAATTCACCTGAGTTTCGTGCCCATATTCTTCGTAGAGTCAAAGAAGCTGCCGATTCTACGAATCGTCTGCCACTCAGTGAACTTAAAAAGCGCCTTGCTAAACATAAGCGCTAATATGCCCGCAATACTAAACTAGTCGCTCTCTTAATATACTATACGTCCAAGTTCGATTTTACGTGAAATTATATATATTTATACTATTTTTCACGTATAGTATATGCTATAGTGTAACTATATGATTAACCAAATTACTAAAGAGCGTATATCTGTCCTATCCGAACAATATAAAAAACTTGTCAACAGTAAGCCTGAGGCTGTCCGTGAAATTGCCATCTCCGAAATACCTGAGATGGTCTATAACAGCAATGCGATAGAAAATTCCACTTTGACCCTCAAGGATACTGAGGATATCCTACTAAGAGATTCGATAACAAGAGATCATGACATTCGAGAAATATATGAAGCTAAGAATTTGGCTAAAATTACCGAGACTATGCTCGATAATCCCCATAATCCAGTTACTGCTAAATTAATCTTAGAATTTCATCGAATACTCCTGACTGGCATCAAAGATGACTGGGCTGGGAGGTTTCGAAGTGGTAGAGAGTGGGTCCGCGTAGGCGCACATGTTGGTGCTAACCCTGATTTTGTAGAACGATTGGTCGAAGAACTCGTTGTAGACTACGGCAAGCAAGATGATCGCTATTTTCTCGACAAGATAGCATGGTTTCATGCCGAATTTGAGACTATTCATCCATTCAATGACGGCAACGGACGACTTGGTCGCGTGCTCATAAATCAGCAATTAATGATACTAGGACTTCCACCTGTAATCATCCAAAACAAAAGCAAACATACGATCTATTACCCGGCTTTTGATTCTTATCGAGTAACTGGTAAGTTCGATGATTTTACGGAGATACTTGCCAGCCTGCTCATAGAATCGCTATACAAGCGTATTACGCTATTATCGTCTCCAAAGATTATTACAGTATCTGAGTGGGCAAAGGCCAATAACGTAGCGGGTAATGCAGCGCTAAATAAGGCAATTCGTGGCACTATGCCCGCGTTTCGCATGCGCGAAAAATGGATGATTGCAGTTGATTTCAAAGAGAATTAATAGTTCTGATAATCAAAGACGAGCATTCTAACAGCTACTTTTAATAAAAAGTGGCACATATTAACGCGAGGTTACACGAATTTAAACCAGGCATACTTGCACCTAGGCGAGATCAGTCAGTCCAAGGGTAGTCAAATTGAAGATTCCGACCTCACCTATCTGGGCGATGACATTGTCGCCTGTCGCTAGCAACATCTGCAGTGTGAGGATCATCCCTGTGGTCCCGGATGGAACAACGAAAGATTTCGCAATCAGACCAGGACTACGCACACTAGCAGTGAGCGGTGAACTAATGATTGAAAAAGACTGGTTATGCACACGAAGTGATATATTTGCTGTCGGATTGTCGATCCAAGCTCGGGCACGGTAGGTTGAACCTTGATCGGTGAACTCTAGTCGTGCACAGACTAAAAGTTTGTCACCCACAGACCAGCCTGATGACGAGCATGGTATAGCTAAGTACCGCAAGCCACCGGAAGCGGTTGCATCGAACGCCATTTGACAGATCTGGCCGTACCCAAAATTACCCGTCCGGGCGAGGACCGAATAGACAGGCGCTGTCCCCGTGCCGCCAGGCTGCTCATACGTACTCGTAAGCGCACTATCTGCTGCAATCTGCGCCGTACTCATCGTCGCCGCAGTCCCAAGACCTAAGTTTGTTCTCGCTGTAGCTGGCGTCGCAAGATCACTAAGGTTGCTAGCTGCGGTCAGCTTAGCATTGAGGGCGGTTTGGGTTGCCGTAGAAATAGGTTTAGCTGTATCAGCAGTGTTGTCGACGTTCGTAAGACCTACAGTAGCCTTAGCGACAGCACCTGGAGCAATAGTAGTAGCTGTGACTGAGTTATCTTTTAGCGTTCCGTTTATCGCAATGCTAGGTAATGACGCATGAGCCAAGCGAGTAGAGGCCGTTATTTTTAGTGCTGCATTTAAGATGGAAATAACCTCCCCGAAAAGCAGCGTCTGATATAACGGCGGTAACGGCACTATCTCCGGTGCGTGAGAATGTGAGTGTGGTTGGAGTGACGGCAACCGATAGCGTGAGCTCTTGTGGCAATGTTGTACCGGACGATATCAGCGCGGACGGTGTGAGGCTGACAATGGTCAGTGATGTTGCGCCAGTGGCGGCAGCTGTAGCGACCGTGGCAAGTTGGCCGGTCGTCGGCAACAAGAACTTATTGCCGACCTGTACGGCTGCGGTCGTGGCGGTGACTGGCAAGGTTGTAATGGCTACGCCCGATGTGAGATCTGCCGATAGTGTCAAGACTTGTGAAGCCGTAGTGGTTGCCGTGACGGTCGACACGTAGCTTCCGTTGCTATTCTTGTAACCGACAACTCCTCCGGATTGCCTGATGAGGAACAGGTAGCCATTGGTAACTGGATCACCACCGGCGGCCCCGATTGTATCATCAGTACAGGCGATGTAGATATTGAGCGATGATGACGAATCGGAGTCTAGTATTTCGAAGTAGCCTTTAAAGGTAATAGTATAGCTACTGGCGGCATTAGCAACCGGAGATCCCCAACCCTGAAGAATTGGCGACCGATGTATAGCTTGTGGACGAAGACGATAAGCGCCGGGCACACCAACAATATCAAGCTTTGTATCAATGATATCAATGTTGGCCTGGTTATTGACATGAATAAGTCCATGCGATAAAACACCACTCACGACCCACGGGGCTACGGTCTGTCGATAGCTGTATCCAGTGCTGGCACCAGTGGCATACAGCGGCTGGTTAGTGAATACGCCGTCACAGCCTTTGCCAAGTGCAATGCCTACATCTTTTTGGGTATCCATCGTGAATCCTATGACCTTGATTCCGGCAGCCTTCAGTCCGGTGATAGTGGGTGCGGTCGCATTCTGGTTAACGCCGTAGTAGGCGATACTGGAGGCGTTAAGTGTTGCAGCAGGAACTTCGGTGCCAAGCGCGTTCACGTACATAGTTGGAATACCTGCCGCCGCCGCTGTTTGGCAACTCGTAAGTGAAAATGAGGAGAATATGCAGGATTTTTGAATACCAGCTTTCAAAATGGCGGCAATGAGGGGCGCAGTTGTAGCTGTTGATTTTGATTCGAAAGAAAATATGACTTGATCTTTGTAACGAGCGATCATTTGTTGAACAGTCATGGGTGACATTGTCGACGGCCAACCACCTCGAAACCACCCAGTGGCATCAATCGTCAACCGCTGAAAGCCCATAGTATCAAAGGCGGTTACAGAACCGGAGCCACTGGTCGTTCGATCAACAGTCCCATCATGCATTACGCCGAGCCCGCCGTCAGCTAGTAGCCAGACGTCACCTTCGATGACGGCAATACCGCTGCTGATCGCAGCGTCGTAGGCGCCTACGGATGATTCTGGGGCTACTGATCCCCCGCCCCGGTGAGCAATAGCGAATGGTGTCGTCAGTCCAGCCACGACCGGTCCTATTGGTGCATAGGTACTCGTAAGTGCACTATCTGCCGCAATCTGTGCTGGTGTCATAATGGCTGCACTAGCTAAGCCCAGGTTCGCTCTTGCCGTAGCCGGAGTAGCGATATCACTTAGGTTACTAGCAGCTGATAGCTTTAAGTTTAAGGCCGCCTGCTGAGCACCAGAGATAGGTTTAGCCGAGTCGGCAGTGTTGTCTACATCAGAGAGTCCAACGGATGCTTTGGTGACTGCACCGTCTTTAATTGCTCCATCTGCTTCAAGGGATTGGGACAGGAAGTCATTGAGGATATCTCCCCAATTGCCGTTGTCGGAGCCGGGGGTTGGGAGGCGGGACATTAGGGGGTGTTTATTTTATTAAGCATTACGCTTATGATAACAAAAGTCGAGGGGGAATGAAAGATTACCTCAGTGGCTCTTTACAATTGCCATCAGACGCGGGAAACTAAGGGGAAGATAAACGAAAGCACCATTATATGCCAGACCCTGCCACAGCTCCTTCAGCACCTACGCCAAATACCGACCCCGAGCCTACTACGGCTGATGTTCCACCCCAACCCTCCCAGCCTTTAGCATCCGTCCCTGCGTCAAAGGCAGCACCAACGATCGAATCATTTAATCGTAAGCTGATAGTCGGTTTGATTGCCATGGTTGTGATTTTAATAACGGTTATTGCTGTATTGGTCACTAAAATCGCTACCAGTACCGACACTTCCATAGGGAGGACAGTATCGGTTACCGGCCAAGCGACGCTCAAAGCTGAACCCGATGAGTATGTCTTTTACCCAAGGTTTACTTTTAAGAACGCCAACAAAGATGCGGCACTGGCTGATATGACTAAGAAGAGCAATGAAATAGTTGCAAGTCTCAAGAAACTGGGTGTATCTGACAAAGATATCAAATCTAATGCTGATGGTAACGACTCGGATGTCTACTATCAGCCCCTCGATGCCGGCACTGACAAATCCACCTACTCATTGCAACTGACGGTAACCGTTGCTGATAAAGCCTTAGTCAAAAAGGTCCAAGACTATCTGGTTACTGTTGCACCAACTGGCGGCGTCTCGCCTCAGGTTGATTTTAGTGACGCTAAGCGTAAAGAGCTTGAATCGAAGGCCCGCGACGATGCGACGAAAGATGCCCGAGCTAAGGCTGACCAGTCAGCTAAGAACTTAGGGTTTAAGGTTGGCAAAGTCAAAACTATCAGCGACGGTAGTGGCTTTAATGACATCCCGTACTCTATAGACCGTGGCGCAGCCATGGCAATAGACAGCATAGAGCCATCTGTTGCCAGCTTGGATGTACAGCCTGGCGAGAATGAGCTCAACTACAGCGTAACGGTTGTCTACGAAATCAAGTAAAAACTAGCCAGAAAGAGCTATTACAGTTGGATAGACATACCTTGGTAGGCTTCTAGGCTTAGTTCAAGCATGCCATCTTTGTTGACTGTGCCGCACTGTTTGCCGGACAACATGTCTGTAGCTTGGCTGTTGGCCGGTAAGAAATCCGACTGTACCGTACAGCTCATACGCTTATTGCTAAAATTAAGTACTGTTACTTGGATGCCATTGTCGGCTGGTAGCTGATGAACAATGGTCAACACGGCCGGGTTGGAAGCTTGTGGTATGTCGAGCTGCTTGCCAAGGGCGAGACCTTGTTTCTCTCGGACGGCCAGAATATGCTTAAGCTGTGAAGCGAAAGAATCTGGATCGGCGAGCTGCTCCGGTAATGAAGGGTAGAGGTGAGGAGCCTTGGGCATGCCTGATAGGGATGAGTTAGCTTCTGGATTGACTCCCATGACATCGTAGGCGCCGCGGTTGATCCAGCGGGTATCGCCTCCCTCTAGTAGGCTGCCAATGCTTGTAGGGTCAAGTGTCAGTACGCCGCGCAAGTCCCATCCGGAAATAGCAAAGACACCAGGTTGCAGGGCGTTGAACATCGACAGTAGTAAATGCATGCGGGTGGCTGTTTCGATATCCTCATCGGTAATATCGGTGTAGTTTGCAATCCCCAGAATGGCAGTTATCACGCTAGCGGTGGTGCAAGCGATGCCATTTTCGGTGTACGCCAAGTTGTACGGATTATCTTTACGGATGAGTACGTCACGAAGCTCTTTTTGAACTTGCTGACGAAGCTCTGTTCCCGAAAGCTGGTTGCCCTGGTAGTCAAAGCTGTCATCTTTGTGCAACGTCATGAAGTGGACAAGCTCATAGGTGAGTTCATCATGGTTCTGTAAAGCATGGACTTGGGATACGGGGTCTATGCCATATTTACGGGCCTCAAGCATCATCAAAGACAAGAAGCTAGTGTCGCCCGTTGCCAGGGCGTGGTGGTAGCCGGGCCGGGTTACGAAATCATACGACAGATCAGCGCCGCTGGCAGCCATAATCTTCATATCATCTAGCTGGACATTAAGTTCTTGGAAGGTAAAGCCGCCGACTTTGCGTACGCTACCAGCTATAAGATGGTTGGCGGCTTCTGACAGCGGATGGCCTTCTGACCAGGCTGGTTTGTCGTCGTCACCCTTTTCTAGGCCAAGTAGCCCATTGGCATCAAGACGCAGGCCACGGGCGCCAAGTTGGTCGATAGCGTGCAGTGCGTCACCGATAACAAGCTTCATGCCGGAGAATGACGGGTCAAGCCAGTTGATGCTAGGCTGGCCTTGCTTCCAGTAATGCAGGTAGACCCAGCGGCGTTTGACGCCGTCGACACCACGGATGGCAGCTGTAGCGCTCCAGTTTGTTTCTTTAATACCTGGCTCGTACATCAGCACTCGCTGCAATCGTCCAATGATATAACGGCGTTTTTGGAGTTGGGCCTCGGTTTCTGGACTAAGGTTGACGGCATCTTGCCCATAAGGCACATCAGGCAGTAACGGCCAGTCATGCTTAGGAATTTCTATCATATGGTAGATGCCAGGGTAGGTTTTGTAAGCCATTTCTGCCAGCCGGAAGTCAAAGCCCTTGCCGGTGTGGCCGGGGATCAGGTCGTCGATCACCAGACCTCCATGTCGCTCAGCGGTGGTTGCTAGGCGTCGGAATTCGCTTTCGTTGCCAAAGAGGCGGTCGATTTTGTTGCTGATACGGTCAAAATGGCCATCGATGCTTGAGGTGAACTTCCAGCCGTCAACGCCGCCGGCGTATTTCATTGGCCCCGTGTGCAATCCAGTAATGCCTATTTCTTGGAAGGCTTGCCAGAGGTCATCATCACCTAGGGTGCTTAAGATTGATTTATTGCCTTTAGTGATAAGTGACGCAGGATAAGCGGTGTACCATACCGATGACATCTTGATAGCTGCCCGGGGGCGTGGACGAGCATAAGGGTTCTGCCACATAGTAGCTTTGCCGGCGTATTTGACTGCTTGTTTTTCGGCAACGGCCAGCATAGAGTTGTTGCGCAGCCAGCGGATATACGCAGCATTGCTGGCGAGCGGCAAACCTAAACGACGGCCCTCAGGTATGGTGATCGGTTGCTGTATCAAGCGCCGTGCCTTGGACCATAGTTGGACTGGCCGTTCAGGGAATATCGGTATTAGACGTTCGCTCATAGTACGGCGATCTTGCAAGGCTTTCTGTCGCGAAGCTTTGTATTTGTCACTGTATGGCGTCGCAAGTTCCTTGACGGCCTTGTACGATAAGTATTTGCGGAGTGGTCTTTTGGATGCCATGACATCAAATGTAACTGGAAATTGCCGCTTTGTATATCCTTTTATGTAATAGTCTTAAGATTTGGTCTTCAAACGTGCCACTGTCTGCTCCAATAAGAACAAGCTGACGTCGTCCTGTGTCTTGCCTTCGCTATGGAATGGTGTGCTAATAACTACTATCAGACGTAGGACATAGAGCAAAATGAGGCTGACGATTGCAGTGAGCGCTAAGCCGCCGTAGAAAGGCTCTATCTCCGTAAAAAGTAACAGTCCAATAACAAGCGTAGCGATGGTCTGGGCCAGAATTGTTGCTGAAGGTACGAACTGGATACGCTGGATATAGGCTACCCGCAATAGTACTCGTAGCAGCTGGGCTTGTTGCTGCTTGAGCTTGACGATGAAATTTGCCGGTACGCCGGCTTTTTCCATGCTGACGAAGTGTTTGCTGAGACTATGGATATCTTCTTGTGTCTGAAATTTCTTATAGCGGATATCGTCACCGAGTGAAGTAGCTAGGCCGAGCATGTCTTTGCGAAAGGCCTTGATATTGAATTTGGGGTAGGCGGTATGGATTGAGTCGGCGTCGTCGGCCATGTTTTGGATAATGCTGGCTATCTCTGCAGGTATGCGCTCGCTTTCTTTGTAGTCGGTTATGATGGCCGACAGGATAAAACCGAGGACAAAGAAAGTGCCGGTAATGACACTGGTATGCAATGAGCCGAGTGTGATGACTTCCCATTCGACTGAGTGGAGTAAAAACTTTGTGGCCACAAGTGGCACGGTTAGTGCCAAACATGTAAGTAACAATCGGTATCGTTTAAGTATCATCGGCATATAGTAGCAGACTAGGCTCAGTAGTACAGGTTGTTTAACTAATTAACTGCACCAATATTCACCCAGTCTTCAGCTTTGACAGGTCGATATCATAAAAGGAAGAACGGCGGCTCAAAGATCGAGCCGATAATATATGCGCCAATGATAATACCCATAGTGTCAAAGAAGATATCGGATAATGAATTACGCAAGCTTTCGTAGCCGAATACAATGCCGAAGCGCGCCAAAATTGGTGACAAGACGAGGATTTCTAGCGGCTCCCACAAAACCATAAGTACGAGGGCGACAAATGGACTTAACACCCAGCCCATAGCTACGCCGGTTAATAGATGTACAATCGACCAATAATCAAACAGCGAGTCATTACGTGCTGGCCGGCTATTGGCTAGTTGGACAAGTTTGTTGCGGGTAACCATGGTCTAAGAATACAGTATAACGTGACCATACCGTTAACGCTCATGTAGGCGTATACTATGTGCATATAAAAGGAGACAGATGATGTTGGGAAACAGTAAAGCATTTAGTGGTTTTTCGGTTGATGATATCGCCAAAGCAGCAACATTTTATAGAGAGATGTTGGGTATTGCAGTCGAGGAAACGCCTATGGGCCTGACCCTTAAGTTTGATGGCGGTACTAATGTTTTTGTTTACCCTAAGCCAGACCATCAGGCGGCAGCCTTTACGATCCTTAACTTTCCGGTTAGCGATATCGACGAGACTGTTGATGCCCTGACTGCGGCAGATGTAGTGTTTGAGCGGTATGAAGAAGGCATGCCAGCCCCTCAAGACGAGAAAGGCATACTACGCAATGATGATCCGGCGCAGGGCCCTGTAGGCATCGCGTGGTTCAAAGATCCGGCCGGGAATATCTTATCGGTATTACAACAGTAGGCGCAGAATTATTGGATAACGAATGTAAGTACGACAAAGGTTAAGACTAAAGACAAAAACCAGCGGATGCGTTTATCTTCGTTGCGGTCAACAAAATAGAACAGTATAACCGCGGCACCGAGCCGGATTATATTTGTCTGGGTGACGACCGGGCCAAAGTTGCCGCTTTGCATAAGTCCCTCTACATAGTATGTAGCAGCTACTGCCAAAAATGCAGCGCTATAGAAGGGTAAGCGTAAACCCATGAGTTTGGCGCTAACAAAAACAGCTGCAAAGCGCAGTGCTAGTTCGTACATCATTATGCCTAAAGCATAACAAATATAACCTTAGGCGTCATCTTCGACGTTGCTGCTAGTATAGGGGTCTTCGTGATAGCAACTCGGTACGTAGCTCGTGCGAGGCTTATCTATAAAGCGTTTTGCAAATAATATAATAAAAGTCTCGGGCATCGGATCGACTAAGGTTACAATAATAAGTATGAATCGTCGCCGCGCCTTCCAGCTCCTAGGTGTTCTCGGTGTTGTCGTGTCCTTAGGTATCTTTATAAAGGAACCGAGCTTTCCGACGCCAGACAAGATCGTTATCTTTTTGACATTTGTATTTATGATTTTCGGCCAAGCTAGGGAGCTGCTCAAACGACTTTTGCCATTTGCGGTATTACTGTTTGCGTACGAGTCTTTCCGTGGCTTAGTGCCGCACCTCAACACTCATGTAAATTACATGTGGATGCCCGATGTTGACCGGTTATTGAGTTTTGGCGAGCTACCCACGGTCATACTACAACGATGGTGGTGGCATGGCAGCGTGCAGTGGTATGATTTTGCATTCTATTTGTTCTATATGCTGCACTTTGTCATACCATTTGCCATGGCAATAACCATTTGGAAACTACGCGAGAAGCACTATTGGCGCTTTATTACCACTTATCTCGTTGTTTCGTTCAGTGGCTTCTTGACATTCCTGGCATTTCCGGCTGCCCCACCTTGGATGGCGAGTGACATGGGTCTTATTGAGCCAATAACCCGAGTGTCAAGCGACGTATGGTATGCCTTAGGTATTCACGATTTCCCATCGTTGTATAGTCGAATTGCTCCAAACCCCGTAGCTGCAGTGCCATCACTGCATGCCGCCTACGCAACCTTGTTTGCGCTGTTCGCTATTACACTATTCACGAGTCGGTGGCGCTATCTATCGCTAGCCTATCCGTTTATGATTTATGTCGGTACTGTATATCAGGGTGAGCATTATGCGATTGATGAAATTCTTGGCGCACTGTATGCTATTGTTGCTTTTTATGTTGCACCGTATGCACTGAAGGCTATAACCGTTGGATGGGGATGGCTGTCCCACTCCACTAGTCCTATACGCAGACGTATCGTCGAGCGTATCCATTCTTTACGGCGCTAATAACTACCATAGGCCGCATGCCTTTGTCTAGATGCTTATGGTTATGGTATGCTCCAGTTAATGATCAGTCCATTTGTTGCTATTCCTGCCATAAAATCCTTCTACATAACCTTTTCCGCCGCTCTCATACTTGTAGTGTATATAGTGCTAGTATCTCCGGGAGTTTCGGCTGAAGGCACGGCGACAATCGCCCAAGGCTTTAAGACTGACTTGTCGTCCGCCGAAGCGGTAAGCGGGGCAATGGTCAGTACTAAGTCTAACTCTAACGATATGATAGAGTTGGCATCGACCAAAAACTCCAGCCGCCTTGTAGGAGTAGTAGATACAAAGCCCCTATTGACTATATCGAGTGGCGAAAATCAAATCCAAGTAGTACTGAGTGGTGCCACCCAAGTTTTAGTAAGTGATATTAATGGCAAGGTCAAAGCTGGGGACCGCATAACGGCCTCGCCATTGTCTGGCGTAGGTATGCGTGCTTCGACAGACGGCCAAGTAGTTGGCAACGCTCAGATGGACTAGGTGATAGATACTAAAAATGTAAAGATAATCAAAGATAGGGACGGCAAAGACCGTCAGGTTCACATATCTGCCGTTCCGTTACAGGTAGGCGTTTCATTTTATCAGACGCCGGGCGGTGATACCTTGCCATCATTTGTGCAAAACTTCGCTGCGAGCATTGCTGGCAAACAAGTCTCATTGATACGGGCATTTTTGAGCGGGTTTGTACTGCTGGTATCGATCATTATCATCATTATTTTAGTCAATACCTCTGCCAGGGCTAGCGTGGCGTCGATTGGACGTAACCCCCTTGCAGCTCTGGCAATCCGACGCGGCTTATATCAAGTGATAGGCTTTGCGGCCGTTATACTGGCTTTTGGTCTGATGACTAGTTACCTGCTGCTAAAAGTTTGACCTGACATAGTTCCTAAAGAGCTTGCGCTTATCTCAAGTAACGCGGTATTATAAGTCTAAGTTGTAAGGTGAAGACAGAAGAGGCCATGCCAGACGATCTACATACCGAGGAGGCATTGGGTAGCGATTCAGATTTATTGAATGAAGAGCCACTGCAGCCTTCTAGGGAAGAGGTTATTGCTGAATTCGCTAGGCCCTGGTACCGGCGTAAGGACCGTTTAATCCAAATTGGATGCGGCATAGTCGTCGTCATAGTATTTGCTGTAGGCGGTGTATTGGCGATGCGGGCAAGTAACGCCCAAGATACAACCGGAGGCAATAATTTTGATATTACAAAAGTACCACTACAATCGACCAGTAATAATAATCAAGTTACACCCATACTTAGTGTCAATGGCCGGCTGCAGGTTAGTGAGTCGCTCGTACTTGCGCCATCGACGTTGCCCGGCAAGCCTACGACCGGCCAGCTTTACTATGATAAGAATGCCAATCAGCTTTCATACTACAATGGCAAGCTATTCGTATCGGTTGGCGGGAGTACGGTCCAGAGTACTATCGGCGGCAATACATCATTAACGAACGTGACTAATGTGACGAATGTTACCAATGTTGCTGGCAGCACGGAGGGCGGCAGTGTTACCACCCCTGGAGGTACGCCCGGGGCCATACCAAAATTCACTGGTGGACAGACTGTTGGCGATTCAATAATTACCGATAATGGCACTACGGCTACGATAAACGGTAATGTGAATCTGGTAAGTCCTGCCACTGCCGCACTTCCGGAATATACTGGCTGGCCAAGTAATCCGACGCCGACTCTCCTGGACGCGGTGGATGACAACAATACCGGAGTAGAGCTAGGCGTCAAATTCAGCGTCGATTTTAATGGCCAGGTGCGTGGCGTGCGCTTCTATAAGCACACGACCAACGTAGGAACGCATACGGGTAGTTTGTGGACTAGCGGTGGTAGTAAGCTTGCATCAGTCGTATTTACTGGCGAGTCGACTAGCGGTTGGCAAGAAGCTCGCTTTTCGGTTCCGGTGACGGTCGCGGCTGATACGACATATGTAGTGTCGTACTTTGAAGAGCCTGTCAATAACGGCGGTTCGTACCTTCACTACTCGGTCGACCTTAGCTATCTGGCAGCTAATGGGGTTGATAACGGGCCGCTACATATTCTCCAGGATGGTGCAGATGGCGACAACGGCTTATTCAAATACGGTGCAGTCAGCACATTTCCTAATACATCGTTCCAGGCTTCCAACTATTGGGTCGATGTCATCTATGCGCCAACCTCCATACCCGCGCAATACAGGGTTGATGGCGCGCAGCTGTCTTCGATTAACCTATCTAACAATGTCGACTTGGCTAAACGTAGCTCCGGACAGGTTTTTAGTGGGCCTAATACATTCCGATCCGCAATTAATGGTGTCGCCTTCCAGATCCAAAATTCTAACACACTTCCACTATTTAGGGCCGATACCGCTACAATGCAGTTAGTGGTTGGCTCAACGGGCTCCCAGGCTCCAGTTCTATTGTTTTTGGCTAATAAGACAACGCTTGATGATCCTGCGGCAGCGCCAGGTGCGATGTATTACAATAGTGCGCTAGGCAGTTACCGTTGCGCTGGCGATACTGATTGGTACGACTGTGGTGAAATGAACCCCCAGCATAATTACACGGTCTACGATGAGTTCTTAGGCGGGAACCTTAGCTTACTGACAAGCCCGGTTAGTACTGGTTGGAATGCTTATGCAATCGGCGCCAATGGCTCGGTAAGCGCCAATCCGACCACTCCGACGCCCCATGTTGATCGTCCGGGTATACTTGCGCTTAAAACACCGGCAGTTGCCAATCAGGGCACTACAATGGCTATGGCGAGTGGCGCTAATAACTCATTGTTGCTTTCTAAAGATAATGAAATAAAAACTACCGTGGCAGTCGGTACGGTAACCGACCAAGTGCTGCGGGTGGGGCAGTACTTACTGGACAGCGGGCTGACACGGCCAGTATCGGGCCTATGGTGGGAAGCTGACACTTCGGCTAGCGCCTTTTGGCGTTTCTGTTATGGCGATGGCGCATCAGCAACCTGTGCAGCAAGCACAGTGCCGATTACTGCCAATACATGGGCAACTTTGCGCATCAGAGTTATAGCAACCGGTGCAGGGACATCGGTGGTGAACTTCTATATTTATGACACCAACAACAATAATATCTACGTGATTGGCGGCGGCGGTGGCATAACAATCGATTCTACTAACCGTGTATCACCAGCCATGACTTGTTATGCGAAAGTTGCTACTGCTCAGGACTGCTATTGGGACTACTTCTACCTATCGGGTATATCCTCGATCAGGCGGTAGCGTTAATCGAAAGCCTCTTTAGAGTCGTAAAATAGGCGCATATATGTCATAATGGTAGATATATATGAAAAAGCGAGACAAACGACTCATCAAATCGGAAGGCGTATCACTCAAGCGTGCTCGCTATGTAAAGGCGCGTTTCGAGAAAAATCGTCTTGCTAAGGCTGCCAAAAAGCCAGGTTTTATCGCCCCAGGCGAAGCTACTAGCGTCTAAACACATTCCACCTAGGGAAATTGTTGCAAAATTATCAAAAAAGTCGTAGGGTGTATTGATAATTTAATAAGCAGTAATTTTTTATGGCATCTGACGAAGAAGCCCTGCACGACTACACATTACCAACAAGTTTTCTCCGGGAATTTTACGATCCTACCGGAGAATATAGTGGCGATGATGATGAGGCACTCTTTAACTTTGTAGCTGGCTTGCGGGTTCCAGTAACGATTGGCAACCTAGCCCTTGCAGGCAATGAGGTTATAGTCGCTGAGGCATTTCATGCCGGTATACCACTACCAGAAGCTGTAGAAGGGCGGCTGACGGTTGAACGGCTCGAAGAAATTCATGACACATTAGGCTTGCATGCTGGGTGGGTCGTAGATCGGGTTATCGAAACTAGCAACCAAGTCTACACAGAGCTGCAGAACAAAATAGGGATTACTTATCCCGACCTCTGCGAAGAATTTATACCTGTAATCCGGGCGAAGGTGTTGGCGACCGATGCCCACTACGGTATTTTCCGACGGAATCGCAATCGCTATATGTCACATCCTGAAGCCGTAGGTTCGATATGGGATATTGCCTACCAAACAGTCTACCATAATGACCCTGAGGCTAAGACCGGTGATCCCACCGACTTCAAACGACAGTTTGGAATTATCATAGGCAATACTCATGACGCATACGAGGATACGGTCGATCCTTGGGGTGAGTATTTATCGCGTCCAATCTTGCCGACTCCGTATGTTTTCGAAAAACTGCTCGACCAGAAAGACTACCCATTCCCACATGCTGCACTTGTGGGCAAGACACTTCGTTTGATGGCCCACACTAAAGGTATTGGTAATAAAAAGATGCCATATCCAAACTACATCGCTAGAGGCGTTATGCTTGGTGGGGTGGAATTTGCACAGGGCAAAGATCCAGACCTACAACACAACGGCAAGATCGATCCAGACGTACATGACGGTAGCAATAGGCAGAGGGCAGCTAAGGTCAATGCTAAAAATAGACGCTATGACAATGCCCGGGAACAAATTAGCCATGTAAAACTAAGCGATAATCAGAGCGAGGCCACGCTGCAGGCAGCTATGTTCGATGCTATACATGAGGTAACTTCGCGGCAAGTTAAGCGGCATATGCTGGTGCCGGTGCCATACACCACTCAGATTAAGTACGGTAAACTATTTGGCGAAGTGTCGTAGGGCGACGGCTGCGCCGTCTTCGCTCAGAGTTGGGGCGATAAAGGTGGCGACTGCCAGTGTCTCTTTGGCCGAATTGCCCATGGCTACCCCAATGCCGGCGCTTGTCATCAGCACTGCATCGTTCCGGCCATCGCCAACCGCAAGTACAGTACTTAGTGGAATGTTTTGTAGTCTGGCAAGCTCATAGAGTGCATCTTGCTTGTTGGCTCGTTTGTGTACGATAAACTGGTCGAGCAAGAGGCTGCCGTCGGCTTGCGTGGTCTCGTGGGCGATCAGGGTGGTGACGTCGGGGTCGTTGCAATTGATAACAAAAGCTTCAATGGTTTTAGACTGATCTTCGGTGACATTATGGATATTAATAACAAAGGGCTTAGTCGGCTGGTAGCCGGTGACAATGACCCGGGGACTGGATCTATCCCAAATATCGCTTAATCGCTCAAAGTTTCCCCTCGATTGGATAGTGGCGGGGAAGTAGTCGGTGCCATTGTCATTTATCCAATAATCAACTGCCAGCGAGTCAAGGTAGCTGACTGCCTGATTACAAGTATCGAGGCGTATGGGCCACTCGGCAACAACTTGCTTAGTAATGCTATCGACAATCTGAGCGCCATTACACAGTATAGACAGACTGTCGGCAGCGATATAATCCATGATATGGCTGGTTTTTGACAGTGGTCGGGCGCTAACCAGACCGATCACGATACCTTGAGTTTTAGCTTTCGCTGTAGCGACTCTAAAGTCATCACTTGGCAAGTCACGAGAATCGTTAGGAACAAGCGTGTTATCGACATCAAATAAAGCCGTAGTCACTACATGGTTATGGCTATCTGAATATCGCGGTCCGGGAATGATGCTGGTGGCTAACGGCATACCTAGGCTACTGTGTCAGCATGTAAGCAACCTTTGCAGATATGCCGGCTGTCTGATGCCCTTCGTCAGCAGTAGGGTCCTGATAGTCAGCGAACCGGGAGTCACTCATAGCGAAATCGATAAGCTCTAAAAGTGGCGGCATAACTTTTATGCTAGGATCTGGGGTTGGTGGTATGTAGTCTGTGGTGTCTCCGACTTTGGCCTTAACCCTGGCTATGATGGCGCCGACTGATCGGCTGGGATCGCCTTGATTGCCGGCCTTGGTTGCCGAGATATTTGCAGCTTTTGCCCACAGCTCAGGGTTGTACTGCTGTACTCTGCTAAGAACATCGCTAACTATCATCGCCGGTGTCATTTCTCCGCTACTTGAGCTCGGTGTCATGCCTTCGCGAATTTTACCAGGCGCAGTAATCCGTCTATTGACACCGTCTACTCGCAGAAGCTGTTCTGGCGTAACCAGAGAGCCGCCGTCATCGATTTCTTCCATAACCTCATCAAAGATAGGTGCTTTCTCTGGATTATCGGCTGGATACGCACGATGTAAGTCTTCTATCATGGCTTGTTCTTGTGCGCGTACAACACGCAAGAATAAGTTGTTAGTGATGCCGATATCTTCACGGCCATCCCGTGTTTCCGAAAATTTGCGTTCGACACCAAGGTCGTCGGTAACATCAGCCTGGTGGGAATTAACTTCATCAATAAAATCGCGCAAGTTATCGGTTACCTGAACTTCGCACTCTTCTAAGACAGTGTACGGATTAAGGTTTGGGTTTTCTAATATTTCATCCATAGGCTAACATTACCATTTCTCAACCTCTAGCGACAGGTTTTTATCAATTATTGCTGTCTATTATTGTCGTTACGCTTCCTTGCCTCTTCGCGCATGGACTGTATTACTAGATCTTTGATCGACTGTCCGGCATGCAGCGGAAGCTCCTCGCTCTCACTCTCAGAATTTGGCTTCTCTAGCGCTACCGGCATAGGCGCTGGTGGTTCTATTGACGTATGTATGTCAGCATCGTAGGTTGGCTTAGGGATGTCTCTATGACTATTATGCCTCTTCTGTAGCCATATAAATACTATGGCACATATGGCAGCGATGGCTAGTAATACTGAACCGATTAAGGACAATGGACTCATATAGAACTTTGTACTGCTTGATGCTTTGCTTGTAGCGCTGGCAATATCGATAGGTATATCAATGTAGGCCATGCCTTGCTTATCGTCTGCGTTGTTGGTGTCGAAGGCTTGGCTATAATCTTTGCCATTGTAAGAGTAATTGAGCGTGTATTCGCCACTAGGAATATCTAACAGAGTGGCTTGACCGGCTGCATTGGTTGTGGCTTTTGTGGTAAGCGCTGGTATGTTTACTACGGCGTTTTGTACAGGCGAAGTGCCGTACTTAAGTCTGATGATAACAGTATGCCCTTTTGTGTCGAATTGCGCTTGTGGTGTGGTTTCGGTAGTGCCGTCCGTTCGAGTGGCCACGACATGATAATAGTAAGTCGTAGCTGGCTTTAGATCGCTAACAGCTATTATTGCCTGACCGTCGGCGATAGTGGCGCTCGTAGAGGCCGAGGCTAACATATCGGCCTGTACGCCATATTCGATTTTAATGCTGGCAACAGCGCTGTTACGTACTGTAAAAGTCGCACCATAACTGGTGGCTGAGGTAGTGACCTGATCTATCGCAGTACCAGCGAAGGTTGCCAAAGCGGTGGTTGGAGTTGGGGCTGCTACTGGTGGTGGGCTGGCTGCGGGAGATTTT
>Ga0114940_10000481_pt1 | contig 18867 bp, 16 predicted proteins | sample ColdCreekSource_FD_87195 | JGI IMG/M metagenome (GOLD analysis project Ga0114940, IMG submission 87195) | Groundwater microbial communities from Cold Creek, Nevada to study Microbial Dark Matter (Phase II) - Cold Creek Source | ecosystem: Environmental > Aquatic > Deep subsurface > Groundwater ... | reverse complement strand
TCAGTAGCGGACTCGATGTGTTGTAGATCGGAAATAATCATTTGTTTTACCTCTTGTTGTTTGTAAGTTGTTGTTGTTGTTCGGACTCGTTAATTTAATCTATGTAGTGAGCTAGATAAATATGCAGCTTCCTAGTCACTACGGTTTAAAATCTCTGTTTAGAAGGATTCAGATTTAGAACTAGAACCAGAACCACTGAATTGTCCTTCGACAACTAAAGTACCTGTGGAAGTGATAGCTTTAGTGTTGCGACCGAAAGCTTCTGCTCCTGCGTTGGCTTCAGCTACGTTATAAGGACGTTGGTAGTAGTAACCACCCCAGCCACCTTTGACTTCAGTTTCAGTAGCGGACTCGATGTGTTGTAAATCTGAAATAATCATTTGTTTTACCTCTTGTTGTTTGTAAGTTCGTTGTTGTTTGGGCTCGTTGTGGTGAGCCTCGTTAATCTAATGTATGTAGCGAGCTAAATTAATATGCAATTAGACTAAAAAAAATGTTAGGTCAACAGGAAATTCCCTCACTCCGTGAGGTTTTGCGACTATAGTCTGTTAATAAATTAGTATTGGGAGAGCATCTCCCTTTTATAAAGCGATCGCTTATCTCTTAGATTTGCTAGAGGCACAAAAACTCTTTTGGAAAATGCTCCTCAGTCTTATTTGGTATATCATCAATAGGATGTTTTTTTATTTAAGTTAGTCACTAATAATTAATGAAACAGCCTTACCTGAAGTGGATTGTGGGCATTGCTGCTGTGATCTTATTTGTCTGTAGTAGTGTTAGACACGCTTTGTTTCAATCCAGTGCTTTTGATTTGGGTATCTTTGATAATGGGATTTATTTGATTAGTCAAGGACAAGAGCCATTTGTTAGCTTCCGTGGATTACACATATTGGGAGATCACGGTGCTTGGATTCTCTATCTTTTGGCTGGATTTTATAAAATTTATCCTGCTGTTCATTGGTTATTTGCTATTCAAGGATTATCTTTGGCATTGGGAGCATTGCCCACTTGGTATTTATCAATTCAGGCTGGATTGAGTAAAGCGCAAGCTTATGGGTTGGTTGTGGCTTATTTACTCTATCCCGTAGTTTTTAATGCCAATTTATTTGATTTTCATCCCGAAGTCATTGCTGTTCCCTTAATTTTAGTTGCAGTTTGGGCAGCAAGAGCAGAAAAATTGGGATGGTTTATCGGGTCAATTACAGTTATTTTAGGCTGTAAAGCGGTATTAGCTCTCACTATAGGGGCGATGGGCATTTGGTTAATCGTGAGTGAAAAAAAAGCTGTTTACGGAGCGATCGCAATTATTGCTGGTACAGTTTGGTTTATTGTCGCAACTCAGTTGATTATTCCTGCTTTGAGTGGGGAAGAAGCTGCTGCGATAGGTAGATATGATTTTTTGGGAGATTCGGTTGCAGAAATTGCTGGAAATTTAATTTTTAAGCCAGGTTTGGTTTTAGGTCAGATTTTTACTCTCGCCAATTTAGAATATTTAGTCCTCTTGTTTATTCCCTTTGCTTGGGGTATCTCTTTCAAACATTTAAGTCCAATGAGCGGAGCAGTGCCGATTTTGCTGTTAAATTTATTAACAGACTATCAGTTACAAAAAGACTTAATTCATCAATATTCTCTACCGATTTTACCATTCTTAGTTTTAACAGCGATCGCTACTTTAGCAGGAGGGAGAGGATGGCTGCGGAGCAAGAAAGGAATTATTATTTGGTCTTTATTGGCATGGTTGGCTTTGGCAAAATTTGGTTACTTTGGCTCTAAATATCTGCAAGCTATTGACACTAGAGTAGCCACTAACAAGGCGATCGCTCGTATTGCGACTCAAGACCCGATCCTAGCTCCTGCAACGGTTCTGCCTCATCTAACTCATCGTCCCGTAATTGAAGCGATTGGTAATAGTATTCTCCAACCCGATCTAAATAAGTTTAAATATGTCATGGTCAATACTCGCCACTTGGGAATCGATGTTAGTCTCGATCTGGTTCACAATTTACTACTATGGTTAGAGCGATCGCCTGAATTTAAATTAGATTTTCAGCAGGATGATGTATTTTTATTTACTAAAATTAGCAACAATCAATGATGATCGTATTGATGCTCCAGTACCAAAAGCTTTGCAAGAGTAAGTCTACAACTTTTATTCTTAATCAACACTGCGATCGCTAATCTCGAAGATTTGCTAGAGACAAAAAACCAAACAATCAACAAATTATCGATTTTAGTCGGGTTTCACAACCGTTCTACTCAACCTATAGAATCGGCGATCGCATCTTATATCAAGTACGCTTGAACAGTTAACTATTTTGATATGGGGAATTAGGGAATTAGGGGGTTAGGGGGTTAGGGAACAAGCTCATTTAAAGTGATTATCCGAACTTGATCTTAATAGTTGTTTAAAGTGATCTCAAGTTGTTGAAATTAATTGTATCTACCCCATATGCTTTTAAGTACAGATGTAACTTTAAGTCTTCAGTTAAAACGAGATACTTATCTTTTGCCAGGATCATGATGCCACAGTCTGTTAAACCAAAACGGGAGAATTCTGGGTGTTGCTTTACTAACTTACTGTCGATATATTCTTCGGTTATTTGAGAGATCAGTTCTGCAAAGATATTCAAGCATTCTCTTCGTTCTGGTTCTTTTAACTGATTAGCCAAGCTATTGACCTCAGTTAAAATATTTGGCGTTGTAATAACTTTCATGTGTTAATTCCAAAAGAAGATCATAATCTTCAGGAAGAAATGTTGCTGTCCTTTTGAATCTGGCAATGCGATCGCGATTTACCCTGCCAACTAAGTACAAAAGTAAGATGTTGGTATCAATGATGATTCCTTTTTTGTAGTATTTTTTGAGTAAGTTTAAGACTTGCTCCGTCACAACTGATACATTTTCATCGATACTACTTCACCAGTTGCGCTATCGACTTTAAAAACTTTATAATCTCTTTCTATAAAAAAGGTCTGTTTTTGAGACATCTGTTGAGCTATTTCAGCCATTTGGGGAAATAGTGGATTCGTAGTATATGTTTTTTGCTTGTCTGGAAATTTTTCATAGTTAAAGCTGACGGTAATTAGCCAATATTTATTGTCTTCGGATAATTCAACTTCTTCTATTTTCAGGTCATTTATATTTCTGCCCAAAACATCTCGATATTCGCTAATGTATTGCTTTACGCTCTGAACGGCGTTTCTTAAATCTATCTTCTCTATCTTTGCCATTATTATCGGATATTTTATTGATGTACCAGGTACGGCAGGGTTATTTCATTCTAGATCGCTAATCTCGTAGATTTGGTAAGGTCTATTATTAATTAATCTTCTATAAAATAATCAGAGTCTATTTTCTTTATTTCATATTTAGCTACAGAAGTAACGCCAACATTATGTTCAATCATTAACTCTGTTAATCTACTTCCGTTGATCAAAATAATTTTACTATATATTTTTTTAAAAACTTGGCATCAATTTCTAGGGGATTATTACTTAATAATTCAATTCCTCTTGATGTAATAGAAAAAAAGCCTCGACGAGGATAATTTAGTAATTCTGCTTTTTTCAAGTAAGTTCGCGCCCAACTTACTCTATTATAAAATCTACCTTCTCCCCCACTAGGAAGTAATTCACTTTTCTCTTCTTGAGTTAATTTAAATTGACTTGCCAAAACATTAGTAGCCTCTCGTAAAGAATGTTCTTTTTGATCTCTTGCAAACTGAAGCAAAGGAAGCATAATCGCTTGATAATCTGGAATAGGCATTGTTCAACAAATACATTAAACGCTTCATACTCATAATTCCCATAATTTAGATTTTTTCTCTGCGTCTTTGTGACTCTGCGCGAGATAAAAAGAGGTGGGACTTATACCCACCAAAATAAATTATCTTTTAAATCACTTACTTAGGTACTAAAGTATCTAGCTACAGGATGATAGGTAATAATCGCTGTCGTAGATTGTTCTGGATATAGTTGCTCACTTTCATCCATATACATGTTGATCCGTTTAGTATCAAGTAAATCTAGCTGCTTAAATTGATCCGCAATGTTGGGACAAGCAGGATAACCAAAGCTATAGCGGGAACCTCGATAGCGCTGTTGAAGGATATCACGGATGCTACTGGATTCTTCGGCAGCAAAGCCTAATTCTTGCCTAATTCTGGCATGAGTCCATTCCGCTAGCGCTTCTGCCATCTGCACTGCCATACCGTGGAAGTAAAGGTAATCTGTATAGTTATCGGCTTGGAATAGCTTTTGGGCATATTCTGTGGCGATTTCTCCCACCGTCACCGCTTGCAGAGGAAAGACATCAACTTGACCAGACTCTTTACTGGCAAAGAAATCGGCAATACAAAGACGTTTGCCCGAACTTTGGCGAGGAAATTCAAAAGACGTTGTTGGTTCTGGTAGGGGCGAACGGCCGTTCGCCCCTACAGGGTATATGTATAAGGTATTTCCTTCGGCATTACAGGGAAAATAACCGTAAATCACTGTAGGATGCAAGAGATTATCGGCAATGATTCTTTGCTGCCATTCTTCTAAAATCGGCTGGACTTTTCTGGCGAGAAATTCGTCGTATTCTTCTCTTGATTGCTCTTTAGGTTTGCGGAATTGCCACTGTCCCACAAATAAAGCCTGCAAGTCTAAATAGGGGAACACTTCCTCTAAAGGAATATCTCCTGGTTCGAGGATCTTGCTGCCCCAGAAAGGCGGGGTGGGGCGATCGATATCTAAGCTAACTTCTTCGGAACGTTTGGTGTCAATTACCGCAGGTTCTTGTTTTTTGCTGACTTCATCCACAAAGATTTTGTCTTGGTTTTCTCCCTCAAAAGGAATTTCATTTCCATTTTCCGTAGGGGCGATTCCCGAATCGCCCTTACCATTGTCGGGTTCATTTAAAAATCCCTTAAGATCATCCCAATTGTTCTCTGCCTTAGCGGGCATCAATTTATCCATGAAATGTAAATCGGCAAAGGCATCCTTGCCATAGATCACCTTACCTTTGTAGGCATTCTGGCAATCTTGATTGACAAACTTAGGGGTTAAGGCTGCACCTCCGAGAATTACGGGAATGGTAATCCCCTTGTCATTAAACGTTTCTAAGTTATCTTTCATAAAGGCGGTGGATTTAACCAGCAACCCACTCATGGCAATACAGTCTGGCTGATGTTCTTCGTAGGCTTGGATAATGCTTTCTACAGATTGTTTAATGCCCAGGTTAATTACCTTATAACCGTTGTTAGAAAGAATAATATCCACGAGGTTTTTGCCAATGTCGTGAACATCCCCTTTAACGGTGGCGATAATAAATTTACCTTTTCCACTATCGTCAGCCGCCTCTTTATCCATGTAGGGTTCTAGGTGGGCAACGGCAGCTTTCATGGTTTGAGCGGATTGCAGCACAAAAGGAAGCTGCATTTGTCCCGAACCAAATAGTTCGCCGACAACTTTCATGCCGTCTAACAAAAAGGTGTTAATGATCTCTAAAGGGGGATACTGTCCCCGTGCTTCATCTAAGGCTTCATCTAGCCCAATTCGTTCCCCGTCGATAATGTGTTGTTTCAGACGTTCTTCAATGGGCAGGTTTTTATCTACTGCTTCGGATTTTTTGATTTTCTTCCCTGCAAAGAGAGTAGTTAATTCCCCCAAAGGATCGTAGCTACAAATATCACCGTCAAACTCCCTGCGATCATAGATTAAGTCTTGACAGATTTTCTGGTGCTTAGGGTCGATTTTGGACAGAGGTAGAATCTTGCTGGCATTGACGATCGCCGAATCCAATCCCACCTGCATACATTCATGGAGAAAGACTGAATTTAATACCTGTCTCGATGCTAGATTGAGTCCAAAGGAAACATTAGAAACCCCTAGCAATACGTGACAGCCTGGTAACTCAGCACGGATTCTTTTCGTCGCTTCTACCGTTGCTTTGGCGTTTTCACGATCTTCCTCAATCCCAGTCGAGACGGGTAAAGCCAGAGGATCGAAAAATATTTCTTCGGGACGGATACCATATTCCACTGCTGCATCATAAGCACGTTTAGCGATCGCAAATTTCTGATCCGCTGTGCGTCCCATGCCATCTTCATCAATAGTACCAATTACTATCCCTGCACCGTATCGTTTTGCTAGTTCTAATACCTGATAAAATCTTTCTTCCCCATCTTCGTAATTAGTGGAGTTGAGGATACATTTACCCCCAGCAACCTTTAACCCCGCTTCCATTTTTGTCCACTCTGTGGAGTCCAACATCAGCGGGAGGGTGACGTTATTAACCAAGCGAGATGCTAGTTCCTTCATGTCTTTTTCGCCGTCTCGTCCCACATAATCGACGTTAACATCGAGAATGTGCGCCCCTTCTTTGACTTGAGACTTGGCTAAAGCGACTAAACTATCCCAGTTTTCCTCGTTCAGTAATTCTCGACATTGTTTAGAACCACTGGCATTTAATCTTTCCCCAACAATTAGGAAAGAATTATCTTGGATGTAGGGTTGAGTACTATATATCGAAGCAGCAGAGGGTTCGTAATGAGGATGACGTTCTTTGGGGGTTAAATCTGCTGATATTTCCGCTAGAGACTTAATATGGTCGTAACGAGTACCACAACAACCACCAATAACTTGCACTCCCAAGTCTTCCACGAAGTGCATCAATGCCATGCGCAGTTCTAGAGGCGTTAGCTTATAGTGCGCCTGTCCGCCAATGTTTTCTGGCAAACCCGCATTAGGAACACAAGATACCACAAAGGGAGAATGTTCCGACAAATGTTTAATATGCTCTTTCATTAGGTCAGGCCCTGTAGCGCAGTTTAGACCTAAAATATCGATGGGGAAAGGTTCTAAAATTGCCAAAGCTGATTCCATAGTTGAACCAGAAAGCATCGTCCCCATTTGTTCCATAGTCACCGACACCATTAAAGGACGGCGATCGCCTTTTTCTTTAAATACTGCTTCAATCCCATTGAGTGCTGCTTTAATCTGCAACACATCCATGCAAGTTTCAACTAAGAATAAATCGACTCCCCCGTCGTATAACCCTTCTGCCTGTTCCTTGTAGTTGATCAGCAATGTATCATAGTCAATATGTCCCAAGGTAGGAAGCTTAGTTCCAGGGCCCATAGAACCCGCCACAAACCGAGGTTTTTCAGGAGTAGAATATTCTGTCGTTAGCTTTTTGGCTAATTCCGCTGCCGCTTTGTTGAGATAATAAGCTTGGTCAGCCAGATCGTACTCAGCTAAGACAATGGATGTTCCACCAAAGGTGTCAGTTTCAATAATATCCGCCCCAGCTTCCAAGAAGCCACGGTGAACAGTGGCGACTGCTTCAGGCTTGGTATGGACTAAATATTCGTTACATCCTTCATACTCCTCCCCCCCAAAATCTTCGGCGGTTAGGTTTTGTACTTGCAGGTTGGTACCCATTGCACCGTCTAAAACCAGCACAGGGCGATTGGGACTATGGAGACGATCTAAAAATAGGCTGTTCATTGCTAGCGACTGCTGATCAACAGGTTAAGTTACATTAAGTCTTATTATATGGATTTATCCGCATAAAAGAAATTTATCTTTCAGGTCATTTCCTCTTTTAAACTTCTTGAAGGTTTCCTGGGGAGCATCCCTTAATTCAGTAACGCCCAAAAAACGTTTCAGGTGAAAATTTTGACCCTAAACATTTGCGTATCTTGCTAATGTTTGCAGAGGAAAGTACTGCTGATAGAGATGATATTTCAAATAAAAGTGACAGGGAAAACCAGTACCAGTAAACTGTGCCTCCTCCCATGTGCCGTCGGACTCTTGTGTATTGAGTAAATATTCTATGCCACGGTCAACAGTTCCTGGGGCTGCAAACTTGGTTCCTGCGGTGGCTGCCATAATCCCCAGTAATGCCCAAGATGTTTGAGAGGCGGTACTAATTCCCGTCCCTTTGAGACTTTTATCGTCATAGCTACCACAGGTTTCACCCCAGCCGCCATCAGCGTTTTGACAGCTAACCAACCAAGTGGCACCTTTGTCGATCTGCTCTTGATAACGCCTTGGGGCAATCAGACTTAAGGCAGCCAACGCACCGCTAGTACCGTAGATATAATTCACTCCCCAGCGTCCAAACCAACTGCCGTCTGATTCCTGTTCTTGAATCAAATAGGCGATCGCTTTTTGCACCCGCCTATCCTCCAGAGAGAGATTACACTCCCCCAGCATCTCTAACACTCTGGCGGTAACATCGGCGGTATTGGGGTCGATCATCGCTTTTAAGTCACCATAGGGAATGAGATTAATCCAGTCTTGATCATTATCTCGGTCGAAAGCTGCCCAGCCCCCTGGTTTACACTGCATCGATGCGATCCAGTCGAGACAACGAGCGATCGCCTGTTGTTTTTGGGCTTCATTAGGGAGTTTAACCTGGGACAAACCCATTACTACTACTGCTGAATCATCGACATCGGGATAAAAGCGATTTTCATATTCAAATGCCCAACCTCCAGGGGTTGCATCTTTATTTTTAATCGCCCAGTCACCGTAATCTAGAATCTGCTTGTCTAGTAACCATGTTCCTGCCTTGACCAAGGCAAGATGATCTTCAGCCACACCTGATTCTGCTAACGCCCGTAAGCACCAGGCAGTATCCCACACAGGAGATACACAGGGTTGAATACGATAGCTGTCTGCTGTCTCAATTGAAAAGTTATCAACGGCGGCAATACCCCGCTGTACCACAGGATCGTTCAGATCATAGTCTAAACTACGAAGAGCAAGCAAAGAATTAAGCATTGCAGGAATTATGCCTCCCCAATCTCCTGTGGCTTCCTGTCGCTCTAAAATCCACTTTTCCGCAGCAGCTAAACCTTCTTCCCGAAACGGCATTAAGTTTAGGTTCTCCGCTAACTTAAAAGCATCATCCAGCACCACAAAAATATCTGTCCAATCATTACTACGAGGTAGTTCATAACGAACATTGGCGACTCCCTCGGCGTAGAGTTCATCGAGATTAATGGGTGTATCTAGTTTAAAGATCGGCTTGCGGTCAAAGACAATTAGCAGTGGCACAGTGCTGCCCCTCGCCCAGCTAGACATCTCGTAGATTGTAAAAGGAGATGCTTCGGGTAGCAGCATAATCGAGGGAGGAATTGAGGGTAACCCTTGCCAGTCATAGCAGCCAATTAGCGCCAAATGCAGCTTCGTAAAAATCCTAGTTTTACTGATGCCACCCTGTTGCAGAATAAATTTTTTAGCTTCCACCAGAGCGGGATCTGTGGGGTCAACACCTAGCAAACGCAATGCCATATAAGCTTCCACAGTAGTTGAAAGCTCCCCACCATCGCCGTAGTATAATTCCCAGCCACCACGAGCGCTCTGTTGCGATCGCAAATAAGTTTCTGCCTTATCCAAAGGTCGTTCTTGGTCAGTTACCCAAATTTTATGTAACAGAATAACTTCGGCGGTGATGGTGACGTTAGATTCCAATTCAGCACACCAGTGACCATCAGGCTCTTGAATTGATAAGAGATAATCTTGGCTTTTGGCGATCGCCTTTTGAACCCGATGGTAAATTGTTTCTGTCATCTTGATTTATACCTAATTATCTAAGCTATAGTAGCGTTTCTAAACTAGAGGGGCATCCTGACAATGGAAACGAGTATTATCTGTCACTAACAAGCTAAAAAATCTAAGAAGTTTCAATTATAGCGACCGCCTGCTCTAGAATAAGCCACGAGATTTACTACCAGTAAAGGATACAAGATGGCGATCTTGCCTAGGATCAGCCCAATCAAAATTATTTATATCAAGTTCGGATAATGGCTTTGAATAAGGTTGCTCCCTACTCCCCTATTTCCCGTCTTACGCGATTATCCTAAAGGATTCCCTTCGGTCTCACTTGCGGAGGTTTCCTCCGCGTGTCTCGCGCGCTAATTCCTCATATCAAAACACTTAACTGTAAAGAGCGTACTTGATATTACTCCTCATAATCACCCCCAGAACCATATTTCCAGGCATCTAGCCAACGCTGGTAGTAATATTGTTGAGTTGCAGATAATTTAATTAATGTGACTAATGGTTGAACTGACTTGCCCAGGAGATATAAAGTGCTATACAACGCCAAGTTCAAAAAGTGAATCATCCAGTTAATCAGGGAGGCAATGCCGATTTGGGGTAATAAAGACAAGACTAACTTCGGGTTAACCAGAGGTAAGGTTTTAGCTAGAGGAGCAAACTGAATTACATCCTGTAAAAAGGGCTTAAGTACCCCATCTCCCAAACGATCCATCACGGCAAAAACACCATGCATCAGGTTATTAATCTGTTCGGGATTGACCTGTTTTCCTGCCTGGACACTCATCGTCTGCTGAAAAAGCCAAGTAACAGAAATATTGGGTTGATATGGTTGCAGTAAAGCCAAATCCTGACAGTTTAATCTATCTACTTTTAAGGCTTCGTCAATGCCTTGAGTCAAACGTTTTAAATGCCTAACCATCGCCCCAAAGCCACCAAAACTCACAGGAGATTGTCCTCCCCCACTGTCTCCCACAGGTAAAATACGATTGAAAGGTAATTTGAGGGGACTATCTCGATAGGCAGGGAAAAAACCAAAGAGAAAACGTTTGAATTCTAGCTGTTCTAATTCAACACCTTGATATTCTGGCAAACGTCTTAAATACTCATCCATGAAATACTCTAAACTTGGTCTGGCGGGGTCAGCATCGAGATAGCTAAACATATAGGTAGTGCGACCATCCTTGGCAGGAAACGCCTCCCAGAAATATTGACAGTGATTAATGATCGGCGTAAAAGAATAGATTAAATCTCCTGTATTATTCTCAGGAAAACCTGATCCACAGCTACCAACCACCACACATACCGCATCAGGTTTCGCTCCCTTTCTCACCTGTTGGATAATGGGTGAAAAATGACCCATCGCGTCGATCAACAGACGAGTTTTGATGGTTGAGATCCCATGTTTCCCTACTTCCCCTACTGTTACCACTACCCCATCAGGATGCACCGTAGCCGATTTAAACGCCGTATTTTCTAGTAGCTTGCCCCCAGCGTGCAGAAACTTCTGCTTTAACTCCTCCAAGAGATATATCGGATCAACGCCAATATTCAGCACATCCTTTACCCAAACTTCCACACCTGGCTTAAAGCCTACTCTGGCAGGATTATATTCCGTGGCGATCGCTTTTTGTAATTCTGCTTCAGTCAATAATTCCAAATCAACAAAAGTCTGCAACTCATTACGAGAGATATTCCATTCCTGTTCTCTACCTCGTAATACTCCCCGCTCAATTAAAGTTACTGACCAACCACGCTGCTGGAGGGCTACACCAAGCAAGATACCTAATGTGCCACCAGAAATTACAATATCTGTTTCAAGTTCTGTATCAAGCGCACCAAGATCCTCCGCGCTATTGCTTACCACCTCAGCAACATCTAGCTTCCCTGACCGTAAAGCCGACCAAAACTGATCCGCACGACGCAATCTTGCTAGGACGTTATCTGGCTGTTGAGAGAGTATTTCTGACGTTAAATTCATTAGTTAGCTTTTAGCTTCTAGCCTATAGCTTTTTTTGCAAGAAGTCTAATTACTCGATCGCCCTTGATTCCACCAAATTGCTAACCCGCTAAGTAGGATTAATGTCGGTGTTAACCAATCTCCCCAACGCACATATAGAGTTTTGTTTTGGCGACGATAAATAGTATCGGCGTGAATAGCATACTGCTCGATCGCCGAAATCCAGAGAGTATGACCATGAGGATCGACGATCGCACTATAACCCGTATTGGTGGCTCTAGCAGCCCAGCGATCGCTTTCTATGGCACGCATCACATCATGGGCATGGTGCTGAGAGGGCATGGTTTGACTGTAGTGGGCATTATTAGAAGCGGTAAGGATAAACTCTCCCCCTGCTTGAGCTTGGCGCAGAAAATGCTGGGGAAAGGCGGATTCATAACAGATGGCTATGATGGCTTGACCAAAGGGAGTCTTGAAGATTTGGTTGGGTTTTCCTGCTGCTAAATGAGCATTTAAGGGAGAGAGGCGATCGATTAATTTGCCCACCACTGATTCAAAGGGAATATATTCCCCTAGAGGCACAAGTTTATATTTATCGTAGCGACTGAAGGTTTTGCCGTCCCCCGTGAGGGTAAAAATACTGTTGGTGTAGCTGTTGCCATCTCTACCGTTTGCCCCCACCCAAGCAGGTACTTGCTCTGTAATCACCGCCTGATAAAAGCTGGAATCATTAATCACATCTTCCCAATAGAAAGGGAGGGCTGTTTCTGGGGTGAGGACAACATCAACCCCTTGTCTGGCAAGTCTTTGATAACCAGAAGTATAACCTGCGATCGCTTGTCGCCAACCTTCAGAAAAAAGCTTGATTTCATTTGGAATATTGCCTTGAATGATACCCACTTTTAACGGTGCTAAATTATTTTTAGCTACAGGTATTTGATATAAATAGAACCCTAATAAATGACTAATTATCAAGGTGCTTAGAGGGGCAGCAAGTAACAATATTTTGTCCTGGAAACGAGGCTGTTGATACCAAGCTAAAATTGCCTCTGCAAGTAACCCATTGACCAGAATGATCACCGCTGCCACAGTATTTACTCCTGATAGCTTACCTAATTGCAGAATCACCAAATTGTGGGGGCTTTGAGTATAGGCGATCGCTGGCCACCATAAAGGTGTATAACTCCATACTGTTTCTAACCCACACCATAAGGCGATGGCAATTAAAACTGTGAGCAAGATCCTGAAGCTGGTACTTTCAGGTTTGAGCTTACGAATAATTAAACTCCATAAAACTGCCCAACAAACTACAACCCCAGCCCCCCATAGAGTAATAAAAACCCAACAAAAAATGGCGATCGCTAAACTAGCTAACCACGGTACTCCCATCCAAGTCAGGGGATGCACCCCAGTAATCCAAAATAAAGCCAAGCCATCATAGCCAATACCCCAAACCAGGGCGAGAACGGCTATTTGTCTGAGGGACTTTTGTTGTCTAATTAAGATCCATAAAGGAGTTAAGGCAAACCAGGCAAGATACCAAGCGTTGAAGGGGGCGGGGGCTAAACCCATCAAAATACCGCTCAGTAGCGATCGCAGAATTAACTTGGTTTTTGGCAGCATTAGACTAATTTTTACCTGTTTTTCTGAACAATTTCCAAATTAAACCAAATAATGACTCCCTCTTGGGGGTTAAAATTCTAACGTTGAATATACGGTCAATTAAAGAAGGCTTTTAAGCTAAATCTTGAATTGCCCGATCGCAATCTTTGACTTCTTTATCTAATCCCATTGCTTGATATAATTTTCTGGCATTTTCATAAGCTGCTTTCGCCTCTGATTTTTGTTGTAGATTTTGCCTGGTAAATCCTAAATTAAACCAAGTGTTGGCTTCTCCATGACGATCGCCTATTTCTCGTTTATTTTCTAAAGACTGTTGAAAATAATCAATTGCTCTTTGATAATCTCTTAGAGAATAGTAAGCATTGCCTAAGTTATTTAAAGAATGACTTGTACCACTGAGATCGCCTACTTCTCGTTTGATTTTTAATGATTGTTGATGATAATCGATCGCCTGTTGATAATCTCCTAGAGATTTGTAAGTATTGCCTAGTTCATTATAAATATTAATAATGTTTGGTAAATTATTTTTCTTTTCTTCTTTACTAGAAGAATTATATCCACTTAATAAATGCGACAACAACTCGATTCTTTCTTGTTTTGCTGGCAATTCTAAATTTTCAATAAAATTATCAGAAAAAAATATATTGTTACTGATTACAAGTGAATTAAAATGGTTAGTTTTAAAACAAAAAACTTTTCGATTCCATGCCCAAAAATCTGGAGCATATTTAGCTAAACGAGTTAAAGCATAATCAGATAAAAATAAAAGCAGAGGATGAGGAACGCTAATTCTTAAATCATCTCTGACAAAATTAAGATTAGTAAGTACAGAAGGATATTCTTCCGAAATCCCAATAGATTTTTCCAACCCAGTAATTAACAAAATTAATTTCTTATCTGGAGCAATTTTTATTTTGGTTAATGCGACAACAAGTTCATCTCTTAAAAACCGTAAATTTGGATCGGGAAAATCCAAAATTTCAAACTGAATATTCTGACAATCTGGATGTTTTATTAAAGCTTCTATTAAAATATCTCTGTCTTTAGCAAAATTAATTTCAACCAGCCCAATATTAAGTTGATTTCCAGCAAAGTCCACAAAAGTCAAAAGCTCAGTAAATGGTCGCTGATTGATTTCAAAAAATAAATTATTTTCTCTATTTAAATCAGATATTTCCAGATTGTTGCTGTTCATTTTGGAGTGCTTCTTGGAAAAGAGGACTTGATTTTATAACAGGATTAATATAATTCCAACGACTAGCACCGTTGTATTCTAGAATTGAAAGGTTAAACAATAATAATTGTCCAATTCCATCTTTGTTAATATTCTTAGTTAAACATACCTGTGCTAAGAAAGAATAATACTCATTCAAAGTAATCCTCTCAAAGTTAAATTGTTCTTCTTTAATAGCATAAGTAACATCTTCAGCAGTTATTTTATTACCAGAGGCTGTTAAATCTGCTTGTAAACGACTAATATCTTTTTGCAGAGTTTGTCTAATCACCTGCTTCTGCTTTTGAGAACCTTTTATTTGAGCAAGTAATTTAGCTAATAATTTGGAAATAAAAGGAATTTTAAGTCCTACTTCTACATTAACTTCCGAACTTATTGCCTGTTCGACACTTGCTTCAGTTTCATTCGTAATTTCTTTGAACCAGGATTCAAAACTAGTTAATAATTTTTTATCAAACTTAGCACCCAATTTATATAATTCATCAGCAATTTTTTTAATAATTAGTAAATATAAATCTGTATATTCAGCATCATTAATGTCTAATTCAACATCTGCTTCTAAATAAACAATATAGTATTCTGATTCTAACTGTTTCTGAATTTTTCTTAATTCAGTACTTTTACCACAACCTCGATGTCCAGTGAATAAAATGGTACAGAATTCGCTAGGATCGAGAAACTCCAATTGTTTAGTAAGATTTTGAATCGCTTTAGTACTACGAATCGCTGACAAATCTACATAATATCGTTCGATATCTTGACCAATTAAAGGCTCAGGAGTACAGATGCGGTAAGCATCTCTAAGAGTGGCAGCACGATTATCAGGAAAGGAGTTCATTGACTGTTTTTGAATTGATTAAAGCTATTTTAACTAGTTCATGGTTAATGCTAAAGAAATGCTCGCGATCAAACTTTTGTACATAATTTGTACGTACAATGAGTTCATTAGCCGACTACGGAAATACCTTCGACGATTAAAGAAGGAGTGAAACAAGAGCCATTCCAGATTGCGTCATTGCCTAAAGCGACGATTTGCTTGAGGATTTGATAGACGTTGCCAGCGATCGCTGTATCTTTAACTCGTCCTGTAATTTTGCCATTTTTTACTCGATAGCCCAGATCGACATTTACGGAAAAGTCGCCACTGATATCTGCCCCTCCCCCCAGCATTTGATCGACAATGATGCCGTTATCTAGTTTGCTGATTAACTCCTCATAAGAATCTTGACCCGATGCCACGATCAAATTGACTAAAGAGGGGCTAGGATAGCTATCTAAAGCAGGACGAAAGCCATTGCCTGTGGGTTTGAGGTTTAATTCCCTAGAGATGGTGCGATCGCCATAAAATTGATTTAAGACCCCATTGGTAATTAAATCTAACCTCTGGGTTGCCATCCCCTCATCATCAAAAGGACAGTCATAAGGTGGTAATTCTGGCTGCTGAGATAGGGTAATTTCCTCAGAAACGACCAATTCTTGCTGGAGATTACTCCAAGGGGAAGACTTTTCCTTAACTCGTTTAGCATTTAAAGCCGAGGAAACCGTTTCCCATAACAGCGGGGCTGCATTTGCCGTGAGAATTACAGGGACTTTTCCCTGGGGAGGACTAACATTGCGTTTTGCCCAATCTAAACGCCGAATAATGCTCTCGATCAGCGGCTCAAAGTTTAATTGCCCTCTACTATACTCACCATCAAAAATACCTAAAAAATCTTCCCCCCGAATCAATTCTGCACCGAGGGAATAACTTAAACCCGACTCGTGAAAGTGACAATAAAGCCCTTGAGAGTTAATCAGGGTGATGCTTTCCTCTTCAAACTCTAATTCCGCTGAACAAATTAATTCAGGATATTCCTCCCTTAATTGAGTAATCGCGCGATCGCCATAGGCAATTAAATCCTGAACTGAAGCTTTAACGCCCGTTAAATCATAGGTTACTTGACGAGGTGGGGCTAACTCAATAATTTCAGGTGTATTCAGTTGAGATAAGGCGATCGCTTTATCAATTAATAATTCTGGTTCAATGGTGCCATAGGCTACTGCCAAACCAGGACGATTATCTTGCCATAATCTCAAGGCTGTCCCCACTGATTGGGAACTTTCTAACTGCTTGAGACGGTTGCCCTCAAAAAAGACTGGTTGGGACTGAGATGATACCTGATAAATTTCTGCGTGGCTAATTCCCCGACGAGATGCCAAGTCAAGCAGTGATTCTAGTTCTTCATTCATTTAATTTAAGCAAAAATTGGAGTTTAAAACCAGGGTGTAGCCGTAGCATAATGATAAAAGTCAAATCTAACAAGATTGTTCAATAGCAGTTGTCAATACTCAACATTTAGTAGAGTTTTCAACTCTTCAGTTGTAAAAGGATTTTCCCCCGCTTTTAAAGATTCAAGCCAACGTTCCCGCCTGTGTTTAAAGTCTTCAGTCCACTTTTGAACATCTTCACTTTTTAAAGCTATTTCAAACTCTTTTATAGCTGAACTAAAATCTTCTTGAAGCGCCAACACTATTCCTAGCGTGTCGTGATAGTTGCCTTGATCAGGTTTTAATTCCACTGCTTTTTGCGCTGCTGCATAGCTCTCAGGGTCAGAATGTTTATTATATAAAACACTCAGCCAAGCTATTTTATTCCAAAGACTAGCAACAATTTCTTGATCTTCAAGTTCAGCTAAAACTTGTTTATATATTTCTTGGAATTCTGCTAGATTCCCCTGTCTAAATTTTTCAATTCCCTCACTAAGTTTTAGATAGTATTTGTAATTCGACTGATTTTTTAGATCTTCAGGAATTCCTTTAGCTTTATGCAAGCCAATTACATGAAACCACATTGTTTCATTGTTCCAAGCAATATTTTGTAAATCAGCTAATTCCAGATCTGCATCTTTAAAAGAAGCATTCGCCAAATGTGATTCGTTCAAAATAGCACCCTTGAGATTTGCCCGTTGAAAATCTACCCCTTCAAGATTAGCTTCCCGAAGATCTGCTCCCTGAAGATTAGCTTCCCGAAGATCTGCCCTCTGAAGATTAGCTTTTCTAAGATTTGCTCCCTGAAAATTAGTTTCCCTAAGACTTGTTCCAATGAGATTGGCTTCTTGAAGATCGGCTTCTTGAAGATTGGCTTTGCCAAGTTCAGCATTCTGGAAAATAGTTTTGCTTAAATTAGCCCCTTTAAGTTGAGCCTCTTTAAGGGCGCAGTTGCTAAAATCGATACCTGAAAAGTTTTTCGGCCGATTTTCTGCTTTTAAAAGCAGGGGAGATTTTCTTGATCGATATATTTGCTCGTAATCTGGGTGAACCCAAGTTAAATCATCAGATGTGAGGTTGATCTGATTCAATGTTTCTTCGATAACTTTTGCGACATTTTGTTGATTCTGGCTTACGCATATTTCTGTACCTGCTTTGGGAGGGTGTTGATGACGAACCAAAGCTACTTTATTGTTTGAAGGTAAAGATAAGATAGCAAAAGTTAGATAGTCTAGATCATCGTAACTTTCCTTGAATTCTAGCTCGCTCAACTCGCTAATTTCAGAAGGCTCTTGCCGAATCATTGCTACTATATTTTCGGGGATAATCTCTTCAAATTGAACTGCCTGTTGAATATAATTATCAGCCATTAGGGATAACGAGTAATTGTTAACAATTTTATTTTCGCATACCCGTCTTCTATCTGAACTCCTTCTCGACCGTTACTCCAAAAAACTTGACCTGGCGATAAATTACGATCTGGAGGAACAACAGTAGTAAATTTTATTCCTTGTCGTTCTTCGGCTACACCAGGATAAGCTGAAGTGTAGGCTTTTACTTTGGGAATGATTCCATTGCCACGAACAGGTTTGCCCCACAACTCTTTGCTTTCGAGTTGTTTTATCGTGTCTTCTTCTGTCTGAGTAGGGGACTTAAATCGATAATATGGTCCGTAAATTTCCAACTAAATCCCACTCCTTTCCCTGATGAAATCATTTAAAAATAATCTTTGAACAGTATAAGTTAGATTTGGTTGATCACCTCCACTAATAATCCTCAATTTGGCGATTATCAGTCTAATGTCGCCTTGTCTCTAGCTAAACCCCTCAAACAAAGTCCCAGAGCGATCGCTCAAACCATTGTTGAGCATCTACAAGTTGAGATGATCTGTGATCTGTCAGCGATCGCAGATCCAGGTTTTATCAACTTTACGCTAAAATCTGCCTATCTTGGGCAGTTGTTGAGCCAAATCCAGGCTGATGAAAGACTAGGGATTGCTCCTACTAAGAATCCCCAACGGGTGATTGTCGATTATCTTAGTCCTAAAAGACTGAGTGATTCTAGTTCTTCATTCATTTAATTAATTTAATTAATCTAAAGTTTAGTTGAATCCAATTGCTTTGCCTAAACGTACAAATAATACAGGCAGAGTTAAATTAATCTCTGTTTGTCTTAACAATCCTAAATTCAGGTTGCTCAATAGATATTAGATTAAAAGTTAGGGAATAGCTAACAAGCTAAATAGTATCTAT
>Ga0114940_10000479_pt1 | contig 18907 bp, 17 predicted proteins | sample ColdCreekSource_FD_87195 | JGI IMG/M metagenome (GOLD analysis project Ga0114940, IMG submission 87195) | Groundwater microbial communities from Cold Creek, Nevada to study Microbial Dark Matter (Phase II) - Cold Creek Source | ecosystem: Environmental > Aquatic > Deep subsurface > Groundwater ... | reverse complement strand
GCTGCTCTTCTTCAACGGTCTTGGAAATACTTACTTGAAGGCTCGGTAACAATAGGTTTTGTCGTTGCTGGCGTCGTCTTGAATGTCATGCCCAGTTTGATCTACATTTTTAACTCCGGCGAAAATCGTGAAGGTGTTAGTCGATTAGCTGCTGAATCGGAACTGTATGCACTCAAAATAACGCAACTGTTATTACCCCGAGCGGACCATAGACTGGATGGTTTTTTTGAATTTGCTAGTCGATATAACGGCACATTCCCACTTATCACTGAAAATATAAGCTCCAGCCTAGGTGTTGTTGGTTCTTTAGGATTCTTGTTACTTATAGCTATTTTGCTATTTTCTTTGTTCTCTAACCAAGCGGTATCGCGTCATCAAAACGTCCGCTCAGCAGATACTTTCCAATTTCGTCTCCAGGTGCTAGCGGTCTTAACATTTGGCATGGTCTTGCTAGGTACAGTGGGTGGGGGATCCAGTCTGTTTGCGATGCTCATTTCAACATCAATTCGCAGTTGGAATCGCATCAGCATCTTTATAGCGTTTGTATCAGTACTCGCTTTTACGCTGAGCGTAGATGTATTAACTCGAAAGTATGTAAAAAAAACCTATTTACGACTGGTTAGTGCAGGCCTTGCAATCACGATTCTTATTTTGGGAATATACGACCAGACGGCTAGACCGTGCCACAGTTGTTTCAGCTCAAACCAGGCATTGGTCGTAAACGATAAGTCCTTCATCAACGCCATTGAAACGAGTTTGCCACCACAAGCCGCCATTTACCAACTACCATACATGGCCTATCCGGAAAGCACTGCCGTCAATGGTTTGGGGTCTTATGACCAAGCGCGTGGGCTGTTGCACTCGTCTCAATTGCGATGGAATTTTGGCGGCATGCGTGGCCGAACGGGAGATTGGTTTTTCCGTAAACTTGCGCTTTTACCAATTGACCAACAGATCACCGTTATTAGAGCAATGGGGTTCTCGGGCGTTTATATAGACCGTCGTGGCTATTTGAGTTCGGGCTTAGACAAGCGTTGCACTCCTTTTGTTGAGAGCAAAATTAAACGCGTTCAAAACAGCTGCGAAACTATTGCAGAGATTGAGCAAGACATTGCAAACTCTGTCGGCCCAACGCTCAGCCAACAAAAGATGGTAAGCAAAGATGCGCAGCTGTCTTTTACACCCATAAAGCCGCTAAACACTCAAGCAAGCACGACTGAAGAGTCAAACTTAGCAAGCGCATCACTCGCCGATAGTTACCTGAAACCTATAGGATTTAAACTACAAAATGGCATTCCGGTACAAACTGAAGGTGGATTCGAAGAAGCATTAGATTTACGAAAAAGCAATCTTGATTTGCCGTACTATGTAGGAAGCGTTACTGGTTTGTCAGGGTTTACTGTGGTCAATGGCGAAAACGAGGGACGCTTCTCTGATGCCATGGAGGCTAAACGGGTCACCGTTTGGCTGTCAAAACCTTTACCTAAAAAGTTTACGCTTCAGATTCGTGCCGAAGCAGCGGGCCCTAACGCTGGTAAACCATTAAAAGTCAAAATCGGCAAACAAGTCAAAGAGGTCGTTTTCGGCGACAAATTTTCTACAGAGTCAGTAGCTTTTGAAACCAGTGAGTCAGTGTATAAAATAGAATTTATACCCGCTGAGCCCTTTAGTCCAGCACGTCGATGGGGCGCTGGCGATACACGTTTTCTCGCCGTCAACTTTCAGCTGATAACGATCATACCTGAATAAATTTCATCAATTTACTATAAAAGTAATAGCATTTTAGGCAATCAATACGCCCGCTAGAGACGATTTTAGATATAAATTGAGTAGCATGTGTCGCACTCAACACCGGAATACTGGGCGACGTCTTCAACTAAGGCTTATAAACCAATTTGTTGAGCAAAACGTAAGCCAACAAAGTCGTGAATGGTAGCAGCACGATAGGTGCCCAATAATCGCCTGTGTAGTCGCGCACCAAAGCTATCAGTAGAATATTGCCGACGTAAATACCACCCCACACCAGCACATATCGCAGAAAATTACCTTTGTTTTTAAACACCAACGCACCGTGCGCTTTAAAACCCACCACGATGCCAGCTAAAACAGCCACGCCAGATGCAAGGTAATAAGGCAAACCAAACAGGTGTAAGGCAGTGTAGTAAATGGACAAACTAAAAGCCGTATTTAGACCACCAACAACCACATAACGCAGCAATTGCCATACCTTGGCTGTGTTTAGCTTATCAATCAAGTTTTAACTATCTTTAATTGGCTTTAATTCGCTAACTAGTTTTTACGCGACGATTTAACATTTGATAAAACAGTCTTTTGCCAATACGCACTTTCAGTGAGTTCAATTGCTGCAGGAATTTTTCTAGGCCACTCAATTTAATGTCATGGTTGGTGGCAATGATGTTCATTTCATCGATCAATGTATCGTACTGGTGCAAGGTGTTATTGGTCGGATGGAACCGAATCGCATAAGCAGGGTTTTGCAGAACATAGGTATGCCTATTACCACCCACACCGGCTAGGTAGTTGATATCAGAAGCTTGGTACAGCCGTTTGTCTGGAATCAGGCTTTGCCCTAAAGCGGTACGAGCCAACACGGCGATACCAAACAAATTGCGGCAACGCAAGATACTAGCTTTGGTAATATCGCAAGCATGCACTCTCCCTGCAAAACCAACACTTGAGACACCATAACTAGGGATAAACTGGGCATATTGATCTAGCCACCGCACGGGTGCATTGATCATTGCCAAGCTGTCGTCTGCCTCAAGCAAACCACGCGCCTCTTCAAACGCATCAGGACGCACATAAATATCGTCGTGGCACAAGTAACCATAGTATTTTGTGTCACACAAACTCAAAGCTTTGTAGAAATTACCATGCAAGCCAATGTTGGTCTCGTTTCGTATGTAGGTGAAGCGCGGGTCTGCCAAGTAAGGCTTGCAAAACTCAGCTGTATTGTCTGTCGAGCAATTGTCTACAATTAAAAACTTCCAATGGGTGTAAGACTGCGACAATACCGAATCTATGGCTTGCGTTATGTAGTTCGCACCGTTGTAAACGGGCAAAAAAATGGTGATGTCTGCTTGCATAATCGATCTTTAAAGGTCGCGAGATATTATCACAGCCATCTTCCGCTCATTTAAGCTAAAGTTGGTGCATCTAGATCACGAAATATAAACGGCTACAACACTGACCCAACTGACATCACTGACGACATGATTAATATTTACGACTCTCAGCTAGATTTCACCCCTCTTGGCGAGCAGATGTACCAGCTCGTAGAGACGCTATACCCGATTTGCCGTAGCATCACTGGCCCGGGTGTGCGGGAAACCATGGCGCATATTCAAAAACTGCTACCCATCACCGTCAACGAAGTGCCCAGCGGCACACCGGTTTTTGATTGGGAAGTGCCCAAAGAGTGGGCGATTCGCGACGCGTACGTGAAGAACGCAGTCGAAGGAGATGACGGTAAGCGGGTGATTGATTTCAAAAAATCAAACCTGCATGTGCTGAACTACAGCACCCCCGTGAACCAGCGTATGACGCTGGCCGAGCTGCGCCCGCACCTGACCACCCTGCCCGAGCAGCCAGACTGGACTCCTTACCGCACCACTTATTACCAAGAAAAATGGGGCTTTTGCCTGAGCCAAAACCAATTGGATGCTTGGGTAGCCGCTGACAAAGGTGAGCAGTATGACGTGGTGATTGATTCAACGCTGCAAAACGGCTCGCTGACTTACGGTGAGTACGTGATTGAAGGCGAATCGACCGACGAGGTACTGATCTCTTGCCACACCTGTCACCCCTCGCTATGTAACGACAATTTATCGGGTATCGCGCTGGCAACATATTTGGCGCGACATATTGAGCAAATCAAAGCTTCAGGTTCAAAGCCACGCTACACCTACCGCTTTTTGTTCATTCCGGGCACGATTGGCTCTATCACTTGGCTGGCGCTGAACGAAACAAAAACCAAGAACATCAAGCACGGCTTGGTGGTCGTTTGCGTGGGTGACGCAGGCAAGTTCAGCTACAAAACTAGCCGTCAAGGTGATGCTTTGATTGATCGTGCAGCGAAGCATGTACTCACTTCCGAAAAAGAAAGTTTCAACCTGATTGACTTTTTCCCCTACGGCTATGACGAGCGGCAATATTGTTCGCCCGGCTTCAACTTGGCTGTGGGCAGCTTGTCGCGCTCCACCCACGGTAAGTTTCCGCAGTACCACAGCTCGGCGGATGACTTGTCTTTCGTCAGCCGTACACAGATTGCTGAGTCGCTAGAGGTTTACATGAAGGTGCTAGACGTGCTGGAAAACGACCAAATTTTGGTGAACCAAAACCCGAAATGCGAGCCAAGACTTGGCAAACGTGGCTTGTACGGCAGCGTTGGGGCAACCATTCATCGCCCCACTTTTGAAATGGCGCTGCTGTGGATGCTGAATTTAGCCGATGGCCAGCATAGCTTGCTAGACATTGCCAAACGCGCCAATATGCCGTTTGAGACGATAAAACAGGCGGCTAAAGCGCTACAAACTTGTGATTTATTAAAAACAAAATAACCACAAACTTACTGTGTATTAATGCACGGTTTTGTTGCTAAATCGCACGACAAGACGCTTCGCTGGTGAATTTCATGGCGTGCAACACAAAAACATTAAATTTGCTATTATTTTCATAGCTTGTCAGGCAATAAATATGCTGATCGTAGTCACTTTTTAAGTATCTGCAAAAAAATTTTCAAAATACAAACCAACTTTATTAAGTACTGATTTTCATTTTTAACGCAACTACTTTTACGCAGTTACTCTTTATGACCGTGCTTTACATTGTTTTTCAGGCACAATATTGGCTAATTGAGATACTATTACCTTAACAATAAGCTTTAAGCTGTTGTTTTTAATGAACAATGTACTTAATTCACTGGACACTTCAAATACTTAAAGGACAGCAACATGGCATGGCACAATAAATTTCCTCTCGCAATAACATCTTTGTTGCTAGCAAGCGTCGCCCTAGTAGCGGGATGTAATGTCGGTAAAACAGACACAGTGGCTACAACAGGTTCTACAACAGCAACTACAACTGCGGCATCCAACAATGGAACGTATTCAGGCGCATTCACCAGCCCAGTTAAACTTCTTTGTATAGACGCACCTGGCTTAGATCCAGCCGGCCACGGTGAATGCGGTCAACGCTACACGCTTGAAGGCTCTGTTTCTTTCACCATACAAGGCAATACTGTGACTGCCGGTGATATTTCTTTTTACGGTTACAGCGCTGTCTTAAGCGCACCAGCAGCAATTGATGCCGCAGGAAACTTCAACTTTAACATGGAGCATGCCAATGGCAGAGCGCAAGTGGTGAACGGGGTATTAACCGGCGTTCTCTGGGAAGGCCCATTTGAATGGAAATATGGTGAATATAGATTTGTCAAGCAGGGCGGTTCAAGTACGACCCAAACCACAACCACCACGTCAGGCGATGTTGCCGCTTTTGCGGGGAGTTATGCGGGCACCGTTGCAGGAGGAGCTACAAACCAAGCTGACAATGGTACTTTTGAAGTTACTGCAGATAGTAATGGTAAAGTTACTGGTACAACCACAGTTAAGAACCTACCATGGACTTTGTCTGGTACGGTCGATGCTAACGGCACCTTGACCATGGGTCTATTCGGCAGCGGAGTCCAGTACCACAATTGGATCGGAACCATCAATAAAACTACTGGCGCGATAAGTGGTACTTGGTCACATGCGAATGGTGACGGTGTGAGTGGTACATTTACCGGATCCAAGCGTTAATTAAATTTAGAGCTAAAATAAAAATGCGGCCATGAGCCGCATTTTTATTGCCTGAATAGCTATTATTTCAATAGCGCATTTAATTCAATGTGAGCACTTTAAACAGTTAAAGTTTTAAATCATTTAACTGATTTTCAATTCCGGCACAGCGATGACATACTGCCAAGTCACTTGATGTTTAGATGCCAGTTGTGCTTTGATCTCGGCTTCTAGGTTCCACGGCAAGATCAGCATGTAGTCTGGCTTTTGTACTTCTAAAACCTCAGCTCCAACCATGGGAATGCGTGAGCCAGGCATAAATTTGTTTTGCTTGGCGGGGTTTAGGTCGATAACGAATTTGATCAAATCATCTCGCACACCTGCATAGTTCAGCAAGGTATTACCTTTGGCGGCCGCACCGTAAGCGGCGACTGTTTTACCTTCTGCTTGCGCTTTAAGCAGAAATTGCAGTAAATCGCGCTTGATTTTGACGGCATCAGCTTGTGTTTTGCCGTAATAAGACGCCGTTTTCATGCCTAAGGTCGCTTCACGTCCCAGCATCGCCGCCACATGAGGGCTCAAAGCATGCTTGCCGGTGCTGGTTTTTTGGGCAAACACCCGCAAGCTACCACCGTGGGTGGCGATTTCTTCTACATCAAACACGCTCAAGCCATTGGCCTTGAAAATCGTATTTACTGCAGTGAGCGAGAGGTAAGAGAAATGCTCGTGGTAAATGGTGTCAAACTGAGCTTTGTCGACCAAATTCAGCAAATGTGGAAATTCAAAGGTAGAAACGCCTTGGTCTTTGAGCAGCAGCGTGAAGCCGCTGACAAAGTCGTTGATGTCTGGCACATGCGCCAGCACGTTGTTGGCCGCAGTCAAGTCAGCTTGGCGACCTTCGGAAACCAAACGGCTGGCCAATTTTTTACCGAAAAATTCTTCAATCGACTCGATGCCAATCTCTCGCGCAGCTTTGGCGGTGCTAGCTGTAGGCTCTACGCCATAGCAGGGAATGCCTGCCGCTTTGAAGTTTTTGAGCAAATAGCCGTCGTTTGAAGCTACTTCCACCACGCAGCTGCTGGTGTTCAAACCAAAACGTGCCGTCATCTCTTGGCTGTATTGTTTGACGTGCGCCAGCATGGTGCTGGAAAACGAGCTGAAGTAGGCGTATTCAGCCGAAAACATGTCGTCAAAACCTGCAAAGTCTTCGGTTTGCACCAGCCAACAGCTCTCGCAAACCAACACGCGCAAGGGATAATAACTTTCAGGCGCATGCAGTTGAGCGGGAGTCAAATACGCGTTGGATGGTGGCGAGCTACCTAAATCAACAAATGGCAGAGTAACTTGGGCGTCGCAATGGCGGCATTTCATCTTCATAGTCCTTCAAAAGTGGGGAGCATCATGGGGCGATGTCTGTCGCCGTCTGACATTTCTGTCGTTTCAGTAATCGGGAGCGGCCAAGCAATAGCAAGCCGTGGGTCTAGCGGATTGACGCCGCTAGACGATGCAGGGTCAAATTTTTGGGTGTGCAGATACAGCATTTCGCAATCAGCACTCAAAGTTTGGAAACCGTGTGCAAAACCTTCGGGAATAAGCAAGCTGCGTTGGTTACTGGCTGTGAGAATCTCACCATGCCACTGCAAAAATGTCGGTGAATTGGCGCGTAAATCTACCGCCACATCAAACACTTCGCCTCTGAGGCAACTCACAAATTTAGTTTCGGCAAAAGGAGTAGTTTGAAAATGCATGCCACGAACGCTGCCTTTTTGAGCTGTAAATGAGCGGTTGATTTGCGAGATGGTTTTGGTGATACCTAGGTCGGCAAAAGTGTCAGCACAGTAAGCGCGCTCAAACCAGCCCCGTGCATCAACAATCGGCTGTCGTGTGATGACTTGCAAACCCTCGAGTTTGCTGGCTTTAACCTCAAAGCGCTCAGTCATTCGCTAATTTCCGATGACCCTACAGCCGAGGCTTGCTTGATAAAGTAGGCGATATCGCGCTCGCACAGCTCAGCAGCGCTTTGCCCCGCTTGCAAATCGCGGTACCAGCGCATGGTCATGCCAATAGCGTCTTTTAACGGAAAGACGGATTGCACACCCAACTGCGATTTTGCCAAAGAGGTGTCCAACATCAGCAGCCCCGCTTCATGTGGCCCCTCTTGGCCATCGCCCCACTGCACTTGTCCTTGACCAAAAGCGGTTTGCGCCATGCCGACGACCTCGCGCACGGTTGCAGCTTCATGCGTTTGCGGGCCAAAATTCCACGCTTTTGCAACGGTTGCATCGCTCCAAGCGCGCTCTGCCAAGACCAAATAAGCACACAGTGGTTCAATCACGTGCTGCCATGGACGCACGGCTTGCGGGCGGCGAACTTGTAAAGTTTCATTGGCAGACCAGGCACGAACGGCGTCGGGAATGATGCGGTCGGCGCTCCAGTCGCCACCACCTATCACATTACCAGCACGCGCTGTGGCGATGGGCACACCTTTGGCGGCAAAGAACGATGACCTGTAGCTGGCAACCACAATTTCAGTGCCCGCCTTGCTAGCGCTGTAGGGGTCGTGACCACCCAGACGATCAGTTTCTCGGTATGGCCAAGGCCATTCTTGGTTAGCATAAACCTTGTCGGTCGTGACCACAACGATGCTGCGCACGCTATCGCAGTGTCTCAGCGCATCCAGCACGTTGGCAGTACCCATAATATTGACTGAAAACGTACGCAAGGGGTCACTGTATGACTCTCGCACCAAGGCTTGTGCGGCCAAGTGCAGCACGATCTCGGGCTGCACCTGTTGAACAATAGCGGCGATTTTTGAGGCATCGCAAATATCCACCTCATGATGCGCTAGCTGTGCACTTACAGTAGCCAACGTAAATATATTTGGCTCTGTGTTGGGTTTCAAGGCGACTGCAGTTACCTTCGCACCCATAGACACCAGCCACTGCGCCAACCAGGCGCCTTTGAAACCAGTGTGTCCCGTTAACAATACCCGCTTATTTAACCAAAAAGTCGGCGAAGGAAGCTTTGTTTTTTGAAGTGCCATCAACCACTGACTTTCCGAAGTTTTCCACCCCTCTATCAAGTGACTTGAAGGATTGGACTAAGTTAAATATCGCTTCATGTATATGGCGATAATGTAAAGTTAGATATTTTAGTACACCCTAACCACTCACGTTACGAATGCTCCTTTCAAGTTCCAGTCTACTCTTTAAAAGCAAACAAAGCGCTTTATGGCTGGACTCTGACTTGCCAGCTTGGCAAGCCTATTTGGTAGCACTTTTTTGCGCATTTTCCTTCTTAGCATGTATGTTTCCTTGGGCCATGTTCCAGGGAAACAGCATTATTTTTGATTTTGGCGATAATGCGCAACACACGTCAGGCTGGTGGTATTACGCCAAAGACTCTTGGCATTTTCCACTATTGCACACCAGCCGTGTAGATCATCCTGAAGGCATCAGCATTGCTTTTACAGACAGTATTCCTTTGGCGGCACTGTTTTTTAAAGCGTTAATGACGGTTTTCCCTTCACTGTTTCCAGAACAGTTCCATTATTTTGGCTGGTGGATAGGTTTTGTGTTTATTACGCAAGCATTGGCAGCTACTTTGCTGATACGCACCTTGGGTGCTAAACGTCTTTGCGCGACTTTATTGGTTGTTATTTTTGTACTGACATGGCCAGTGCTACATGTGCGTTACAGCCATGCAGCGCTGATGTTGCACAGCATCTTGCTTTTAGGCTTAGCCTTGTATTTTTTAGGTGTTCAGCAAACGTGGCGCAGCAGTTATGTATCAGCTGCCTTCATTACATTGCACGTTGTCTCGCTTCTGGTGCACCCCTACTTTTTGCCATTCACCTTTGGTTTGTATGTGGCATTTATGGCGGACAGCGCTCTCAAACAAGGCCAATGGCTACGGCAGCTGGTGCGTTTGTTTGTTTTGTTTGCTGTGTTGCTGGCAATTGCCTTACTCATGGGTTATTTTGGACGCAGCACTTTCAGAGGTGGCTATGGCGACGCCTTTCACTTTAATCTAGCAGCACCGTTTTGTGGAGACAGCAAGCTTATTCCATGCGGCTATGGGGAGCCCATCGCGCGCTTTGAAGGGTATAACTATTTTGGCGCAGGGTTGATTGTTTTGCTACCCATTGCAATCCTTATGTTTTGGCGTGACATGATTGCTTTTCCTAGACGCCACCCCGCACTCTGCACCGTTCTCGTGGGACTATTCTTATATGCTGTCACCAACCAAGCTTGGCTGGGTTCTCAATTGCTTTTTTATTTCCCTTTGCCATCTTGGGTCACTTGGTTAACAGGCGCCTTTCGCGTGGCAGGGCGTTTTTTCTGGCTGATTGGCTATTTGATACTCATCGCAACGTTGGTCGCGTTTTGTAAAAAACGACATTGGCTGATTGCCCCTCTGTTGTTCGCTGCACTCATTATTCAACTTGTTGATGTCAAGCCGCTTTTAAAGCACATCAAAACAGAAGCCGCAAAGCCCAGAGCGCTCAACTATGACGAGTGGGCTCCCGTGATGGTGAAAATCGACAAAATCGTGATTTATCCTGATTTTGACTGCCCGATTGGTGACTTGCAATACTACACATGGATCATGCAGCTCGCGGGATACCACGGCAAATTACTTAACTCAGGCTATGTGTCCAGGGACAACAAAGATTGTTCCGCCAGTGAAAAGGCTATTCAGGAACCCTTCCAGGCGCGGCATCTGTACGTCATATCTAACAGCACATACTACGAAGCGCCTTTCACAAAATCTTATGTATTCCCAAAACCCATGCAACAAGCCATTGACAAGGGTGAGTGTGTCAAGCGTCGGGAAAGCTTGATTTGCTTGCCCGGCAGCACCCCAGAGTTTTGGCGTAGCCTGTCGATGAATACTTACCCTGCAATGTTTGCCAATAAAAGCTTATTTTTATCCGGCCCAGAGCTGAACTCACAACTGGGCAAACCCAGCAAGGCAGGATTTGGCGCTCATTTAATTTCTGCTAACCCGTCTACGCCAAACTACCTTAGTTTTGGGCCATCATTACCGTTACCTATAGGCACTTACAGCTACGCAATTACTTTCAACAGCAATGAAAAATTAGACAAACACGTTGGAAATTGGGATGTTGTGCTGCAGATGGGCGGCGCGGGGAATGAAAAGTCGCTGTTTAATGGCAAACTGATGGGAACATCCGGCGCAAATCAACACATCAAAGGGGAAATCACGATTCGTGCTGGCGAAGAAGCTATGCCGCTTGAAATTAGAACCTACTTTTTAGCTAAGGGCGATTTGCAGCTGGTTAGTATGTCATTGGTGAAGCTGCGCTGAGAATAAAGCCATAATGCCGCTATGACCGATCAGATTTTTCAACTTAACGCAACTCGCGCGACGCATCAGCCCAAAATTAGCTGCGTGATGCCCGCTTATAACGAAGCATTCAATTTAGGCCAAGTTGCACCACACGTCTTAGAAGCTTTGTTGGCGTTATCACCAGCTGTTGAACTGATTATTGTGAATGACGGCAGTCGTGACACCACAGCGCAAGTGCTTGATGACCTGTGCTCTCAGCATCCACAGCTGGTAGGTATTCATTTATCGCGAAATTTTGGCAAAGAGGCCGCCATCACGGCGGGACTAGAAAACGCAAAGGGTGATGTCGTCTTTATCATGGATGCTGATGGCCAGCATCCCGCCAATTTACTGCCTCAAATGCTACAAAAATGGCAGCAAGGTAGTGATGTGGTCTACGCCGTGCGCAAAAGCCGAGATGACCAATCTTGGATGCACGTCACATTCACCAAATTCTTTTACAAGCTCATCAACTGGCGCAGCCGGGTGAAAATTCCAGCCAATGCCGGCGATTTTAGGTTGATGGACAGACAGGTGGTTGATGCTTTAGCCAGCATGGTTGAGCGCAATCGTTTTATGAAAGGTTTGTACGCTTGGGTGGGATTCAATTGCACAGCGATTGATTATGAGCCGCTGCCACGCTCTGACGGAGAAAGCAACTTTGGCTTTCGTGGAGCAATGTCACTCGCCGTCACAGGCTTACTGGCGTTTTCGGTTGCGCCGCTGCGACTTGTCAGCTATTTCGGGCTGTTGTTGTCAATCGCGGCTCTTGGCTACGGTGCATGGGTGGTTTTTGATTACTTTTGGTTTGGTGCGGATACGCCAGGCTACGCCACCATTGTGGTTGGCATGATGTTTTTAAGTGGTATTCAACTGATGTCGATTGGCATTTTGGCCGAGTACGTTGGACGTATTTACGAGGAAGTCAAACAACGACCTACTTATTTGCTGCGCTCAAGAGTTGGCAAGGGCTTAGATATTCAATGAGTTCAGGTCTGTGGTTTTTTAGCGTTGCGGGGGCGGCAGGACTCACGCATTTAGCCGTTTTTTTCTTGATTGAACATTTTTTACCCTCCGTTTTGCCAGAAATAGCTAATTTTTTAGCGTTTTGTGTGGCTTTTTCCGTCAGTTTCATGGGACACAGAAACCTCAGTTTCAGCGACACCACCAGCTCCGTACAGCAAAGTTTGCAGCGATTTGTGATCACGTCCATCGCGGGATTTATCTGCAATGAGATCGTTTTTAGCCTAGCCATTCGCATACTCGGATGGCCAAATTGGTTAGCGTTGTTTTGTGGATTTGCCGTTGCAGGTGGGCAAACTTATCTTTTAAGCCGTTTTTGGGCTTTTCATCGGCAGTAAACTGACCTGAGCTTGCGCTAAATCTTCTACAAGGGCGTCACTGCACAGGTAATCAAACTCCCAAAGTCGGGCTGTGGCGATGTCATCTTGCACATCACCCATGTCTGATGCGCCACAGGCAGGGTGGCACATGATGATGCAGCCTTGGGTCGACATTTCGAGCCACTGCTGCATGCGTTGGCTGTAGCTGATTACATTGTCAAAATTATAAATACCAAATAAGCCTGTAGCCGGCATAATATCTGCCTGAGCAGCTATTTTTTTAATAGCATTTGCACCCAATTTTGCAATCACTTTACTCTTAAAACCGCTTTGACCAGAGGGGTCTTGAGAGATGCGTAAATACGGTTTTTGCAACGCTGACAGTCCTGAATAACGGTTTGCCATCACCTCAATCAACGCCTCTCGAATGCCTTTGAACTGTTGAATATGCTGATGTCCATCAATATGACTGGGCGGCATTTTCCAAACCTGTTCAAAAGCATCAAGCTGGCGTTCAATCACCTCTTTTGCATGAACTTGGTTAAATCCACCGAGAACCGCTTTCAACATCGCTGCAGTCAAACTGTGACCGAAACCTGCTTCAATAGCAAACGGGCTGGTCCAGTCCAGATGTAAACCCACATCAATTTGATGCCTCACCTCAGCCAAAGCCGGAGCATCTGTCGCCCAACGTGGCGACAAGGTCATGGCGCTGGTGGCAGTGAGTCGCCCTTGCTGCGCCAAAGCAACGATGCCGCGCGACACGGCTGCGTTGAAGGCGAAGTCATCGGCATTGAGGATGAGGTGCTTCATCGCTGAATGACTAACTTCTGTTTAGTTTGCTGTTAGCTTGCTTTGAGCTGCAAAGCTGCCAACAATTTGCCATGAATACCGCCAAAACCGCCGTTGCTCATGCATACAATGGTATCGCCAGTTTGCACGGCTTGCATCACCTGGTTTAGCAATTCATCAATAGAATCAGCCACTTGCGCACGTTTTCCCATCACTGCCAAGGGTTCACGCGGATCCCAACCCAGACCGCCGCTGTGGCAAAACACCAAATCTGCGTCTTTCAGGCTGTCCGCCAGCTGCGCTTTCATGGTGCCCAGCTTCATGGTGTTGCTGCGTGGTTCTAGGACGGCAAGAATCCGACTCTTTTGCTTGGAACTTACCAACTGTTTAGCTAAACCATCCAAAGTCGTCGCAATGGCGCTTGGGTGATGCGCAAAATCGTCATACACCGTCACACCGGCTTCCGTTCCGCGCACTTCCATGCGGCGCTTGACGTTGACAAAGCTGGCCAGCGCTTCTGCGGCAATGCTTGGTGCAACGCCGACATGCTGCGCCGCTGCAATGGCTGCTAACGCATTATTTTGATTATGAACGCCCTGCAGCCGCCATATTACTTGCCCAAGCAGCTCTTGATTTAAGAGCACTTTAAAGTCGTCCGGGCTGCCTTGTGTGCGCCAGTTAGCTGTAGATGCAGCGTTTTCACCAAAGCTAACACGCTCGCTCCAGCAGCCCATGTCCAAAACGCGCTGCAAACTGGCCTCAGCACCGTTAAAAACCACGCGGCCCGAAGCGGGAACGGTGCGCACCAAATGGTGAAACTGGCGCTCAATTGCTGCCAAATTGTCAAAAATATCAGCGTGGTCGAACTCTAAATTGTTCAAAACTGCTGTTCTAGGGCGGTAATGGACAAATTTGCTGCGTTTGTCGAAAAATGCGGTGTCGTATTCATCCGCCTCAATCACAAAATACTTCTCGCCTAAACGAGCTGAAACGCCAAAGTTCAAAGGCACGCCACCCACTAAAAAGCCTGGCTTCAGCCCCGCGCACTCTAATATCCACGCCAGCATCGACGTTGTCGTCGTTTTACCGTGCGTACCTGCGACTGCCAGCACATGGCGACCTTGCAAAACGTTTTCAGCCAACCACTGCGGGCCGCTGATGTAGGGCGAGCCGGCGTCTAAAATCGCTTCCATCAGCGGAAACTTCGGCGTGCCGTCAGCGTTGTGAACACGGCTGACGACGTTGCCAATCACGAAAACATCCGGCTTTAACGACAGCTGCTCAGCGCCAAAGCCTTCAATCAAATCAATGCCCAAAGCACGCAACTGGTCACTCATCGGTGGGTAAACACCCGCGTCGCAACCAGTGACTTTGTGCCCCGCTTCGCGGGCTAATGCCGCAACGCCGCCCATGAAGGTGCCGCAAATGCCTAAAATATGAATATGCATGACTCTATTATCGCTGGCAATTTGGCCTCAGAAATCGCCATTTCAGCCGCCAGATTGGTGGTTGAAGAAGGTTTGGACTATGGCGCTGCCAAACTGCGAGCCGTGAAGCAGCTGGGTTTGCCTGCTAGGACGCAGTTACCCAGCCATGACGACGTGGAAGCGCAAGTGCGCGACTACATCGCCCTGTTTTGCGCCGACACACAGCCCCTAGAACTGGCTGCACTGCGCGAGCTAGCCCTTTTGTGGATGCAACGCATGGCTGATTTCAGACCTTATTTAGGCGGATCAGTGTGGCATGGCACGGCAACCAAGCTGTCGGACATCTATATTGCACTCTTTTGCGACGACCCTAAATCTGCTGAAATTGCCTTGATTGACCACCGTGCAGACTACATGACTCGATCCATCAAAGGCTTTGATGGCGGCATGGTTGAAGCGCTGAGTATCCACGCACCTTGCAAAGCCTTAAACACCGAGATTGGTGTGCACCTGATGATTTATGACTATGATGATTTACGTGGCGCTTTGAAACTAGACAACCAAGGGCGCAAACCGCGTGGAGATTTGATCGCTGTGGCTCAACTTTTATGAACGACTCATCTAAAACGCCCCATAAATCCCCCCTACAGCGCAGGCATGTTTTGACTGTTGGCGTTGCTGCCGCTGCCGCGCTTGCGGGTGCTGCTGTCGCTTATTGGCAAGATCAGAAACTTGCAACATCCGAAACCAGTGCGCCACAAAAGCCTGTTTCAGGTGATTTGACTGACCTTTGGCAAATGCAATTTGACACCCCAGATGGCAGCAAACTTGCCATGCAGTCGCTAAAAGGCAAACCGTTGCTCATCAATTTTTGGGCAACATGGTGCCCGCCTTGTGTGGAAGAATTACCGTTATTAGAGCGCTTCTACAATGAAAATAAAGCTAAAAGCGTGCAAATAGTCGGATTAGCGGCTGATAAACCCGATGCTGTGCGTGCTTTTTTGCAGAAATTACCGCTGACTTTTTCTATTGGCATCACCGATTTATCAGGCATCGCTTTGAGCAAATCTTGGGGCAACCTTGCTGGTGGCTTACCATTTTCTGTCATGCTGACAGCCGATGGACGCGTGATGCAGCGTAAAATGGGTAAATTGAGTGAAGATGATTTGAAAACCTGGCTCGCTGCAGCGCTGTAAGCCTATCAGTAAGCTTTCAATACCCAGCATCTACATTTATAAAATAAACGTTATTTGATTTGAATTAAAGAAAATTAGCCGCCAATGATGACATTTAAGTCATTTTTAGGTTAAATTGCAATTTTTAAGAAAAACACGAGGCACATCGGCATGGATTTACGCAAACTCAAAACTTTGATCGACTTGGTATCAGACTCCAACGTTACAGAACTAGAAATCACAGAAGCCGAAGGCACAGTACGTATCGTGAAAGGCGGCGCTGGAAACGGTGGTGCGCCTTATGTGCAAAATGTTATGGCGCATGCCCCTCAGCAGCAGTCAATGCCTATGCAATATTCTGCAGCGCCTACAAGTTCTGCCATTGAAGCTGCGCCGATTCCAGCGGCTGAGCCTGTTACTGTGGGTCACAGTGTTAAATCGCCAATGGTGGGCACGTTTTACCGCGCATCCAGCCCCGGCGCTAAGTCTTTTGTGGAAATTGGCGATGTGGTCAAAGTGGGCGACACCGTTTGTATCATTGAAGCGATGAAGATTTTGAATGAAATTGAAGCCGATATGTCTGGCACTGTGACGCAAATTTTGTGCGAAAACGGTCAAGCGATTGAATACGGCCAGCCAATGGTGGTGATTTCCTAATATGTTCAAAAAAATCCTGATCGCAAACCGAGGCGAGATCGCCCTGCGAATCCAGCGCGCCTGCCGTGAACTGGGCGTCAAAGCGGTGATGGTTTACTCAGAAGCTGATAAAGACGCTAAATACGTCAAATTAGCCGATGAAGCCGTTTGCATTGGCCCTGCGGCTTCTGCTCAAAGTTATCTCAATATGCCAGCGATTATTTCAGCGGCTGAGGTGACAGATTCTGAAGCTATCCACCCGGGTTACGGCTTTCTGAGCGAAAACGCTAATTTTGCTGAGCGCGTGGAAAAAAGTGGCTTCCAATTCATTGGTCCTACTGCAGAATCTATCCGCATCATGGGCGATAAGGTTTCGGCCAAGCAAGCCATGATCAAAGCGGGCGTGCCCTGTGTGCCTGGCTCTGAGGGCGAATTGCCGGATGATCCTGCAGCAGTGCGTCGGATTGCAAAATCAGTCGGCTACCCCGTCATCATCAAAGCCGCTGGCGGCGGCGGCGGTCGGGGTATGCGCGTGGTGCATACGGAAGCGGCATTGATCAACGCAGTGCAAATGACCAAGGCTGAGGCCGGTGCCGCGTTCAACAACCCTGCGGTTTACATGGAAAAATTCCTGCAAAACCCACGTCACGTTGAAATTCAAATTTTGACTGACAAGCACCGCAATGCCGTGTATTTGGGCGACCGTGATTGCTCCATGCAACGCCGCCACCAAAAAATCATCGAAGAAGCACCTGCGCCTGGCATTCCCCGCAAATTGATTGATCGCATTGGTGAACGCTGCGTTGCTGCTTGCAAAAAAATTGGCTATCGCGGCGCGGGCACGTTTGAGTTTTTATTTGAAAACGGTGAGTTTTATTTCATTGAGATGAATACACGCGTGCAAGTGGAGCACACCATCACCGAAATGGTGACTGGTATTGATATTGTGAAGACGCAAATCATGGTGGCAGCGGGCGAAAAACTGCCGTTCACCCAAAAGCAAGTTGAAATGCGTGGCCACGCAATTGAGTGCCGCATCAACGCTGAAGATCCGTACAAATTCATCCCTTCACCGGGCCGCATCACCATGTGGCACGCGCCGGGTGGACCTGGCGTACGCGTAGATTCACACGTTTACACCAACTATTTTGTGCCGCCAAACTACGACAGCATGATCGGCAAAATCATCACCCACGGCGATACGCGTGAGCAAGCGATTGCACGCATGCGCACTGCTTTGGCCGAAACCTTGGTTGAAGGCATCAACACCAATATCGCACTTCACCGTGATTTGATGGTGGACGCCAAATTCATGGCGGGTGGCACCAACATCCATTACCTTGAAGAGTGGTTGTTACAGCATAAACGCTAAGCCTGCCCCCTTCACTCACCGCACACATCCATGTTTGAACTGAAAATCATGTGCCCCGAGGCACATATTGATGAGCTGAGCGAGGCGCTTGAAGCCCTAGACGCGCTCAGCCTGTCGGTAGAAGATGCCGATGCAGCGACCGATGCGGAGCAAGCCTTGTTTGGCGAGCCCGACATGCCACCACCCAAAGGTGGTTGGCAACGTAGCCGTGTTACTGCGCTGTTCAACACCGAAGCACAGGCACGTGAATCAGCGCAATTGTTGGCAGCGCAAGACTTCTTTGGCGCTTGCTCGCTTTTAGGCGTTGTTGCACTTGTGGACCAGGACTGGGTGCGTTTAACACAATCGCAGTTTGCGCCCGTTGAAATCACGCCTGAGTTTTGGATTGTGCCAACTTGGCACGAGCCGCCAGCGGCTGCGAAACAAGTCATCCGCCTTGACCCCGGCTTGGCTTTTGGCACAGGCACACACCCAACCACGCGCATGTGCTTGAAGTGGATTGCCAAACAGCAAGACGCAGCCAACCAATTCAAGCGCGTGCTCGATTACGGCTGTGGTTCCGGCATTTTGGCCATCGGTGCCGCCAAGTTTGGCGCAAATGATATTGATGCTGTAGATATTGATCCTGCAGCGATCGAATCAACATTGCTAAATGCGGAAGCTAACCATGTCGCCCTGAAAACGGGGCTTCCTGACAAAGTAAGTGGTCACTATCAAACGGTTTTAGCCAATATTTTGGCATCGCCGCTCAAAGTGTTGGCACCGCTTTTGTGTGCCCGTGTTGAAAAAGGTGGCTCTTTGGTTTTGGCTGGTATCTTGGCGCGGCAAGAGGAAGAGCTGAAATTAGCCTACGCGCCCTATTGCAAATTGACCGTATCAGACACGGAAGATGGCTGGATATTGATGACCGCCACGCTGTAGTTGTGTACTCGTAGTAGCTTTTTATGAGTTTAAAAACACGTTGTCCAGCCTGCGATACGGTTTTTAAAATCGTACCTGATCAGCTCAAGGT
>Ga0114940_10000476_pt1 | contig 18939 bp, 18 predicted proteins | sample ColdCreekSource_FD_87195 | JGI IMG/M metagenome (GOLD analysis project Ga0114940, IMG submission 87195) | Groundwater microbial communities from Cold Creek, Nevada to study Microbial Dark Matter (Phase II) - Cold Creek Source | ecosystem: Environmental > Aquatic > Deep subsurface > Groundwater ... | reverse complement strand
TTGATTAATGGATTGCTCAGGATTGGCGGCCATATTCTCGCGAATTCGATCATAGATGACTACGGTGTCATTAACCGAGAAACCCACAATAGTTAGGAGTGAAACGAGGAATAAACTATCTACAGGGCGAGGCACACCCCACGCTAATAGTCGCCACTAATCAAGAAAGCGATCGCTATACTGCACCAGAATACGGTCAGTGTGACCTGTGACCAGCCAAAAGCAAGCCCTTGCACCATCCCTGAAGGTTTTCTCTAATGGTTCAGGAGGATTGGAGGAAGGTACGGAGATGGGTTGGAATTTAATCCCGCGACTACGAAGCACTATATCACCAATAATTTTGGCTCGCTGCATATGATTTTCTGAGGTGATCAGATACACATTATCAATTCCTTGTGCCTTAAGCTCATCTACTAAGGTAGTGAAATTGGTAACAGTATCCTTGGCTCGATAGTCAAAATGCAGGCGATCGCTTTTAATACCCGCGTTGGCAAAGATTTTTTGGCCATAGCCTTGGGGACTACCAGAAGAAATCCAAATGGGTAAATCGGGATGTTGTTGGGCTAATTTAGCAGCATAGCGTTCCCGTTCCTCGTGTCCCCCTAAAACCAATAAAGCTTCTGGACTAGGAGCAACATTATGGGTTGACCTAAATCCTACACAGAGGGATGTTGCCACAACGGAAAGCAACAGTAAGTATTTGAACTTGCTAGAGCGGTTGAGATTGATTAAATTGGGTTCTGCCTTCGGAGAGAAATGTAAAAACATAAGTACAATATGATCGGCTCTAGTCGTTAGCAGAATTGATCCTGTAGTGTCTTACTGAAGATTTCCCATATTTTTAGCTTTTGTGATCATTGGCAATTACCTAAAAATGCGATCGCTGTTGTCCCACAAGTTGCTGAAGAAATCCAATTAATTGTAGAGAGCTTTTTGGCGGATGTCTCGTGATCCCAGAAATTATTTAGCTGGAGGCATCAAATAGTGAACAAGAGGGGGCAGATTTTGTTACTGTTAGAGACGCTATATCTTAACTTAAATTACTTAGCTACTGGGCATGAGAACAAATTACTGTGGTGAATTGCGAGCTGAACACATCGATCAAACTGTCACTATCTTTGGCTGGGTTGATCGCCGTCGCGACCACGGGGGAGTGATCTTTATTGACTTACGCGATCGCACTGGTACAGTCCAAATTGTGAGCGATCCCCAACGTACTCCCGAATCTTATGGTGATGCGGAATCTCTCCGTAGTGAATATGTAGTTAAAGCTGTCGGGCGGGTTAGTCATCGTCCCCCTGAATCTCTCAATGATAATTTGCCCACAGGACAGGTGGAGATCTATGCGGAATCCATTGAAGTCCTAAATGCTGTGAGTAAGCAACTTCCGTTTCAGGTTTCCACTGCCGATACCGAGACTGTGGGGGAAAAATTGAGGCTTCAATATCGTTATCTAGATTTAAGACGCGATCGCATGGCGAAAAACCTCCAGCTACGGCATCAAGTAGTGAAGGCGATGCGACGGTTCTTAGAAGATGAGCAGAACTTTATGGAAATTGAAACCCCTATTCTGACTCGTTCCACCCCTGAAGGGGCGAGGGATTATTTAGTGCCATCGCGGGTAAATCCTGGGGATTGGTATGCTCTGCCTCAGTCCCCTCAGTTATTTAAGCAGTTACTAATGGTATCGGGATGCGATCGCTATTATCAAATTGCCCGTTGTTTTCGAGATGAGGATCTCCGTGCGGATCGACAGCCAGAGTTTACCCAGCTAGATATGGAAATGAGTTTCCTGACTCAAGATGAGATTATTGAACTAAACGAAGGTCTAATTAGCAGGATTTTTGCCACCGTTAAAGGTATTGAATTAACCACTCCCTTCCCGCGCATTACCTATGCCGAGGCGATGGCGCGGTACGGTACAGATCGTCCTGATACTCGCTTTGGGATGGAATTAGTAGATGTTTCCGATATTGTGCAAAATTCTGGATTCCAAGTCTTCTCAGGAGCGATCGCCAGTGGGGGACAGGTGAAGGTGTTACCCATTCCTGGAGGGAATGATGCCATCTCCAATGTGCGGATTAAACCCAAGGGGGATATCTTTAATGAAGCGGTGACCGCTGGTGCGAAAGGCATCGCCTATATCCGTGTGCGGGAAAACAATGAAATCGATACCATTGGTGCAATTAAAGATAATCTTAACGAGGAGCAAAAGCAAGAGTTATTAAGACGTACTGGAGCAAAACCAGGACATTTACTCTTGTTTGGTGCAGGGGACACCGCTACTGTGAATAAGTCTTTAGATCGTTTGCGCTTATTCATTGCCCAAGAAATGGGCTTAATTGATAAACAACAGGTTAATTTGATCTGGGTGACAGAGTTCCCTATGTTTGAATGGAATGTCGACGAGAAACGTTACGAAGCCTTGCATCACCCTTTTACTGCCCCCTATCCTGAAGATCGAGGGGACATTACCACTGCTAGAGCGCAAGCTTACGATTTAGTCTATAACGGCATCGAAATTGGTGGTGGTAGCCTCAGAATCTATCAGAAAGAACTTCAGGCAGAGGTGTTTAAAGCGATCGGGTTATCTGAGGAGGAAGCCGATAACAAATTTGGCTTTTTGCTGGAAGCTTTTGAATATGGTACTCCTCCCCACGGAGGAATTGCTTTTGGGTTAGATCGCTTAGTGATGTTGTTGGCGGGAGAGGAATCAATTCGAGATGTGATTGCCTTCCCCAAAACGCAACAGGCTAGTTGTCCTTTAACCAATGCTCCTGCTGGGGTGGATAGCAAGCAACTTAAGGAGTTGGAAATCGCTTCGACTTATAAACCGAAGCAGAATTAGTAGACAATTCTTAACTTTTTACCCTTGGCGATCACTTTTAAATAACCTATCGGTTATTTTTGCGGTACACTTCAAGCTACTGGATTATCTATTTAGCGAAGAGAAAACTCTATGAGTACGGGTACGGTAAAGTTTTTCAATGACGAAAAAGGCTTTGGTTTTATACTTCAAGATGACGGGGGCAAAGATCTTTTTGTTCATGCCTCGGAAATTCAAGGCGATCGCGATACTTCTCTCAATGAGGGACAGAAAGTGGAATACGAAGTCGGACAAGGCAAGAAAGGGCCTTGTGCAGTCAATGTTGTTCCACTTTAAAACTAACTGTGAGGGTCTACAAATTCTTGTTTCTGTTTCCGTGAAACAAGAGCTTCTGTAGCAGGATGACTGGCAAGAATTGGTTCGCGATCGCATTTCTTGAGCCAATTCTCGGTTCTCTTGTTTTTGGTCAAGGGCAAGCCCTTGACCGCCTTCCGCGGTTAAAACCCTGAATCAACTCGTAGGGTTTTATGTGGGAATCTTCCCATACAGAACCCTATGGCTAAAACAGAAATTGCACCTGGTATGCTGCCGATTATGTCTTCCTGGTCTTGTATTTATTTGCTGGTAAAAAAATGGTATTCTGTAGTCTAATATAAATCCATCGATTAGCTTTACCAATTAGGCTTTGAGCCTAATCATGAGCCAATTGTAAGTTTATTAGTTAGCGAAAGTTTTTGAAGCTGAAAAATTATGCCATCATCTGGGTTTAACCAACACGAACAATATGACGAGGAAACTCTGACAATTGTTGATGAGGATGGGCGATCGCTCCCTTGCTACATTGAACAGTCTATGGAAGCAGATGATCTAACCTATTTATTATTAGTGCCGGTAGATATTCCCGTCATCATCATGACTATTAATCAGGATAGTGAAGATGAAGTAGAAGCAGCGATGCTAGATGATGAAGAGGCGATCGCCGAAATTTTTGATAATGCCAAAGCGGTATTAGCGGAACAAAATCTCTATCTCCAACACACTGCCTACACTCTCACTGCTACGGGAGAATTGCCCCCCATTGAAGAGGATCAGATTTTAACCCTCGACAGTGGCGAAGATGATGAGGAAATTGACGAAGAATTGCAATCTCTGTGTTATTTCTTTCATGCCGATCAAAAATACGGGATTTATACTCCCTTAACTCCTTTATTATTTTTTGCGCGCTACGATGCAGAAAACCACTTAGAATTGGTTTCCCCAGACCAAGAGAACCTACTGCCAATTCTAGAAGAACTACTATCGGAAGAATAGTTTCTCGCTAAAATCAGGCATTTTCATAGATTTTTGCGGTCAATTAGCTGAACCACAGACAGTTCTAAAAAACCAGGGTAAGATAAGGGGGCTTTGCCCCAGCTATAAGCTATAAGCCATAAGCTATAAGCTAATGACTGATGCCCTAACCTAGCTAGATTTACTATGACTGCTCAAAAAAAGCGCAAAACCAATTCAACTAAACGTTCCAGGTCTACCAAAAACTCAACCCTCAAGTTACTCTCAGTTCCCATTGCGATCGCCTTAGCTTCACTTTTAGGTTGGGCTGGCTGGAAAAACTCCATTGCTCCTGTGGCGGTCCAACAGGATGAAGCTTCGCAAGTACAATTCACCGTTAAGCCAGGGGTTTCAGGAAATGAGATTGGTGGGCAGTTAGTTGATGCTAGTTTAGTTAAATCTCTTAATAGCTGGAAACTCTGGACTAAATATAAGCAAGCGATCGACTCCGCAGGTGGGTTTAAAGCTGGCACTTATCAATTGTCTCCCGAAGAGTCTTTAACTGATATTGCCAGTAAGATTTGGGACGGAAAAATTATGCAGATCAACTTCACGATTCCCGAAGGTTGGTCAACCATGCAGATGGGAGAATATTTTGAGTCCCAGGGTTATTTTAGCGCTGGCGAGTTTGCCGAGGCAGTCAAAAAAATTCCCTACGATAAATATCCTTGGCTGCCCCAGGGGATACCAATTTTAGAAGGCTTTTTGTATCCCGATACCTACAAAATATCGAGTGATTTAACCAACGATCCCCAAGCAATCATCAATACCATGCTGACTCGGTTTGAAAAGACTGCTCTACCTGTCTATGAAGCCGCCAAACCAGAGATGAGCTTATTAGATTGGGTTAGCTTGAGCAGCATCGTCGAGAAAGAAGCAGTGATTGGTAAAGAGCGTCCTTTGATTGCAGGAGTTTTTACCACTCGCCTAGCTCAGGGGATGAAACTAGAATCTGACCCCACCGTCGAATACGGTTTAGGAATTAGACAGACGGCAGATCAACCCTTAACCTATTCCCAGGTAGGAACTCCTTCCCCCTACAATACTTACATGAATACAGGTTTAACCCCTACTCCCATTGCGGCCCCTGGTCTTGCCAGTCTGAAAGCCACCTTGAACCCTGATACCACTGATTACCTATTCTTTGTGGCACGTTATGATGGTACTCATGTCTTCAGCAAAACTTTAAGTGAACATGAAGCAGCAACTAGAGAGATTCGTCGCCAGAGAAATCAGTAAAGGGGCTTTACCCCAGCTATTAGCTAAATTAAGTGATTAGGTTAAACCCGAGTCTTCCTTGCCTCTCTGACCAAAGATATGGATTTATTGCGATCGCTTCCTATTGGTTCTTATTTAGAACAACCTGTAACTTGGCTGCACAAGGTCGACCCCAGAGTTAAATTAGCTTGGCTAATGACTTTTTTGCTTGCGCCAGTGTTGGGTAATCCCTGGTGGCGGATTGCCTTGGCTGGGTCATTAATCTTGTTGACTATCCTTGCGGGCATTCCCTTTCGTGTCTGGTGGAAGCAAATTAGCTGGTTGTTATTGCTCTGCATCTTTCTATTCTTATTTAGCAGCGTTGCCCCTGATACCCTAGCGGTAGCTCACCAACCAAGAACACCATCGTTTTGCCCAAATACTGAGATCAGCGAAAAACCTCAGAACAACCCTGACACATCAGCACCTATATCAGCTTCTCCTGCTTGTGCCTCACCGTTACCAGATGCCAGCACCTATCGCTATGTCTACTTTGATCAGCCTAAATTTGCCTTTATTCCCCGCCTCACCGCCACTCGTCGCTCTCTAGATATCGCTGTCAAGATTTCGACTTTGATCTTTACGCTGATTTATAGCACTAGTCTCTATCTGCTAACTACTGCCCCTGAAGAAATTACCACAGGCTTAGAAGATCTCATGAGTCCTCTAGGTCGTTTAAATGTACCTATTGCTGAAATCACCCTCACCTTAACTTTAGCCCTGCGCTTTATCCCCCTAGTATTGGAAGAAGTCCAGAATCTGGTGCGTTCCATTCGGACTAGGGCGATCAACTGGAAGAAGTTGGGTTTACGTCGTAGCACTCAACTATGGTTAATTGTTTCAGAAAAATTGCTAGAAAATTTATTGCTGAGAGCGGAACAAATTGCCACAGCGATGGACGTGCGGGGTTTTACTAGTCCTAACGAACATAAAGTTCAGTGGCATCAATTAAAACTTAGGTGGCGAGATTGGCTCGCTTTAGGTATTTTGATTCCTTTTTGGTGCGCGCGGTGGTTTATTGGGGGAACTTATTAGGGAGTTCGGAGTTCACTCTCAAGGATTAATCCTAAAGGACTAGCATAGTACGCCAACGTTATGTAATGTAGTTTAGACAAAAAATGATCAACAGAAAATACATCAGCCAGTTAAAAATAGCTGAAATATGAAACTAAACTGAGAAAATCAAGTTTAAGCCACAGATATTTACCTAGCTGCGGTTAAAGTATTGGGAGTCTGCTGTTGAGGTTCTACCAGTAAAGTTCTAATGAGTCTCACTGCCATTTTTTGCGCCAGCCCTTCTGCCACCTGCTGCCCAATTATTTGAGTTTCAGGTTTGGTGATAATTTTAGCGACAATGGATACCAAACGAGTTGGATTGAAACCTGGAGTTTGTTGCAGGATACCAACAATGTTTTTGAGGTGGGTCATGGTATAAGAATCTTGTCTAAACTCTATTGGGGTTTCTTGTACCGCCAGCCCCACTTGTTGCCGAAAAGCCGTCGAAATATTAAAAATGGTTCTGCGACCTAAACTATCGATCGCATTTACTAACTCTTCGGCAAGGCGATCGCGAATAAACATACCGCGATCGCTATATAAGTAATCCAAAGCTTGGTCTACTACCCCGTCAAAATCATAATCCCTAGAGTCAGTAGCGTTGTTGAGCAGGTTTTCTAATCGATGCCAACGGAAACCCTCTTCTTTAAACAGCAAGTCTTTCAAAGATGCCCTAAGTTCGGGGGCGGGGTCAGTCAAAAGTCTTTTCGCAATATAGGGATAGGCTTTACTCAAAACCTTAAACTCAGGATCAACACCGATGGCAATCCCTTCTAAGGTCACCATTGAACGGATAATTAGCGCGTAGTAGGCAGGGACGGTAAAGGGAAACTCGTACATCATTGCCGACATCTGATCGGTGATGCTTTTAAAGTTTAATTCCGCCACACTAGCTCCCAGGGCATTGCCAAAGACATTGGCTAAAGCAGGTACAATCGGTCGCAGATCTGTATCACTGGTCAGAAAATCTAATTTGACATAATCCTCCGACAGGGACTCAAAATCACGGTTAACTAAGTGAACTACAGCTTCAATCAAACCATATCTTTGATAAGGCTTAATTCGACTCATCATGCCAAAGTCTAAATAGGCTAATTTACCGTTTTCCATTGCCAATAAATTACCAGGGTGGGGATCAGCATGAAAGAAACCATGTTCTAGTAACTGTCTTAAGGAACACTCCACACCAATTTCAATGATATGAGTGGCATCGATACCTTTAGCCTGTACTGCCTCAATATCAGTTAGTTTAGTCCCTTCGATCCATTCCATAGTCAGGACGCGGTTGCCTGTATATTCCCAGTAAATCTTGGGGACATAGATTTCTTCCATGTAACCATAAAACCCTCGGAACTTGTCGGCGTTACGTCCTTCCTGATTGTAGTTAGTCTCTTCAAAAATACGCTCCGCCAACTCATCAATGATCGCACGGAGATTAGAACGCACCAGCTTGACGTTATCCTGCACAAATCCTGCCAGTAGTCGCATGATATAGATATCCAGACTAATACGTCGATTAAGACCAGGACGCTGGACTTTTACCGCCACTTCTTCCCCTGTTTTCAGACGAGCTTTATACACCTGTCCCAAGGAAGCTGCTGCGATCGGTTCGGGGGACATCTCAGCATATATTTCTTCTGGTCTTGCCCCTAATTCTTCTTCAATAAAGCGAAATGCTACTTCATTGGGAAAAGAAGGAATTTTATCCTGTAGGGTAGTTAATTCTGCTAAATACGCAGGAGGTACAACATCTGGTCTAGTAGATAATGCCTGACCGATTTTGATATATGCAGGGCCTAGCTTGGTCAAGATTTTAATTAGCTGGCGCGCTCGCTTCTGTTGCTTGGGAATCGAATTACCCGTAAAGTTATCCCACCACGCTCCTAGAGCAAAGCGAGTGAAGGGAAACAAAATGCCCATCATACGACCCAAGACTGAAAAGGGACGGTTGCGGTAGCGTGCGTTATTGGTTTCTGGGTTATAACGCCAGTCCGCATTTGGCTCATCATAAGCTAATTCAGTATCCGCGTAGGTGTCGACCGCCTGGGATGGAACGGTGATGGTGTCTGTTCTTGATAATACTGTCTCTTGACGCATAGATAGTTTAAAGACTGACGTTAATAACTTTGTTAATAATTGTAACAAGAGATAGAAACAAACTACCTTTTCTTCAGTAAATAGTTGCGATGGTGCGCTCAAAAAAGCTCAAGAAGTTTGATCAAGTTAATAATGATTTAGGGATGTAAAATTAAACAGCTACCAAAAACTTATTAATCATCAATGTTAGATTTTCGCGCTAGCGGTGTATTACTTCATCCCACTTCCCTGCCTAGCCGATTTGGGATTGGCGACTTGGGGGAGAACGCATATCAATTTGTCGATTTCTTGGCAAATGGCGACCAGCAAATCTGGCAAATACTCCCAATTGGGCCGACAGGCTACGGCAACTCTCCCTATCTATCCTATTCAGCTTTAGCAGGGAATCCGCTATTAATTAGCCCAGAAATTCTCCAGCAACAGGGTTGGTTAACCCAGGAAGAACTACAACACCTCCCAGACTTTCCTCTAGATCAAGTGGATTTTGAGGGGGTGATTAGAACCAAAATCCCCCTACTCCGTCAGGCAAGCGATCGCTTTAAAGCCCAAGCCGTAGATGAAGAAAAAGCAAAATTTCAACGTTTCTGTGACCGACAAAATGATTGGCTGAGTGATTACGCTCTGTTTATGTCCTTAAAAGATGCACACCAGGGAAGAGCGTGGAATCAGTGGACAGAGGATATTGCCTCTCGTAAGCCTCAAGCAATGGTAGAGTGGGCAGCAAAGTTAGCTGATGATATTTTCTTCCATAAGTTTGTTCAATATCAGTTTTTCTCTCAGTGGAAAAGTCTCAAGGAATACGCTAACGAGAAAGGGGTGCAGCTTTTTGGTGACATTCCTATCTATGTCGCTCACGATAGTGTTGATGTTTGGGCCCACCGTGAGATTTTCCAGCTAGAACCCGATACGGGAGAAGCGGCACTGATGGCGGGGGTTCCCCCAGATTATTTTAGTGAGACGGGACAACTATGGGGTAATCCTGTATACAACTGGGAAGCTCTAGAAAAAACCAATTTCAAATGGTGGATTAGAAGAGTGGAAGCCATCCTGGAATATGTTGATATTATTCGGATCGATCACTTTCGAGGTTTCCAAGCATACTGGGCAGTACCCCAAGGGGAAACTACGGCAATTAAAGGTACTTGGCTCGATGCCCCTGGAGATAATTTTTTCCAATTGCTAGATAAGCAGCTTGGCAAACTACCCATTGTCGCCGAAGATTTGGGGGTGATTACCCCTGAAGTTGAAAACCTGCGGGATAAATTTGGCTTTCCTGGGATGAAAATATTGCAGTTTGCCTTTGATTCTGACCGAGGTAATGGTTTTTTACCCTATAACTATACAGACCGTAACTGCATTGTTTATACAGGAACTCATGATAATGATACGACCGTCGGTTGGTTTAACGAGCGATCGCCTGAAGCTCAAGCTAATGTGGTGGACTATCTAGGCTGTGTGGGGAATGATGGCATTCATTGGGCAATGATTCGGCTGGCGCTGAGTTCCGTGGGGAATACGGCGGTGTTGCCCTTTCAAGATATTTTGGGCTTAGGTACCGATGCCAAAATGAATACTCCTTCTCAGGCTACAGGTAACTGGGGTTGGCGCTGTCGGCAGGAAGCTTTTAATGATGAATTAAGCGGCCGTCTGAAGCATTTAACCTATCTTTATGGACGAGCGCCAATTGACCGCGATTAACGAAGTCAGAAGTCACAAAGGGCTTGCCCGCATGTAGTCAGAAGTCAGAAGTTTATTTTTTGTTATTGGAGTTTAAGCCCTGCTCCAAAAATAATTCTCCTTAAAAAGGAGAAGTTTTAAACTCGTTTATTTTGATGATCTCTTAATCCTCGTCAAACTCTCATCATGGTTGGGTTGCCCATCTCTGGCAAAACATTTGATCTAACTCCAGATGAAATTAAACCAACTGAGTTGGGTAACCTATCAACATAACCAGCACTATGGCAACCAGGTTATACCTAGAAATGATGAAATTTAAGCTTGTGAGTTGGATAATCGATCGTACTGTCAAAAAACATCACGCTTTTGGCAATACCCAAGAATTAAAGTTAGGGGAAGCGGTGGCAAAAAACGATCTGCTGCTGGTTAAAAAGCTCTTGGATAAGGGAGTTGACCCCAATGTTCGGATTGTCCCTCAAGGTAACGAGCCAGTGATCTTCTTGGCTTTTAGCAAAGAATGGTTCACCATGCCTGTGGAAAAAACAGGCGATCGCCCTAACACTTCTTACAAGATCACTGCTAACACTAAATGTCTCAGTTTATTACTCAAGTATGGTGCTAATCCCAATGTGCGAGATAGTCAGGGGCGTACTGTCCTAGACATCGCTATTCTTTGGTGTCTGACGGATACCGTTAAGCTCCTCCTCCTCCATGATGCTGACCCCAACTTCAGGGCAAAAAATGGCAAGACTCCCCTCATGAAAGCAGCTATTCTGGGTATACAGGATGCCCGTCCGATGGCGGATAAATTGCAGATTATGCTGCATCTTTTGGATAGTGGAGCAGAAGTTGATGCTCAAACCCCAGAGGGAAAAACGGCGTTAATGTACGCTGTGGGCAATTCTCGTCTAGAAGTAGTGGAACTCTTGGTCAGCAGTGGAGCATCCCTAACCATTAGGGACCATCGGGGTAATCAAGCCAAAGATATCATCAACCAAGGTTCTAGCTCCCAACAACAAGATTATCTGCGTAAAATCCTCAGTCAACCCCAAATAAACATTGCCAAGTACAAGTATCAAGAGTTTACTCCCGAAGGCGATCGCCTATTAGCACCGATTATTAATCAGCAAAACAACGACCATCATGCTTTTGATGACATTCCTCGAAAATTTTGATTTCGGAAATCTAGCGCACTACTTTTGTAACAAAAAGTACCTATTGACTAGCGATCTCCAAACATGGTTTAATTGAATTAAAGATTTTCATAATTGGGGGCTTTGTTTAAGCAAATAAGAGCTACCACTCCCATCATAAAATAATAATATCACAAAGTGCGATCGCCAAGTCAACCGCCGATTTTCTGATTTTTCGACTCCTTGATGGCTCGTTTTCTTTTTCTCTTCAGCTTTCTTCCCGAACTCCGAATCAAGTCCAATCCTGTTCTTCCCCGTCTGCTGTGCGACGATATACAGTTCCTTCAGCATGAATAGCACGGGTTTTCAGATAAAGAGTTTCCTCCGTCAGTTGCCAGTTGTTCAGTACTGCTGCAAGGTCTTGCTGAATATCTCGCGCACCAGGAAAATCACGATAACGAATAATTAGACGAGCCAACTCTACCAATTCGCGATCGCCAGGAGTCGATGAGACTTTTAACAAATGATCAACCGTAAGGCGATCTTTCTGGTGCTGAGGGTGCTTCTGATCTAGGTTTGATTGAGCCATAAGCAATCTTGATAATTGATAATTGATAATTGATAATTGATAATTGATAATCGATACAGCAATTGTCAGAACCATGAGGTACTGCTTAGTTGGGTGTAAACCCCCAAGACTTTGCTGCTTCGCTTTCCCAGCCTAAGCAAATTAATGTGTTTCTTAGGAGTTACCTATGTTTTTTACTAGGAGCTAAGAGGGGTAATGGTTGGCGGGTTGAACCAGGAGGAAGATAATATCGGACGGTTTCAGTGGCGATCGCAGGGGATTTCTTGGCTCCTTGTTGCCAACGCATAATCGCGCCTAACAAGGCAATGAATAGACCGATAGACAGCAAACTCACCCGTCCTCCAAGTCCACCTAAGAGGGTATCGGTTGCTCCTAGAATGAGAAGAAAACCAGAGACAGGTTCTTTACGATAAACAACTCTCAAAAATCTGGCGAATAAAAGGTTCACTATTCTTTGCTTACTTTAAGCGAAACTATAAAAAAACATCTAATAAGTTATCTCACACATTAGCATAACTGTCAGATTATGCTCATCATTGCTTCCAGACTATAAAGACTATGATAATCTAGTCTCGGAATAGACGTTATCGATCTATATCTTAAACTAAAAAAACTAGCCCAAGTTGTTGCACCCCTTTAAGCAAAATTTAGTTTCTTTGGCTACAGTATTCGCTAGATGTTTGGTTTGCTCCGCCATATTGTATCCTGCTAGTGCTGAAGCTAATCCCCCGCAGACGATCAAGGAAAGCGATCGCCCTGCTGGGCTTAATCCTGAGAAAATACCAGGGGCGATTGTTCTAAAGCGTTTCGACGTTATTGGTAATCGGGTGATTCCTGAGTCCGAGATTGATCGCCTATTAAAACCCTATTTATTTCGTCCAGTAAGTTTTGTGGAACTGTTGGAAGTACAGCAAGCAATTACTCAACTGTATGTGGAAAGAGGTTATTTTACCTCTGGTGCTTATATTCCCCCACAAAAAATCAAAGATCGCACTGTCAGGATTGAGATTATTGAAGGCAGTATCGAAGATATTAAAATTTATGGACTGAAGCACTTACGTCCTGAGTATATCCGTGGACGAATCGAGGCTGCGACACAACCTCCAGTGAATCGTGCCAAATTACTCAATGCGCTACAGGTGTTACAGCTAAATCCCCTCATTGGCAATATTTCTGCTGAATTATCCCAAGGTATTGATCCAGGAGAGAGTTTACTGGAAATCGAAGTTGAAGAAGCGAATCGCTTCAAGGCAGCATTGGGCTTTAGTAACTATCAAGCAGTTACCGTAGGCTCCCAAAGTCGTCGGATATCGCTGGAAGACACTAATGTCTTCGGATTTGGCGATCACTTTGCCGTTAGCTACATTAATACCCCCAGCAGCAATTCCTTAGAGAATTTGAGTTATACAATACCTTTGGGTTCTAATGATAGCGAGCTAGAGATCGCCTATAGTTACAGCGACAGTTTAATTATTAGTGAACCCTTTAAAGATTTACGCTTTTCCAGTCAGGGTAGTTCCATCGCAGCCAGCTATCGGCAAAAGATCTTGCACACCCCCAGAAAAGAAATGACCCTAGGGTTTGCTTTCAATTACCAGAATACGCAATTATTCTTGATGGATGTGGGATTTCCTACCCTGGCGAGAGGAACTGATCTTAAAGGTGTGACCAAAATTGCTGCCCTCCAATTTATCCAAGAATATAGCGATCGCAGCGAAGAATGTGTTCTGGCTTTTAGTTCTCAGTTTAATATCGGGATCAATGTTTTTGATGCCACCGTTAATCCCGACGGCATACCCGATACCCACTTTCTAATCTGGCGTGGACAGGTACAGTATATCCAGCAGTTAACAGAAGAGACTAATCTTTTACTTCGAGGACAACTACAACTTAGCGATCGCCCTCTAGTTTCTCTCGAACAGTTTCGCGTGGGAGGAGCTTCGAGTGTTCGCGGTTACAGGAAAGATCGAACTTTAGCGGATAATGGTTTATTTTTATCGGCTGAACTATATCAAACGATCTGGAAAACCACCGATGGTAACAGTAGTTTAACATTGAGTCCTTTTAGCGATTTTAGCCAAGTTTGGAACGGCGATGATGTGTCCCCAGAAGTTGAGACTTTAGTCTCTCTAGGACTCGGACTCCAGCTTTTATTGGGGGATACGTTAGCCGCTCGCGTCGATTGGGGAATTCCCCTGATTCAAGATACAGGTTTTCAGGAAAATTCTCTCCAGGATCAGGGTATTTATTTCTCCCTAGAATTCAAGCCTTTTCGTAGCTTCTAGTGAGGCATCGCGGTCTTGTTGGTTTCCAGCAAAGAGCGAATGCCGAACCCGAAGGGCTTCTAGCTTCTAGCTTCTAATAAGCTAATTATCGTGGTCTACACTATTTGGAAATCGCAGTAATTCACACAAAACGTAAAATATTAACTATTGCTTTCTATTTTACAATCGGTACATCTTAGATTAAAAAGTTTGTATTAATGGCTCAGGTGAAACTTATGACTACTCACTTCATTACTGCTGAAATTGACCTCCAAGAAAATCCAGTTAAGTTAAACGCAGAGATTCAAGCCAAACTAGAACAGTCGGGAAAACCCCTTCGTTGGGCAGTTACTAAAATTGATCGTCAACAGCAAACAGCAACGGTAGAAGCTATCGTCACCAGAGAAAGTTAACCCCAATCCCCCAATCCCCCATCCAAATGCCTGACAGCTTATCCCCCTTCACGGTTGTTCTTATTGTTCCCACAGGGGTAGGTGCAGCTATTGGTGGTTATGCGGGAGATGCCCTTCCCGTTGCCAGAGCGATCGCCCAAATTAGCGATCGCCTAATTACCCATCCCAATGTCTTGAATGGCGCACAGCTTTATTGGCCTCTGGATCATACTTACTATGTCGAGGGTTATGGTTTAGATCGTTTTGCTGCTAAGGAATGGGGCTTACGTCCTGTCAGGCAAAATAAAGTCGGATTACTTTTGGATTGTGGTATCGAACCAGAATTAAGGCTGCGACATCTCCAGGCAGCAGATGCCACCAGAGCAACTTTGGGGCTAAATTTAACGGACTATGTAGTAACAGATGCTCCTTTAGAAGTAGAACTACACACCGCCGATTCTGGGGCAAGCTGGGGGACGATTGGTAATCCTGGTAGTTTGCTTAGGGCAGCAGAGAAGCTGATTAAGCAGGGGGGAGCAGAAGCGATCGCCATTGTTGCTCGTTTTCCTGATGATCCTAGTGAATCCCTTCAGAATTATCGTCACGGTTCAGGAGTAGATCATTTAGCGGGGGCAGAAGCGGTAATTTCCCATTTAATTGTGCGCCAGTTTCAAATTCCTGCTGCCCATGCTCCAGCGCTGTTACCTTTAGCTGTAGATCCAGATATATCTCCCCGCGCTGCTGCGGAAGAATTGGGCTATACTTTCCTGCCCTGTGTGTTAGTGGGCTTGAGTCGCGCCCCCCAGTTTATTACTGACCCCTCTCCCTCTAACTCCCTTGATGCTATTTGGTCTGATACGGTGGATGCGGTGGTAGTTCCCTATAGTTCCTGTGGTGGGAGTGCCATTCTTAGTTTGGCAAATTTTGCCCAAATTATTGCCGTCACTAATAACACTACCCAAATCCAAGTTCCTCCCGAACCATTAGGCATCAAGGTAACACCAGTGGATTCTTATCTAGAAGCTTTAGGCGTGATTGCTGCCTTGCGGGCGGGGATTGACTTTCGCGTATTAAATCCTGCTATATCTACTCTGCGGAGCTTATAAAAACTGTGGCAAACCCCAAAACTCCTGAATTAGAACCCCTGAGCCGTAATCAGATCCTGATCTTTATGGGCATCACCGCCCTGGTTTTATTGGCGATCGCCAAAATTTGGCAAAAGCTAGGAGGAGTGCCACTACTACCAGTTCAATTTAATCTTCAAGCTCTATTCTGGAGTCTTGGTCTAGCAGCAGGAATTACTATCGCCAGTAGTATTATTTATCGTCTTTGGCCAGCTTATCGTCGTAGCGCCGATATGTACCTGGAAATGGTGATCAAACCTCTAGAGTGGACTGACTTGATTTGGTTGGGATTATTACCTGGCTTGAGCGAGGAGCTATTGTTTCGAGGGGTAATGCTACCTGCTTTGGGGTTAGATTTAGTTGCGGTATTGATTTCCAGCGTTCTGTTTGGAGTTTTACATTTGAGCGGCAATGGACAATGGGCTTATGTGGTGTGGGCAGCGATCGTCGGCTTTGCCCTGGGATACTGTGCCTTGGTTACAGGGAATTTGGTAGTTCCTGTGGTTGCTCATATAATTACTAACCTGGTATCGGGTTTGCTCTGGAAAGTCAAATACTGGCAAAAGCAGCAAACAAATTTGAAAGATTAGTTCTAGCTTCTAGCTTCTAGCTTCTAGCTTCTAGCTTCTAGCTTCTAGCTTGCTAAACTTACAATACATATAATTCTGCCACCATGAAATATCAGGTCGTTTACGACAGCAAATGTAATCTCTGCTCAAATTTTGCCCAGCTACTTAAAGAATTTGACCGCGAACAAATTTTCAGCTATATTCCCATGCAGGATCAAGCAGCTTTAGCTGATTACGGTATTACGCCACAAGATTGCGAAGCAGGAATGATCTTAATTGAGACTATTCATCCCTCTAGAAGCTGGCAAGGAAGCGATGCCGCCGAAGAAATTGCCCGTCTATTACCTTGGGGAGAAGCTTTTATTGCTGCCTATCGAGCTATCCCTGGCATGAAGTGGCTTGGCGATCGCACTTATGAACAAATTCGCGATCACCGCTATCAATGGTTTGGTGAACGCCAACACCCAGATCCTTTAAATTAACTCCGAACTATAATGATTCCCCAACAGTTTATTGGTTCCGAAGCCCAAAGTACCTACAACCAAGCTAAGGTTGTGATCTTGCCGATTCCCTATGAGAAAACCACTACCTACCGGAAAGGCTGCCAGGACGGGCCAGAAGCCATTATTAGCGCCTCAGAACAGCTTGAAGCCTACGACCTTGAGTTTGAGCAAGAAGTTTGTCAGCACACAGGAATTTTTACCACAGAAGCGATCGCCGATACGAGACTAAATCCTGCTCTAGAGCCAGAGACGATGATCGAGATCGTGAGCAACAGGGTATCGGAGTTGATTACTGACGGCAAATTTGTCATTGCTTTGGGCGGAGAACATAGTATTACCTCCGCTATAGTCACTGCTTATCAACAGCAATTAAGTCAGCCTTTTACCGTAATTCAAATTGATGCTCACGGAGATATGCGTCATAGTTACGAAGACTCAATTTATAACCATGCTTGCGTCATGCGTCGAGTGCTAGATATGGGACTACCCACCCTCCCCGTCGGTATCCGTAGTATTTGCCTCGAAGAAGCGCAGCTAATCAAACAACAGCAAATTCCTGTGATCTGGGCAAAAGATATTTATCAAAATTCTGATTGGATTGACCAGGCGATCGCCTTAATCTCCACCGAAAAAGTCTTTATCACCATTGACCTTGATGGCTTAGATCCTAGTTCGATGCCTGGAGTAGGAACTCCTGAGCCTGGAGGTCTAAACTGGTATGAACTAATTAAGTTCATGCGAGCAGTGTTCACCCAGTATCAGGTAATTGGCTGCGACATCATGGAATTAGCCCCCACCACTGATTCTGTCGCCTCCGAATTCACCGCAGCTAAGTTAGTCTATAAACTAATTGCCTATTCCCAAAACCTGACACCAAATCAAGAGCTGCCATAGCAATTCTCAGAAACATGAGGTACTGCTTTCCCCTCTTCCCCTCTTCCCCTCTTCCCCTCTTCCCCGCCCATGATGATCTGACTCACACTCAAATTAAATTTAAACCTGATAAAATTGGGTGTTCGTAGAATAGAATACTATTTTGAAATTTTTCTGTTACTTTCTATTACTACTGCCAATCCTTTATTAACCTATTAACCAAAGCGTTTTATGAATACGATAGGTAATTACGCCCCCGACTTTGAAATTCCAGGTATTGATCAAAAGGTATACCACCTAGGAAGCTATCGTCGCCAATTAAAAGCGATCGCTGTAGTTTTTATGAGCGATACTACCGAAGTAAATCAGTATCTTGAACGTCTCAAGCAGATTCAGACTGATTTTGAGGGACAAAAATTTACCATTATCGCCATAGACTCTAATTATTCTCCTGAACCGATTGCTGAGAGTATGAAAGTAATGCAGCAATATGCCCAAGCAAAACAACTAAATTTTCCTTATTTGAGGGATTCTACTCAGGATGTGGCAAAAGCTTTCAAAGCCCAAGTTTTACCCACGGTATATCTATTAGATAATGAGGCGGTAATCCGTTACCAAGGCAGAATTGATGATGGTGCGGAATCAGTCCAGCAGGTGAATCATCATTATTTGCGAGATAGCTTGGCAGCGATGTTGGGAGGACAAAGAATTGACAGAAACTATGTTGATCCAGTTGGTGCAGAGATTAATTGGCGACCTCAGTAAATTATCAGTAAATTTTGGTAGGACTTTGATCATGACAATTTTTCATTACAAAGTGCGGAAAGCTGCTATGTTATGGGGAGGTAAATAACAAGCAAGACTGAGGTTTACTTTTCTAGGAATGAGTTACCAGCGGGTATTATTAAAATTAAGTGGCGAAGCCTTAATGGGCAACTTAGGCTATGGCATCGATCCTGCGGTGGTAGCCGAAATCGCTCAAGAAGTAGCTGATGTCGTGAAAAGCGGTGTGGAATTAGCCATTGTTGTCGGTGGTGGCAATATTTTTCGCGGAATGAAAGCTTCCGCTGCGGGGATGGATCGAGCAACGGCTGACTATATCGGCATGATTGCCACCGTGATGAATGCCATGACTTTGCAGGATGCTTTGGAAAGAATCGGCGTTGATAATCGGTTACAAACCGCCATTGCAATGCAAGAGGTGGCGGAGCCTTATATTCGTCGTCGTGCGATTCGCCACCTGGAAAGA
>Ga0114940_10000474_pt1 | contig 19041 bp, 15 predicted proteins | sample ColdCreekSource_FD_87195 | JGI IMG/M metagenome (GOLD analysis project Ga0114940, IMG submission 87195) | Groundwater microbial communities from Cold Creek, Nevada to study Microbial Dark Matter (Phase II) - Cold Creek Source | ecosystem: Environmental > Aquatic > Deep subsurface > Groundwater ... | reverse complement strand
GAATGGACCGTCGAAAATCGCAACACCCTCATTCTCTCAAGACCCTACAAACAAAAACTACGAAAGCTCAAATCACCGCGACGTCGTTAGGTTGACGCGTATGTCCAGAGGCGGAAAAGCCATCCAACCTCTTAACTCCTTTTCCCAGCCGTCCGGGACACAGGGGTGGTCAACTTCTTGATGAACAAAGTGGTCAACTTCTAAATGAACATTGACACCGGACAAAAAACCGCCTTCCCTCACGCCGCCCGCCCGCCGCAGTTGGTAACCCCAACCCAAAAAACACGGGTTTTCGGCCAGACACTACTTAGCGAATAATTCAATCATGTCAGACAAAACTTCAAGTCCCTCGTGGAATTCCGGATCGACCGCAAAATCTTTCGGGACAGCATTGTCATCAGGTTCATTCATGGTGGCATTTGCCTGGTCGATCACTTTTTGTGTGAGCATGGCGATTTTGGAGGAAGCCTCCTCCTGTGATTGGAGCTGAACAGGTATGATTACAGGGGTTGGAATCTTCCGGGCCGCGCGTTCATTCTTTCTTTTCTCGATGCTGCTGGCGGCTTCCATCCGCTCCTTCAACCGTTGGTTTTCATTCAACGAAAGAGTTTTGTTTTCCAGCTGGATCTTCAGCTCCGCGATGTCTTCACGGATGTACGCGAACTCGGCATCGCGCATCACGCGCTCCTGGGAACGCCGCTGCAGTTCGGGCAGGATGCCGGCCACGCGGTTCATGCGCATGTAAGATACTTCAGGCACCTCATCGTATGGGAGGGCGTTTTTAAGTGATGATTCGTTGATTTTCAGATAATCGAGCTGGGAAGGAAGTTGGATATCCGGCGTAACCCCGCGATATTGAGTTGATCCGCCTGAAATCCTGTAAAACTTCTGAACAGTCCATTTCAACGCACCGGCGGATATCTCAGCCGCGTCTCCATCAGAAATGAAATTGTTAAGTTCCTGCAGCTTCTGGACGGTGCCCTTTCCAAACGTGGTCTGTTCCCCCACAATCACGGCGCGCCCGTAATCCTGAAGGGCCGCGGCAAAAATCTCCGATGCGGAAGCGCTCATGTGACCAACCAAAACAACCAACGGCATGTCAGTTGCAACCGAGGGATCATTGTCCTTGAGGATGTCAATGCGGCCACGGGAATCCTTGATCTGAACCACGGGACCGCTCTTGATGAAAAGCCCTGTCAAACGGACGGCTTCGGCAAGGGAGCCACCCCCATTTCGGCGAAGATCAAGAATCAACCCATTCACTTTTCGGGCCTTGAGCTTTTCGATGAGATTGATCACGTCACGAGTGGCGCTTCTGACGTTCATGTCAGCAGGGGCATCGGCGGCATATTCCGAGTCAGACTCCATATCCGCGTAGAATGAAGGCAGCTCGAGATACCCCAGGCGCTGTGGATGACTGTGCGAGTCCACACATTCGATAAGTTTGGCTTTGGCTTCGGACTCGGCGAGCTTGATTTCATCGCGTTTCAGCTTGATCTCGACACGAGTGGCGGGATCTGCGGCTTCGGCCGGGATGACCAGGAGCCGAACCTCCGTGCCTTTTTCACCGCGTATCAATTCGACCGCCTTGCTGAGTTTCATATCGACCACATCCACCATGGGGCCATTCCTTTGAGCCACTCCAACAATGCGATCGTTTGGTTTTAATCGTTTATCCAGGTCAGCGGGCCCGCCCGGCACAATACCACTTACCTTCGCGTAGCCATCATTCGAACCCAGCAAGGCGCCAATGCCCACAAGCGAGAGTTTCATGGAGATTGCAAAGTTGTGAAGTTCGGCTGCAGACATGTAGGCGGAATGAGGGTCGTAAGCCCGGGCCAGAGAGGAGAGATAAAACTCGAGCACGGATTCTCCATCCTCCTCATGAACATTCCGCAACATGCGATCGTATCGCCGGGAAATCGTTTCCTGGGCCTCGGGTGTTTTTTTCTTGTTGAGACGTTCCTGGAGCAATTCGAACTTGATGTGCTGACGCCAAAGCTGAACGGCTTCTTCTTCATTTGCAGGCCACGGGGCATCACTGCGATCAAGTAGAATTCTGTCATTTCCATCGAACGAGAACGGCTCCTTGAGCAGCTTCTTGACAAGCGCCACCCGTTCCTCCACCCGTTGCACATAGCGGGCGAAAATTTCAAATCCGGGTTTGACATCACCGCTCAATGTCTCCTCATCCAGGACTGTGGCGTATTTCTGAAACTCGCTGATGTCGGACTGGAGGAAAAACAGGTGATTATAGTCCAGCGTATCCAGATAAAGTTGGAGAAATTTACGCGAGATTGAATCGTCAATGGGCTGCCGCCGATAATGCTGGATGGACAGGATCCTGCCAACCACGGAACCAATTTGTCCATAATCAGGAGCGGGAGATGGCGGCGCCTGTGACGCAGAAAGCCACAGCCCAAGCGCGAATGGAAGGCAAAGAACGATGCCCTTAAGAAAAAGCCTCATGCCTGTGAAGTGCGACAGAGTAAATAAAGCATGAGCATACTTACACACGCAGTCGTGCGTTGTCACGAGGTTTTGGAAAGATACCTTTCAAAAGGGTGCATCTTGAAGTTACCGGTGGCCCGCATAGCTCCACGGGTGGCAATTATGGTTGTTGGTAGCCGCGCAGGTCCCTCTGCGCGGTCCCGTCCGCATACCCTCGCTCGCAGACGCGAGCGGCTACCACCTGCCTGTATTCCTATATGTTGGGGTTCGTTACCACCAACTCGGCTCTAATGAGACTGAGTCTCAATATTTTTATTGACATATTTTTCGCACTTCCTCATGTTCCGATACTTATTGAGATCCAGTCTCATCTAACATGTCAAAATTACACCAGAAAATGATCCTTATGAAATTCGCAGTCTGCATATTTCACATCAACCAAAAATCTTGCAAAATATTCGGGCTAATTTGCATCAGCCTCATCAGCCTGTTGCAGTTCAGTCAGGCGGCTGAACCCACACTCGAATCCCTTCAACAACAAATCGAGGAACTAAAGCGCAACCAAACTACTGAACGTGCCGCACAACAGCGGGAGATTGATACACTGAAAGGGAAAGTCAGTGAGATGAGGGCGGATCGTGGTGAACTTCCACCCGAGAAGCAGAATGAACATAAAGACCTCTCCAATTTTTCAATGAACTATCGTAGTGATGGGATTGTCAAGGCAGGTGGGTTGAAATTAGGGGCCTATGGTGAGACCCGTCTGACGATGCGTCGGAGTCAGGACACCGTCTTCGATCCGCATCGGCTGGTTCTACTTCCCAGCTACCAGATTAATGATTTTCTCGTGTTTAATTCTGAAATCGAATTTGAACATGGAGGCGTGGACGACACAGATGGAGTCAAAGGGGAGGCCAACACAACCAACAGCCGGTTTGATGGGGAAGTCGAAATCGAACAGATGTACGTGGATTGGATGGTGAATGAACATTTCAACGTCCGTTCATTAGGTATCGATGTGATTCCGGTAGGCCGAATCAATATGTATCACGAGCCAACCTATTTCTACAGCGCCGACCGCCCCGAGTTATACACCAATATCATTCCATCCACGTGGTTTGAGCCCGGCTTCGGGTTCTATGGAAAAATCACCGATGTGCTTGATTACCGTTTGATGATGTCGGCTGGGCTTGAGGATACCAACACCAGCAGTGGAATCAGCGCGGCTGGCATTCGCAATGCCCGCCCTGCATTACGGCGGGCTGCCAACAGTGGGTTCGGTTACTCAGGCAGACTTGGCTACACGCCGACGTGGGCACCCGGACTTCAGGGCAGCACATCGTTCTACTACACTGATGTCGCCCGCAATTCAGGACCTGGCATTGCCGGTCAGAACAGCCAGGATGTCAATCTGACACTGTGGGATGTTGAATTCATTTATCGTATTCCCAAAACACCTCTCGAGCTGCGAGCAGAGTACGCCCATATCTTTATTGACAACAATCGCGGGTTGCTTGCCAATCTACCCGGCACGGCAGGGGCAGCGCCTGCTTCTACTGCAGCAGTAGGCGACGAAATGTATGGGTGGTATACCGAGCTTGCGCTGCATCTCTGGCCGGAGAGTTGGAAGAAAGGAAATTTCAAACACATGGATTTCGTTCCATTTTTCCGGTATACTCAAACGAATACACAAACAGGGGATTTCAATGTTCCCGCCAATCCTACAGGTGCCAACTTCCATGATATCTACACGTGGGGGTTCTCCTTCTTCCCCGCCAGGGAGTTTGTCTTGAAACTGGACTATCAGATCGATGATTCGCGTCAGCTCAATGCGGCTGATGTAAACCAGTTACGGGTTGCAGCCGGATTTTTCTTCTGAACATGAAATGGATTTGTCATGTCTTTTTCCCCCTGTGCCTGGGATTTGCTTCCCAGGCATGGGCCGTCACCTATTTGACACAGGAACAAGCCATGGCTTTGGCGTTTCAGGATCCTTCCACCGCCAAACGGCATGAACTGATTTTCGATGGGGCACATCGTCAATTAATTGAAAAGAAGCTGGGTGAAGGCGTGCCGCAGCGAGGCGTGCTCGCCTATACGGGAAAATTGAAATCGGGAGAGGAACATGGCGTGATGATGTTTGATGCAGTGATTGGAAAACACGAATACATTGATTACATGGTTGTGCTGGATGAAAAAGGCGCAGTGAAGTTTATAGAAATACTTGTTTACCGGGAAAGTTATGGCAGTGAAATTCGCGGGAAATCATGGCGCAGACAATTTGATGGAAAGTCAGAAAATGATTCACCGCAGCACGAGAAAAATATCGTCAATATTTCGGGCGCCACGCTCTCCTGTCGTCATGTCACCGATGGAGTGCGCAAGCTGCTGGCTGTGGCTGGTGTTTACGCCGGTGAATTGGGGTTGAAAGCTGGAAAAATGGAATGAAGATCGTCATTCTTTTATTCTGCAGCCTCATCCATACCACAGCTTTTGCAGCCGAGAGTCCTGTCACCCGGATGCGTCCGATGCTGGGCACGTATGTGGAAATCACGGTGAATGGGCTCGACTACGAGCGTGCGAACCAGGCAATCGATGCCGGATTTGCCGCCATCTCCGAAGTGGATCGTCTGCTCTCCAGCCATCGCACCGACAGTGAACTTAACAGGATCAATGCAGCGGCTGGAAATGGAGCGATCCCTGTTGCAATATGGACGCATGAATGCATCAAAATGGCCGTGGATGTCGGACATCAAAGTGAGGGAGCCTTCGACATCACCTGTCGGCCGGTGCTTGATCTCTGGGGGTTTGTTCGAAAGGAATATCGGCTGCCAAGCCAGCATGAGCTTGATAGCGCTCTCCCGCTGGTGAACTATCGGGACATCATTTTGATTGCCGACCCGGTGTCCACATCGGAAAAGTCGAGCGAATCATCCAAGCCGGTGCGCTTTCAAATCGGATTGGCGCGTATTGGCATGAAGCTGGATGTTGGCGGAATTGGCAAGGGTTTTGCCGTCGACAAGGCCGTGGAGGCTCTGCAGAAGTCGGGCGTGCGGATGGGGCTGGTGAAAGCAGGGGGTGACTTTCGTGGATTCGGCGGAAAAATCTGGCGGGTGGGGATTGCTGATCCTGTGGACTGGCATTGTCCCATTGTTGAAATCGACATTTTAGATGAGGCGATTTCCACATCAGGAGACTACGAAAATTTTTTTGAAGTCAATGGCCGTCGATATGGACATCTGGTGGATCCACGGACCGGGATGCCGGTGCAACATCGTCATTCCCTTTCCGTACGCGCTACAACCTGCACCCTCTCGGATGCCTGGAGCACCGCGCTTTTTGTTTCCCATACAATCCCCCACCCTGCCTCGATTCGAGTGGTTGATGTGCGGTAAATGATTTGGAGATCAAAAGTCGTTATAAATGAACCAGGTATGTCGATGAAAACTCCACCGGAACCTCTTGCGCCAACCGCCGCCGCTTTATCACGTCCCATTCTGGCATTGCTGCTGGCCAGCTTCATTTTGAATGCCGGCTCCGGCATTTGTCTCTGGCGATGGCCAATTCATCCATGGCGTGTGTTCCATGGATGGACGATTCCCCTGTTCCTGATCACATTCGGAATCATTTGGAGAGCGCATATTCTCCAGGGGTGGCGCCTTCGGAAAAACATTCTTTCCGGTGTATTGACTCTGTCTGTCCTTTTGGGTCTGACAGTAACCGGCTGGATCATCCATTACTCGGGATCCGATATCGTACAAAAGCAGGCTTCCAACTGGCACACATGGCTTGGCCTGAGCGTAAGCTTTCTGCTTCTGGCGCACGCGCTCCTGGGGTGGCATTGTCGAGAATCGGCATAAGATTTCCAATGGGTGTTTGGTGTATGAGTCTTTGAGCCTTCAACATTCAACTTTCAACCCGCTTCTTCTTGCGACATATTATGAACTTATGGCCGATCCGAAACTTGTTGAAACCATCCTGGAATCCTACCGTCAATCCGGCGGGATCAACCATCTGGATGGGGTGAATTTGCCTTCACGCGAGGCAATTGCGGAAATCATCCGCGATCTGCTCCGGGTCGTGTTTCCCGGCTACTATGATCGAACTGCCATGCATTCGGATCAGGCGCCATTCTTCGTGTCCCAGATGTTAACCTCCATCTCGGAACGTTTGAGGCATGAGATCCAGAAAAGTCTGGAATACAGGCCGATGTCATCTCTCAAAGACAGCAAGGCCGCCAACCTTCCGTCAGAGGCCAAACGCATCACGGATGAATTTCTTGCAAGTCTGCCGGATATCCGCCGTCAGCTTGCGATGGATGTGGAAGCCGCATGTGCCGGTGATCCAGCCGCCATCAGTCAGGAAGAAATCATCCTGGCATATCCCAGCCTGGAGGCGATCTCCGTTCAACGGCTGGCGCATCTTTTGTACAAAGCAGAGGCGGCCTTGATCCCTCGCATGATGACCGAATGGGTGCATTCGCGAACCGGCATCGACATTCATCCAGGAGCACAGATTGGTTCACACTTTTTCATTGACCACGGAACGGGTGTGGTGATTGGCGAAACCACGGTTATCGAGTCTCATGTCAAAATGTATCATGGTGTCACTCTGGGCGCCCGGTCAACATCCGCCGTTGAGGAATTGCGTGGGAAAAAGCGGCACCCGACGATTCAGGATCATGTGACCATCTATCCCGGAGCTGCCATTCTGGGTGGAGACACCGTGATCGGCGCCGGCTCGACCATTGCCGCCAACGTTTTCCTGACGCATTCCGTGCCACCCCACTCTCTGGTTATGTATGAGGAAACGGAATTACAGGTGATTTCAAAAAAGAAACACACCGCCGAGATCGGCGCGCATGATTTTCAGATTTAGCGATTATTGTGTTCGTGTAGGAGCGTGATTTATCACGCCTTTTTGTTTGGCGGACGCGAATGAATTGCGCCTGACCCAGCATATGGATCGCATTATGTTTTTCATTAAATCGGTATAAGGTTTTGAATTTGCGATGAAGATAGAGAAGCCTGTTTATCTTGATTGCAATGCCACAACACCATTGCTGCCAGAGGCTGTTCGTGCAATGAGGCCTTTTCTCGAGGAGGAATATGGCAATCCATCGAGCATCCATTCGTGGGGAAGAGCCGCGCGCGCTGCCGTGGATGAAGCGCGCACGCAACTCGCCGGATTGATTGGAGCGAAGTCGAAGGAAATTGTCTTCACATCCGGAGGCACCGAGTCGAACAATCTTGCCATCTTTGGAATCGCCCACGCGCTTCGAAAAAAAGGGCGCCACATCATCACGTGCGCCACCGAGCATCATGCGGTACTCCATCCTTGTAAGCGCCTTGAATCAGAGGGTTTTGAGGTGACTTATTTGCAGGTGGATCCTTTCGGCTGTCTGGATATCGGCAGGCTTGCCCGGGCCATGCGCCCGGAAACCATCCTGATCTCAATCATGTCCGCGAATAATGAAACGGGAACGTGTCATCCGGTTCCTGAGATCGGCGCCCTTTGCCGTTCCCATAAGATTGCGTTTCATTGCGATGCGATCCAGAGTTTTGGCAAGGAAACCGTGAATGTGGAGGAATGGAACACGGACCTGCTTTCCATCGCAGCGCACAAGTTTTACGGCCCAAAAGGCGCCGGCCTGCTGTATGTTCGCTCCGGAACACCCATCGAAGCTGTTCAGCTTGGTGGCTTTCATGAAAATGAACGTCGGGCTGGAACAGAAAATGTGGCAGCCATCGTCGGCATGGCGGCAGCAGCAAAAATAGTCTCTGAGAAAACTGGAACTGAAAAACACCATCTCTTTGCGCTCACTGAAAAGTTCTGGGGTGAACTTTTCACTGCTGTCCCGAACATTCACCGCAATGGGCATCCCACACAACGGCTGGGCAACACTCTCAACGTGAGTTTTGAGAATTGTGATGGGGAAGGTTTACTGATGGGATTGGACCTTGAAGGAGTGGCTGTCTCCAGCGGTTCTGCATGCATGGTTGGTTCAATTCAACCTTCCCATGTGCTTCGGGCAATGGGCATGAATGAGGCCCTCATCCGTGCAACGGTGCGGTTTTCGCATGGCAGTGATTCACGGGAAGATGAGATTCCCGATGTGGTTGCGCGCGTGGCTCGGGTGGTCGAAAGGTTGCGCAAAAACCGTTGAAATCAGAACCTCGTTCAGGTGCTGCTCAGTTCCATCATGTCGGGAGCCACGGAAGCCACGAGCTCCATGCTGAGACGACGGATCTCTTCGCTGCTGGTTAATTCCAAAGCTTGTCGTGCGACCTCCTGCGCCTTTGACATTTCCATGGATCGAATGATTTTTTTGAGCTGAGGCACCACAGTGGGACTGGTGCTGAGCTCATCAATGCCCAATCCCAACAGAATGGGGGCAAGGGCCACATCCCCCGCCATTTCTCCACAGAGAGCGACACGGATATTGGCACGATGTGCTGAGTCGACAACATGATGGATCAAACGAATGATCGCAGGATGGGTTGGCTCATAAAGATACGCGACTTTTTCATTCACCCGATCCACTGCGAGTGTGTATTGAATGAGGTCATTGGTCCCAATGGAGAAAAACCTGCATTCAGCAGCAAGAATATCTGCCGTCATTGCGGCAGAAGGAACTTCAATCATGGCGCCAACCGGCATTTGCTCATCAAATGACACCTTTTGTTCGCGAAGTTCGCAGCGTGCCATCTCCAATTCGGCATTCGCCATTTTCAGCTCCTTGATCCCTGAAATCATCGGATACATGAGATGCACATTATGAAGCGTGCTGGCTCGGAGGATGGCGCGGAGTTGCGTTCTAAAGATATCCGATCGCTCAAGACAAAATCGTATGGCGCGCCATCCCAGGAAGGGATTCATTTCGCTGGCAATCTGCAGGTGGGAAAGAAACTTGTCACCCCCAATATCCAGCGTGCGAATAACCACAGGCCTCGGGTGCAGTTTCTCAGCCACTTCAAAATAGGCGCGGAACTGTTCCTCTTCGTCCGGGACATCATCCCGGTTGATGAATACATATTCGGTGCGGAAAAGCCCAACACCATCCGCGCCATTCACCAGAACGTGCGGAACGTCGCCCGGCATTTCGATGTTTGCGCCAAGAAAAACCCGGCAGTGGTCGGGGGTTTCGGCAGGCAGATCGCGCAATGATTCGAGGCTGACTTCAATGGAGTGACGTTTGTTCTCGATCTGACCGTATTCATGGAGGGTTTGCTCCGTCGGGTTGATAATCAGAACCCCGCTGTAACCATCCAGGATGGCAAAGCAACCCGATTCCACCTGCTGGCTGGCATCATGCAATCCAACCACCGCCGGAATATTCATGGCCCTGGCCATGATGGCTGTATGAGAGGTTTTGCTGCCTATGTCGGTGCCAAAGCCGACAACCTTCTGCCTGTCAATAACGGCTGTGTCAGAAGGCGCCAGATCATACGCAAGAACAAGACATGGCTCCTTCAGATCTCGCAAATCCTTAAAATCATGTCCCTGCATGTTGCGGATCACGCGATGAGCCACATCCTTGATATCAGCCACCCGTTCGCGCAAATAATCATCCTCCGCGTTGGAAAGCATTTTTACATAACGATTGGAAACATGATCGAACGCGTACTCGGCATTTTGCCCTTCCTGGATCGTCTTAACCACTTCATCGAGAAGTATGGGATCCTCCAGCGTGAGCAGGTGGGCATCAAACAATGCGGCATCCGTTTCTCCAAGATCCGTAGCGACGCGCTGCTGGATTTCCTGCAACTGCTGACGGGTGACAGTTAATGCATCCTCCAGACGCGTGATTTCCAGGCTAACCTCCTCAGGCGTGATGGTGCGATGGCTGATGGGCAGCTCATTTCTGCCATACACGAAGATTCTGCCTGTTACAATACCGGGGGAAACAGCGATGCCTGTAAACTTCTTCTCCACTGCGTGGGAGGTGGCAGGCGCTTCCATGCTTCAAACCTATCAAGCCTTCAAAAGAAGTCCAGACGGGAAAGCAGATCAGCCTTCATCAAATTTGGCTGCAATCAACTTCCCAATTTCATCAAGAGCCTTCCCGGCATCCGCGCCCTGGGCGGTAATCTTCAATTTTGAGCCGCACCCGGCCGCGAGCATCATCAAACCCATGATGCTTTTTCCGTTTACCTTCTCCCCATCCTTTTCAACGGTGATTTCCGATTCATGACGCGAAGCTATTTTAACAAACATCGCTGCCGGGCGCGCATGCATGCCAAGCTTGTTGGTAAGAACAAATTCCATGGTGATGGCAGTTCCTTCAGGTGTTTGTTTTCGCCCCAGTGTGCTCATGAATCCTTCTGCATATTTTGAATGAGTTTGCGGTTGAATTCAAGCGCCGTGTTATGTCCCATGCCCTTCAATTTTTGATCGAGGGCCGCGACTTCCACGAGCCGCGAGATATCGCGCCCGGGCCGGACCGGGATCGTTACGTGAGGGACTTTGATGCCCAGAATATCACGAAACTGACGATCAATTCCAAGACGGTCCACATCCTCCACCTTATCCCAATCCATCAGTGTCACAATGATGTTTAGAATCTTCTCGTTGCGGATGGCTCCCACACCAAACATGGAAACCACGTTGATGATGCCAATACCCCGTACCTCAATGTGTCCCCGTGATATTTCCGGACTGGTGCAGACCAGTTCGCAGCCATTGATCATGTGAATCTTGGTGAGATCGTCCGCCACCAGACTGTAGCCGCGTTCCAGAAGCGAAAGAACACATTCGCTTTTGCCAATCCCACTGCTGCCGCAGATTAGAACCCCGATGCCGAGGATGTCCACCATGCTGCCATGCTCATTGGTGGCCGGAGCAAAGTCGGCCTCCAACAGAATGGTAGCCCGATTCACAAGCCGCATTGTGACCATTGGACACTTGAAAATCGGAATACAAAACTTCTCCGCCTCCTCCAGAAACGCGCTTGGTGGATTCAGGGACCGGGCAAAGATCGCACAGGGAATAGTGCTGTTGAACAAATTACGGCAGCGGGACCGTTGTATTTTGAGGGAAAGTGAGTGGAGATAATTGTTTTCCGCGCTCCCAAAGATCTGAACGCGCTTGTCGGCAAAATACTTGTAGAAACCAGCCAACGCCAGACCGGGGCGGTTGACACTCCCCTCCCGGATCTTCCGCTGGAGTCCTGTGGCGCCAGCAATCAGTCTCAGTTCGAGCGACTCAGCATGATTCCGGTAGAATTGCTCAACGGTGATGGATTGTTCCGGCACAGCGCCTAACGTGCCAAGAAACAACTGTTTTGGAAAGAAATTTTCGCTCAGCGGGTAAATCTTGCGCTCACCTTTGAATCTGCTAGCCTGTAAGCATGAAAGACGGGGTTGTTCCCATCCAGGTGTTGGGTGTCATCCCAACGAGTCGTGGTTGTGCCGTCTTTATGGGCAACGATGAAAAAACCTTTACCATTTATGTTGAATTGTCTGTGGGACAGGCCATTGCCATGTTCATGCAGGGCACTCCCAAGGAACGCCCGCTCACCCATGACATGATTGGTCATGTCTTCAAGGGTCTTGGCGTTTCTGTACAGCGGGTGGTCATCAACGACCTTAAAAATGGAACTTATTTTGCGCGTTTGATCCTCAAACAGGAAAACGAGTTGGGGCAGAAAATCATTGAGATCGATGCGCGTCCCAGCGACTGCCTGGCACTGGCAATTCAGGCGAAAGCGCCGATTTTTGTGGCACGACCGATTTTTGAGGAGGTCGAAGACATGAGCGAGGTCTTGAAAAAACTTAATGAAATGCAGGGGGAATTCAGCGCGGAAGCGGACCCGGAAAACCCGTCAAAATCCAACCCCGACGTGGATGAACCAGGACCTGAAGAGGAACCGCCGGAATCTGAAAAGGGTTGAATGTTGAGAGGCGAATCGATGCCATAGTCCGTGTGGCGCGCGCCTGGTTGCGGCCAGACTCGCCATGGATACAGCGTGCTGAGGCGGAAGTTCCCAGGCGTATTTTTTTTTCGCGGGAAATGGTGCGCGCATGCCTGAGGAGCACATTTTCAGGCCATGATTCAGATGTGTTGCGCGAGTGGATCAAGCGTGATTGTCCTCGTTGCCTTGACCGTAAACGATCCAGCTGCAGGGTTTTGATCATACCTCCCTCCACTATTTTTGCGGCTGCATGGCAGGCGGCAACGGCAGCATGGCTGGCGGGTGCGACTGTTGTCCTGCGGCCTTCCCGGCGCGAACCCGTCTTCGCCAGGTTACTTCAGCAAAGTGTGCTTGCTGAAGCCGGTGAGATTTTACCAGCTCAAATTTTAAAATCTGAGCCTGGAACCCAAAACTTATATCCATTTACCACCATAGTGGTTTATGGCAGTGATCAAACAATTCAAACCCTTCAACATTCAAGCAAAACAAAATTGATTGGCTTCGGCACAAAAATCAGTGTGGCGTATGTGGAAAGACAAGGATTGCGACAGTATGGTCTGGATGATCTTGCCGCACGCGCCGCATGGGACACCGTGCTTTATGAGACACAGGGATGCCTCTCGCCTCAGCGCTTCTATGTTGAAGAAGACGACCACTTATCAGCCGTACAATTTGCCCGCAAACTGGCGATTGCAATGGAGAAGTTGGATGCACGCCTTCCACGAATGACAAGGAAAAATGAAAAACTGGAAGAGGAAGGTTTCTGGCAAACATGGAGGTTTCGGGAGTCTCAAGGGCGCGCACAGATTTTCAGACGGCGAGTCATCCTCCAGAGGGAGGATTGCTTCGAGCCTTGCAATTTGCGGCGTGTCGTGTTCGTTACACCGGTGAGACGACCGGATGATATCATCCGGCATTGCGGAAAATGGACGAAGCGCCTCTCAACCATCGCCGGATCCCATGCAACATCCCTGGATCAATTGAAGCAAAGCTTTGGTTCGCAGAGAGGCATCCGTTTTTGTGCAATCGGTGAAATGCATCAGCCGCCTCCGTGGTGGCGAAATGGCGGATTGAGTTTATTACAAAAGCTCGCACAACTTTTGTGAAAACCTTTACTGGAGTGGAGCAAAGAGAGATTCCAGTTCTTCGACAGAGATCTGCGCCCGTTGTTTGGATCCATCCCCCAGGAGTCCCTCCACCAATTCCCTTTTCTTCGCCTGTAACCCGGCGATCTTTTCTTCCACGGTGCCAATCGTGAGAAGCTTGTAGACAAATACACGCTTCTCCTGGCCGATGCGGTGGGCGCGATCCGTTGCTTGATTTTCAACAGCCGGATTCCACCACGGATCATAGTGGATCACCGTGTCCGCGGCTGTCAGGTTCAACCCCGTGCCACCAGCCTTGAGGCTGATCAGGAAAAGTGGAGCTTCACCCTTCTGAAATTTCTGGACGGGCGTTTCCCGGTCGCGGGTGTCGCCCGTGAGGAGCATGTAGGGAATTTTTTTCTCGTCAAGCGCCACCTGGATCAAGGCCAGCATGCTGGTAAATTGAGAGAAAAGGAGAATGCGCCGACCTTCTTCAATCATTTCAGGTAAAAGATCCATCAGCAATTCCAGCTTGGCAGACTCCTTTACCTCTTTGGCTCGCTCCAGTTTAACGAGACGTGGATCGCAGCAGACCTGGCGCAGCTTGAGCAATGCATCAAGGATAATGATATGCGAGCGGGAAAGACCTTTTTTCTCGACCTCCGCCTTCACCTTCGCGTGCATGGCCAGCCGGATGCTCTCGTAGAGGTCGCGTTGGGCACCGGCCAGTTCGATATTCTGAACGATTTCAGTTTTCGGCGGCAGTTCCCGCATAACCTCCTCCTTGCGGCGGCGCAAAATAAACGGAGCGACGCGGCGCGCCAGCATCTTCCGGCGCTCCTCATTTTTGGCCTTCTCGATGGGCTGCCGGAAAAGCCTCCGGAACCTTCGCTCATCACCGAGAAAGCTGGGTAGCAGGAAGTTGAAGATTGACCAGAGTTCGCCTAAATGGTTTTCCATGGGGGTGCCTGTAAGGCAAAGGCGGTGACGCGCCTTGAGCTGACCGGCAATCTGGGCATAAGAGGTTTTCGGATTTTTGATGTATTGCGCTTCATCCAGGATGACGTAGTGAAATTCATGAGCAAGGAGAAGAGCCTGATCCCGCGGCAACAAGGCGTAAGAGGTAATAACCAGGTTGTACTCGCGCAGTTTTTCCACATGCTGCTTGCGGTCAAGGCCATGGAACACAAGGGTTTTCAGGCTGGGGGCAAATCGTTCGGTTTCCTGTCGCCAGTTGGCCATCAAACTAGTGGGAGCGACGACAAGAGATGGCAGATCCAGCCGCCCATTCTCCTGCTCCACGAGAAGATGGGCCAGCGCCTGAACTGTTTTACCAAGGCCCATGTCGTCGGCAAGAATGCCGGCGAGCTGAAGCTCACGGAGGAACTGCAACCAATGCAAGCCGTGCTCCTGGTAAGGACGCAAGGTCGCTTTCAGACCGGCCGGGGCGGCAAGCGTCTGGATGCCGTGGAAGTTTTTCAGTTTCTGCGCCAGGTTCCGGGCCGTTTCTGCGCCGAGCCATTGCCAACCCTCCGAATCATCCGCCGCGCCGAATTCAGCCAGTCGCAACTTGGGCATGTGCAAACGCCCACTGTGATCAAGGGGTGCCGTGTCAAAAAGCTCAACGAGCGTCGAAAAGATGTTCCGAAGCCGGCCCGCGGGAAAGGGCAAAACCCGACCATCCGGAAGACGAATGGGAATCTGCTTGTGATCGGGCCATTTGGAAAGCACTTCGGCAGAAAACTTCTTATCATGAGTTTGCAGGAGGCTGATGAGGATCGGCAGCAGATTGATCTTCTGATCGTCCACCTTCACTCCGAGTTCGACGCCGAACCAGTCATTGCCATTCTGGGGTTGCGCATCCAGATACCACTCGTCTGGATTTGCGACATTGAAGCAAAAGCTTTTATCAAATTCGATCAACCAACCCTTTGCCCGGAGTTTCGGCAGGGTTTCCGTGCAAAACTTGAGCCATTTCGCGTCTGTGCCTGGCGCCAATGTCCATCTCTCATCCAAAGGCAGTGGGGTATCGAATCGCGAGGCCTCCTGAGACCGTTTGAAGCCAATCCTGTTGATCTGCGTTTCAAATGCTTGTTCGGATGATAAATCGCGGTCGAAGCGCACAAGTCGGGTTCCATCGAAGGATTCGAGAGTCTTTTGCCGTTCGCTTTGCTTGACACGCTGACCGTGGTATTCGAATGAAAGGTCGACGAAATGCGAGTCGTGCCCATCCAGCACGGTTGCCGGGGTCCGTTTCCAGGAAGCTTCCCACCATTGAGTCTTTTTGGTAAACAGGCGCAGACACGGCTTGGGCGTTGTCTTCGGCAATACTTCCACAGGAACGGGTTGGGGTTTCGGCAGAGCAATGTCGGGGAAACGATCTTCGAATTCAGCGGCCACGGATCCAACTTTTGCAGCCGGTACGGTCGGCGCCGCGAGCCACGTCTCGACTAGAAGCGGTGAAAGATCCGTCTGGAGAACCCCCGCTGTCCAAGCTTCCATGTCAATGTACCACGCTGGATTCAACGGCAACAGATGCTGGGCGGGCGGCGTTACTTCGAAGCTTGGATGCTGACCACCCTTCGAGTCAACACGCCAGCAGGCCTTTGCCGGACGCGGCTCTCCAAGTTTCAACAATGGATGATCCAAACTTTCCATGTGACACCGTCCAGTGTCAATCATGGCCTTTAGAATTTCCGTGCCGGCGCTTCCCGTAATCTGAACCTCGGTGCTCATATAACCGCGGCACTCCAGAAACACCTGGCGCACGATTCGGATATCTGTAGGCAGGATGAATCGGGCTGGAACGTCGTTCAGAGGATTCGAGAATGAATAAGAAGCGGCGGGACTGTAGCCACCGGTCTTGAGCAATCGCGCCCTCATTAATTTCACATTCAACTTCAATTCCGGGTTGCTGCGATCCAGATGCAGCACATAGAGCAGTCGCTGCCTCTCTTTTGAGGAGTACGAGACCGTTTCTTGCCGGGGTTGAACGCTTTTGTGGAGTCGGCCCAGCCAGTGCGCCAAATTCTCGGGAAGAGGAGGGGGCGCTTGAGGAGATGGTTCATCGAAAGCCTGCGTATGTGCGGCGAGTTGGTCCGGGTGCAGCCGAAATGCCTCCATAAAAGCCGCCACCACATGCTTGCAGTTGTATTCCATTGGGCATGTACAAGATCCGGCGATGGGGCCTTCGTCCAACTCCGGTGAGTTGATATTAATTTCCACTTGGTAAGGTTCGATGCCAGAGCCTTGGACATCCGCGGTGATGTAAACGCCATCGCTCGAAATCTCGCAGTTGTGGACGCGGCCTTGACGCTGGTATCGCACGCCCCGTTCCACGTCCCTGAATGGGAGATGACTCATCCAGGAGTGGAGAGCCTTGATTTTCGGAGGATGTGGCATGGTCTGGCATCCTGCATCCGGATGGGGGGAAGATGTCAATCTGATTTTAGGCCCAATCAAAAGACAAAAATCAATGGACACATCCGCATTCTAATTGCAGATTATCTGCAATGCGGATTCGTCGATTAAAATGAAAATTACCCTCACCAAAACCTTTCAAATCGAAGCCGCGCACCGGCTGCCTTTGCTACCGAAAGGGCATAAATGCGAACGAATGCATGGCCATAGTTTCCGAATCGAGGTGCGTGTGGAAGGGGAATGTGATCCAAAACTGGGATGGCTGATGGATTATGCCGATATTACAGCTGCGTTTCAGCCGATCTTCGATCAGCTTGATCACCGGTGTCTCAACGAGGTCCCCGGTCTCGAAAATCCAACCTCCGAGATTCTTGCAAAGTGGATTTGGGATTATCTCAAACCGGCGCTTTCGATGCTCAGCGCGGTTGTTGTGGCAGAAACCTGCACAGCGCGGGCGGAGTACGCCGGCTTGCAGGGGCGCGATTCGGCAAGCTACGGGAAGTAATTTTTTGCCCAACCACTGGTTAACAGGCAATCTTACCCGATAAGCCGCAAACTGCTTTGACAAGCAGGAGATCCTTCGCTCACGTTCGGGATGACCATCGTGAATATTCTACACACCGAATGTGGCCTGAACTGGGGAGGACAGGAATATCGCACGCTGATCGAAGCAACATGGCTGAATGCTCACGGTCATCACGCCTGGATTGCGTGTGATCCACGAAGTGAATTCTTCCGACGCGGTCATGAAAGAGGATCCCCCGTTGTGGCCATCCCCATGCGGACCAATGTGGACGTAACCGGCCTATCCATGATCTGGAAATTCTGTCGCGCCGAAAAAATGGATGTGATCCACACTCATGGACCAAAGGACTCGTGGATGTGCCTGCCTCTGCATTTGGCCGGTTATACGGTGGTGCGTTCACGTCATATAACGGTGCCGATCAAACCCAGGTTTGCACATTCGTTGATCTATCGGCATGGCTGTCGGCGCGTGATTGCCACTGCACAAATCATCCGTGACACACTGGTGAACGTGAATCGATTGGATCCCGCGCGTGTGGATGTGGTGGGGGAAGGGGTGGATCTTCAGGAATATCATCCGGGCATCGACGGCCACCCATTTCGTACAGAGTTTAACATCCCACCGGACGCGCCTCTGGTTGGCATCGTCGCAATGATGCGAGGCGACAAAGGGCATCACTTTTTCCTGGATGCCGCGCTCGAAGTGTTAAAGACACACCCACACACACGCTTTGTTCTTGTCGGAGAAGGAATTGGCGGGCGGCGCGTGGAACATGAATGTCGCGCTCGAATTGAAACTGCGAATGAACAAAAGCGAATCATCATGACCGGCTACCGTTGGGATATTCCCCAAGTGATGGCAGCTCTGGATATGGTGGTGGTTGCCTCCATTGAAGTCGAAGCACAATCCCGTATCGTGCCACAAGCTTTTGCGTCACAATGCGCAGTCGTTGCAACCCGTGTGGGCGGTATCCCTGAGTTGATCATTGATGGACAGAATGGATCGCTGGTGGCTCCCGGTGACGGGTCAGCCATCGCGACAGCCATCAAGCGATTTATCGATGACACTGAACTTCGAGACCGATTGGCGCACGCGGGTCTCGAAACAGCACGATCCAGACTATCTCTGGATCGGATGATGGAGGAAACACTGGAAGTGTACCGGAGAGCTTTAAGCTTATAGCCCAAGGCTTGAGGCTAACGGCTACTTGAGCTTTTCGAGTGTGGACTTTACCGCATTGAAATTGGGTAGATCCTTGGGGGTCGGGGTGACTTCTGCATACTGAACGACGCCATTCTTATCCACCACAAATGCGGCTCGGGCTGACACACTGCCCAATCCCATCAGGTCCGGGAGGAGGGTGCCATATTCCTGCGCTGTTTTTTTATTGAGGTCGCTTAGCAGGGTGATGCCGATTTTTTCCTTTTGCGCCCAAGCCTCCTGGGTAAAAGGACTGTCCACGGAAATACCGTAGACCTCAGCACCAAGGTCTTTGTAGGCGTTGAGACCTTTGGTGACATCACACATTTCCTGGGTGCAAACACCAGTAAAGGCGAGTGGATAAAAAAGCAAGACGGTGTTTCTTTTGCCGAAGTTGTCACTCAGTTTGACGTCGGCCACGCCGCATGCGGTTTTTGTCTTGAGGG
>Ga0114940_10000472_pt1 | contig 19064 bp, 14 predicted proteins | sample ColdCreekSource_FD_87195 | JGI IMG/M metagenome (GOLD analysis project Ga0114940, IMG submission 87195) | Groundwater microbial communities from Cold Creek, Nevada to study Microbial Dark Matter (Phase II) - Cold Creek Source | ecosystem: Environmental > Aquatic > Deep subsurface > Groundwater ... | reverse complement strand
GGGACTTGGGGACTTGGGGACTTGGGGACTTGGGGACTTGGGGACTTGGGGACTTGGGGACTTGGGGACTTGGGGACTTGGGGGAAGTTGATTTGTTATCTCCATATTCCAAGTTTCCCAACCAAAAAGCTAGAAAGGATTAGCTTCGCGTCACCGCGCCCGTTCGCTAATAGCTGGGGCTTCGTCCCTTTACTCCTTGCCGATTTTTAAGACAGCCATAAACGCTTCTTGGGGTACATCTACCGTACCAATGGATTTCATGCGTTTTTTACCCTTGGCTTGTTTCTGCAAGAGTTTTTTCTTACGGGAAATATCGCCACCGTAACATTTTGCTAGGACATCCTTACGCAAAGCAGGAATATGTTCACTGGCAATTATTTTTGCGCCAATGGCAGCCTGAATGGGAACTTTAAACTGGTGACGAGGAATCAATTCTTTGAGCTTTTCTGTTAAAGCACGACCAACATAATAAGCCTTATCCCGATGAACAATAGTAGATAAGGCATCCACAGGATCTTTATTCACCAAAATATCTAACTTAACCAGATGATCTGTACGATAGCCCAACATCTGATATTCCATGCTGGCATAGCCTTTGGTGCGGGATTTCATCTGATCGAAAAAGTCAGTGACTACTTCTGCTAAAGGAAGCTCATAAATTAAACAGGTACGACTTTGGGTAAAATACTTCATGTCCTTGAAAATGCCCCGTCTGTTTTGGCACAATTCCATGAGCGTCCCGACATAGGTTTCAGGCGTAATTATCTCTACCTTGATAAAAGGTTCTTCAATTTTTTCTCTTTTTTGGGGATCAGGTAACAAACTAGGATTATCAATTTCCATTACCTGTCCATCAATAGTGGTAACGCGATAAATTACCGAGGGAGCAGTGGTAATTAGTTCTAGATCATATTCTCGCTCTAGTCTTTCTTGAACAATTTCCATGTGTAGCAATCCGAGAAAACCGCAGCGGAAACCAAAACCCATCGCACTAGAAGTTTCTGGTTCATAGGATAAAGCGGCATCATTGAGCTTGAGTTTATCTAAGGCATCTCGCAAGTCGGGATACTGATCAGAATCAATAGGGAATAAACCACAGAAAACCATCGGTTTAGCTTCGGTGTAGCCAGGTAAAGGCTTAGATGCAGGAGCATCCACCTGAGTTATGGTATCCCCCACCCGAGCATCGGCAACGGCTTTGATCGCTGCTGCAAAGTAACCTACTTCCCCTGCATGCAACTCATCAACCTCTACCTGAGTGGGAGAAAGAATACCCAATTCATCAATCACATATTCTTTCCCCGATGCCATGAGGCGCACGTTATCACCTCTTTTAACCGTGCCATCCATGACTCGGAAATAAACTACCACCCCCCGATAGGCATCGTAATAACTGTCAAAGATCAAGGCTCGTAAGGGTTGATCTACCGTATCTGCTGGGGGAGGAACTTGCTGGACGATCGCTTCCAAGATATCATCAACTCCTAACCCAACTTTTGCTGAGGCTTGGATAATCTCACTACAGTCTAAACCCACCACATCTTCAATCTCTTGAGCAACTCTTTCTGGCTCTGCTCCAGGTAAATCAATCTTATTGAGGACGGGAATAATTTCTAAATCGTTTTCTAAAGCTAAATAAACATTCGCCAAAGTCTGGGCTTCAACTCCCTGGGAAGCATCAACCACCAGCAGCGCCCCTTCACAGGCTGCCAGGGAACGAGACACTTCGTAGGAAAAATCCACATGCCCAGGAGTATCAATTAAATTCAGGACGTACTTTTGCCCATCTTTGGCAGTGTAATTCATTCTAGCTGCTTGAAGCTTGATGGTGATGCCTCGCTCCCGTTCCAAGTCCATACTGTCGAGGAACTGCTCTTTCATCTGTCTTTGAGCAACGGTACCCGTATCTTGCAACATCCGATCCGCCAGGGTAGATTTACCATGATCGATGTGAGCAATAATTGAAAAGTTGCGAATGCGAGATACAGGAACGTCAGTCATAAAAATTAATCAGAGTTAACAATCTTTAAAAGTTACTATCTTGAGTATATTGTAATGTTCATTTTTACTTATTTTCCAATCTGTGACAGATTTTGCTTGAGTTGAGTTTTTTTGGGCTAATACATAAGTCGCTTTCTGAGCAGTAATTTTATTTCGCGCCCTAAAGGATATGCGGAGCGGTATGCTTTAGCACTAGCTTCGCGTCGCAAAGACGTTTATCCTGCTTAGTTCGGGGCAAAGACTCAAAGGATTTCAAGCAAAATGTCACGGATTTGATTGCAACTTGGTATGAGGTTTTTGTCCATATAGGTAGAATATAAGTAAAATCAGGAAAATGCTTATGAATGATGATATTCCGAACCAAAATAAATCTGAGGATGAAACCAGGATTAAAGATAAAGTTAAGGTTTCTGTTGACTTAGACCAAGAAATCTTAGAACAGATCAAGCACCTCACAAACGAACCTAGTCGGGTGATTGAAGTGGCGATTAAACAGTGGTTGCGGGGAGAACGAAACGACAATACTGACTTAACCAGAACTTTTCAGCGTAATCCTCCTGTGCCTCCTCAAGGAGAATGGAACGATTAAAGGAATGAAATTTCAAGATAACAGTCAATAAAACGGTTAATAAAATGGTTAATCTACTGTTAACAGTTAATTACTCTCTGTTACTACCTTAGATATCTAATCTATAGGTTATAGTTTCAGGTAGAATGTCGAGTTTTTTGGCAAATTTCCTGAAATGTCATCTGTCTACCAATGCTCCCTAAATTTGATTCAAACAATAATAGTAGTACTACTATGTCAGCCAGCGAGATTGAATGGCAGCATCTGGGAGCAGAATTAGTTTTTACTCAGGATATTGCCGGTAATTATCTCTCATTTTGGTGGGCAAAGGCAGCAGAATATGGCTTAAACGGCGATCGCCTTACGGCAAGAACTGCGACCATGGGAGAAATATTTGCCCCTGTTGATGCTACTGCTTATTTAGAAAAAGTCCGCCGAGTTCTGAAGCGTCGTTTACCAGAACAATGTTACTGTTTGTTTCGTTGCGGAGAAATATCTTACTCTTTTGAACTGATCATCAGCCCGATTTTACCGTCCGAGGGAGAACCCCAAACAGTGATCGTGATGGGACACTTATTGGCAGAAGCCGAAATGTTTTCCTTCGCCACCAATGAAGCTCCCACCGCTATTTATAGCTATCAAAAACTCCTCAGTCAGGTAGTACAGCAAATCCGCCGTAGTTTAGATTTAGCTACTATTTATCAGCATACAGTGCAGAATATTGGTTCTACCTTCGCCACTAGTCGCTGTCTAATTTTGGCGGATCAGCGTAATCTTACTCGTCTTGCCGTCAAAGCAGAATATTGTCGCGAAGAATATGATTCCACGACCAAATATCAGATCGATTGGTACGATGAAACCCATTTACAACAGGCACTAAGATCGGGCTATCCTGTGGCAGTAGATTTTATCCAACAAGATCTGTTAGGGCGCAAATCCGTCCTAGTAATCTCGACAAATAGTGACAGTGAAGATAATGTTTTAATTTGTTTGCAACAATGCGATCGCTATCGCCATTGGACTACAGCAGAAATGGAAATGTTGCGGGAAATTGCCGAACAGGTAGAAGCAGCGATTTCCCTTGCTAAACTCTATCGTGAAGTGGAACAGGCGAGTATTCAAGCTGAAGAAGCCAGTCGTCTCAAAAGCGATTTTCTGGCAAACACCTCCCACGAACTACGAACTCCCCTCAACGGCATTATCGGCTTTTTGAAATTGCTCTTGGAAGGGATGGCGGATGATCCTGAAGAACAGCGAGAATTTATAGAAGAAGCCTATAAATCTTCGATTCATCTCCTCAATTTAATCAATGACATCCTCGATATTGCCAAAATAGAAGCGGGTAAGATGGAACTGGAATTAAATGAGATTGAATTAGATGAACTATTTCAAGATGTAGAAAACCTAATTAATACTCAAGCCAAGCAAAAAAACCTTAACTTCCAGATTAAGTCCCCCGCCACTCTAACTCCCGTAACTCTTTATGGTAATTACCAACGGTTACTTCAGGTGATGCTCAACCTCATTAGTAATGGCATCAAGTTTACTAAAGAAGGGGGAATAGTGGTGAGTGCGGAAGTTAGTAACAAGAAAATAGAATGTCAAGGTATCGAATTTCCTGGGATGGTCAAAATCAGTGTTGCCGACACGGGAATTGGTGTGTCCTTAGAAAAGCAAGATAAATTGTTTGAAAACTTTTATCAAGTAGATGGTTCCCGAACAAAATCCTATGGTGGGACGGGTTTAGGTTTAGCCATCTCTCAAAAGCTAGTGGAGGCGATGGGGGGAACAATTTCTTTCTATAGTATGGGGGATGGTTTGGGTTCAACGGTGACATTTACTGTTCCTCTGAGTCATTTGCCTGTGATTAAGACTGCTCAATCGGAAGGTTAGTTTATCTTTCTTCGCTTTCAGCGACGGGAGGTTCAAAGAACAGTTGAGCCAAATAGTGGATTTTATTCACTCCCAAGGCGATCACACTTTTTGGTAAGTTGGGTAAAACCAGAACTAAAATAAGCAAGAGGTTAAGTTTTCTGGTTTGGGCTCCAGGTGCTGTTAGCATTAGTGTCACAATCTCGTTAAGCTGTGACTAATGCAGATTTTGGAAACTTCTCGACTAACCCTGCGATATATTACTGCTCGTGATAACCAAGCTTTGATGAGGATTTTAGGCGACGAGGAAGTAATGCGCTTTTCGATTATTGGAGTTCATAATTCTGGGCAAATAAAGCAGTTTATTGAACAGAGATTACTCTCTTATCTAGAATATGGTTTTGGTTTATATGCCCTAATACATAAGCAAAATCAGGAACTAATTGGCTACTGTGGCTTTTTTATTCAATCTATTGAGGAACGAAAAGAAGTTGAAGTTGGTTATCGGTTAGCTCGACCATATTGGGGACAGGGAATAGCCACTGAGGCAGCAAGAGCGGTAGTTGAATATGGACAGCAGAGATTTAACTTTCAACGTTTTGTCTGTTTGATTGAAACGGGAAATATTCGTTCTATTCGTGTCGCCACCAAATTAGGCATGAAGCTAGAGAAAAAGCTGATTTATCATGGCCTGGATGTGGCAATGTATAGTATGAATTGTGAGTAATATTTATCAGCAAATTTGGAACAGCGATCGCCATAAGTTTTCTGTTAGTCCACGAGATAATAACGGTGGATGGCTCAATCCAGATGCGGATATTTTATTAGAGATGAGTTAATTTCCTTAGTTAAACTGCTGTTAATTTAAAATAACAGCAGTAGGATGGGTTGCGCGATCGCATAACCCACCCTACGGGATTGGCGATCGCGCTTACTGAAACTATTTCTCGTCGTTTTGCACAACAATAGCAATCGGCTTGTAACTATTTTGGAACAAAAAAAATATTGACTTGCGGTCGCCAAACGTGATTAAATTAAATTTAAGGATTTCATAATGGGAGGCTGTGAACATAACTTCAAGAGTCACCACTCCCATTATAAAAAAATAATACCATAGATAGCGATCGCTGAGTCAACTACCGATTTTTAAATTTTTCGCCCCCTTGATGTAAAAAAAATGATTGCGTAACATCAATTAATGACCGATGTTACGCAATTTAGGTAAAAAGCAAAGAGTGATCGCAGTTTTACTTAAAGGCGATCGCTTAATACTCAGTGATTTATAATCATTCCAATTAATTTCCTGATGGTAGTTTTGTATTAATGAGCGGGTTAAACATTACCCACTACCCATAGATTATCAGCATCAGTTACTTATTTGGCTGTGGGGTCATCCGTAGATAAGGCTTAATTTCCTCAACTCCTTTAGGAAATCTCTGCTTTGCTTCCTCAGTCGGAATAGTTGGGGCGACTACTACGTCATCACCATCTTTCCAGTTAGCGGGGGTAGCAACGGAATAATTATCCGTTAGCTGCAAAGAATCGATAACTCGGAGAATTTCAGGAAAGTTACGCCCTGTACTTGGAGGATAGGTCAAGGTTAAGCGTAGTTTTTTGTTGGGGTCAATGATAAACACAGAGCGCACGGTTACCTTCGCGTTGGCATTCGGATGAATCATATCGTAAAGATCAGAAACTTTTTTATCTCCATCTGCCAAGATCGGATAGTCAACTTTTGTGCCTTGAGTTTCGTCAATGTCGCAAATCCAGCCTTGATGAGAGTCAGCATCATCAACACTCAAAGCAATGGTTTTAACATTACGCTTGTCAAATTCAGATCTGAGTTTAGCAACTTCACCTAATTCGGTGGTACAGACAGGAGTGTAGTCAGCGGGATGTGAGAAGAGAACTACCCAGCTATCTCCAGCCCATTCATGAAAAGAGATTTCTCCCATGCTGGAATCTTGAGTAAAATCAGGCGCAGTGTCGCCTAATCTAAGTTGAGCCATTGTAAAAACCTCGATATTCATTTTAGAAAAGCAGTTTCTTAATTTTCCCATGAAATGCTGAGTAGATATCTTATTGCTTAATTCTTCTTGATAAGTGGTTTTATCTCTTAGCATTTATCTCTTAGGGTTTTATTTACCACGAGATTGACCACGAGTTTTTGAGCGCCATCTTTGTCTAAATTCAAAGCAACAGACTAAAATAATGGCGATCGCTAAGGGAATTAGAAAGCGGATTGAGCGATAAACTAAGAGAGAACTCAGAATATCTGGAGCAAAAATGTTTTCAGGGAGTAAAAATATAATTACGGTTTCAAATACCCCAATGCCACCAGGAATATTACTCATGATGGAAGTTGCCATCGCTAACTGATAGATACTAAAAAACTGAAGGTAAGTTTTATGGGGATAACTGGGAATTAGGCAATATAAAACAGCCGCAGCAAATGCCCAGTCCAGGGAAAAAACCGCAATTTGACTCAAAGAGATACTTGCTTGGGGAAAACGCAAAATTTTACCCTTAATTCTTAAACTTTTTTTCCGCCAACAGAAATAGAGATAGGTGCTAACTAAAGTTAGGGCTGCAATCCCTAAGTACTGCATCACAACTGTTTGAATGCGGAGAGATTGAGGCAATTGCAACGGATTGAGTAACAAAGTCAGACCACTGAGAGTCAGTAAACCCAACCAAAACGTAAGATTGCCCAAGGCGGTGATGGTGGCAATAATTCTGGTGGGTACACCCCAAAGAGAATAGAAACGATAGCGAATTCCCCCCCCAATCAGTAGGGTAAATCCTGTGGTGTTGCTGACAGCGTAGGTGATGAAAGTGGTAAATAAAATCCGTTTGCGATCGAGATAATGATTAAGTTGGCGAAAAGCAATTAAATCGTAGGTACTAATGATGAAGTAACCTGTAAAAGCAAAGCCTAAAGCATAAGCCAACTGGCGATCGCTAATTTGAGCCAAACCCCTGAGAATATCCCCTAGGCTATAGTGACCTAACTCTTTTTGAAGAATATAGAGAGAAAAAAACAGCAGGAGCAATCCTGCTAGGGGATAGAGCCAGCGAGTCCAGCGATCGCAATTCATTAGTCAGTGTCGTGAGAAAAGACTCTTTCAGGGTAATTGGTAAATACACCATCTACTCCTAATGCTCTCATAAGCTTAAGATCATGAGGCTGGTTAACGGTATAAACCCACACTTGTAGACCTTGTTGATGGACAGACTCAATCATTTTAGAAGTGACATAATCTAAATTAGGAATAATTAGAGCTACCCCTAGCTCTTGGGCGCTGGTTAGATATTGCCAAGGCAAACCATAAATTAGCATTCCTGTAATAATTTTAGGACAGATTGCCTTAGCTTGATGCAATTGATCATGATCAAAAGAGGAGACGACAAAATCTGTGTAAGACCACCCTGCTTTAAGATACTTTTGAATTAAACTAATAACTAACTTGGCGGTATTACGACCCTTTAATTCAATATTAATTATGACTTGACGATCTACTGTCTTAAATACTTCTTCGAGAGTGGGTACTTGCTCCCCTTTACCCGCATCGAGAGATCGCACATAAACAAAACTGCTATGCTCTAGATAGCCTGTCCCGTTGGTAGTCCGAGCTAGATCGCGATCGTGAATTACCACCAACTTGTTTTCGACATTATGGACATCAATTTCTATGGCATCAACCCCTAGAGAGATCGCTTTTTTAATCGACAATAAAGTATTTTCAGGCTCATGTCCCATTGCCCCACGATGTCCAATACAAAGCATAATTTTAGTTGATAGTTAATAGATTTAAGACTGTATCAATCATTCTTGTTTAAATCAGCCGTTGCCATCTCCTTGAGTGCGATCGCATAAACAACCTTGTTACATAAAATGAGCGATCGCAATAATTAAGATAGTTTGATGATTCCTACCTCTATCATTAACTTACGTTCTTCAATTCGTTCTTTTCGATTCAACTGTAATAAACGGGTGGTAACCCTGGCTTTGGAAGTCAAAGGAATAACTCTGCCGTTTTGGATCTTAAAATTTTCGCTCCATTTATCTATACGTGGATGATAGAGAGGTGTAATTGCATCTGTTTCTGGATCAATAGAAGTTAGATCGCTTCCCTTATATTTATTGCAAAGTGTACAAGAAAGAGCCAAGTTTTCCGCTATAGTTTTTCCGCCGTGTTTTTTGGCGATGATATGGTCGATTTCATGGGTAGCAAATGTAAATGCTTCGGGAATTAGACAATATTCGCCACAAAAATTAGCACGTTCATAAACCAAGCGACGCATTGTAGCAGAAATATAATTACTGCTCATTTTCTTGTTGTTGCTTCAGTTTTAAATATGCTGTAGCTTTAGATTTGCGGATTAAATGTTCAAGATATTGATATTGTTCCCATATTCTAGCTTCCGTATCTGTCAGACCTTGATTACGATGTTTTTCTAATAAACTACTGATCTGTGTTTGCAATTCTTGAGAAGGACGTAGGGCAATGATTGCTTCTGGAGTAGGTAAAGTAGCTAAAAATTCCAAAATCTCGGCAACACCGTTAAATCCCTCTTGAGGGTTAGCATTTAATTCTCGCAATCCTAATTCAATAACCTGTGGGAGTTTATCTTCTACTGAATTAAGTCGAGATATTAGTTCTTCAGAAAGATCAAAAGTAATTTGCATCAGCAATAAAACACAACCTAAGATACTTTTATTTTATTCTTTATTTATAGATATGCGCGATCGCATCACCTTATTGGCAATTGCGATCGCATAAACAACCTTGTTACATAAAATGAGCGATCGCCTAATTCTGAATTGTCAGTTGCGATCACTTTCCCACAGCACAAAAGTCATCCGAAATCCCCAATTCCCTAATTCCCCAATTCCTTTTTACAGTTAGGTTCAATCTCAGGAATCCTTTCCCCCGCGTTATTAGTACGATATGCGGTTAGAATTATCCGACCATCTTTGGTAAATTTAATACCTCTGGCTGGTTGTATTTTTCCCTGAGCAGTTTCTATCGGTTCAGGAATACTAGCTTGAGCAGGGTTTTCATTATTAATATTCTCAGAATTTAAGGGCGCATCTGGTGGGGGGGTAACTCCACCTCTACCTGCGATCGCCAATCCATTATTTGCCTTCCCATCTGGATCAGCAGAACAAGTTTGTTCAGCAGTTTGCGTTGCTTCGACTACATTGATTGGAAATTTTGCTACGCTCTGAATCGGATTGAGATCGGGAGTAAAAATTGAAACCGTCCCATTTAAACCAAACTCTGAACTCGCATCAATATCATTTGTCTGATTGTTGTTCTCCGCTTTTCTTTGTGTTATCCCAAACAAAGATTCTGCTTTAATATCAATTTCACCTCCATTGCCCTGTGTGGCGCTTGCCGTTATGTCGTTACCATTACCATTCATTTGATTTGGGAAAGCAACAATAAAATTAGCATTAATATCAATATTTCCACCACTAGCATCTCTTTCAGCTTTGGCAGATATTGAACTATTATTGTCGAGAGTTAGATTGTCAGTTACGTCTAAAGTAATTTCCCCTCCTTCAAAATTAGTGGCAGCAGAAATAGTTGCATCTATTTGAGACTGACTGCTTAAATTTAGTTCTTTACTAGTCAGAGATATATTACCTCCATTGCCCGTAGCATTAGTTTCAACCAAGCTGATGATTTCTCCACTATCTTCTAGAGAAATAGCATCATTAGTCGTAACAGTTATATTGCCAGCATCTCCTTGTCCTTTAGTTTGAGCAGCAATATCTGCTCCATTTTTAACAATTAAAGAGTTAGCAGTAATTGTTATGTCTCCAGCATTACCCACTGCATCTAGTCCAACTTCCGTTAAGATAACGCTAGTTTGATCTAAAGAAAGAGTTTTCTCAACATCAATATTGATATTGCCAGCATCTCCTATCCCTTTAGTATCAGCTAAGATCAATGAATTACCTTGAGCTTTCAATGAACCAGCAGTGATATTGATATCTCCCCCATTTCCCTCTGCACCTGCCTGTACTTGAGCCAGGATTAAACCTGTTTGATCTAAGAAAATATCATTTTTAATATTAAGGGTAATATTACCTGCATCTCCTCCTACTCCACTGTTATCTGTTAGTACTGCTCCTTTCTCGACTAAAGAAAGAGAGTTCGCAGTAATATTTACTTCTCCTGCATTGCCATTACCACTATCTTGCTGAACTTGGCTAAAAGAACCACTGATTACAGGTCCTCCCCCAAAAGCTGGCACGGGGGTAACTCCTTCTCCAATATATGATACGGCTCCTGTGGCATTAATATTAACTGTTCCGCCGTTTCCTTGAGCAATACTAGAGCTAATTATTCTCGCTCCATTGGCTAAAGATAAGGTATCGGTATCAACGTTGATTACTCCACCATTGCCGACTACTCCATCAACATTTAGTTCTTCTGATTCTGAGGCAATATTAGTTAAGCCCACATTACTATAAATACCAGTAAACTCTTGATCTAAAGCAATATTTTGAGCCGTTACATTAATTGTTCCTGCATCCCCAACGCCAAAAGTAGTAGCAGTGATGGCAGATCCACTAGTCAGATTTAAGATATCAGTAGTAATATTGATCGTACCTGCTTTACCAATACCTAAGTTATCCGAATGTATCAAAGAATTATTATCGGCAGAAAAAGAATTACTGTTAACTTCAATTGTTCCAGCTACAGCATTCTCTGAGCCTAAACCTTCGCCGATATTAGCTAAAAATAAGCTTTCTTCCGTCAATTCTAGATTGTTGGCATTGACTGTAATCAACCCACTCCCATCAGAGGTTACATCAACTACAGCATTATCTGACAAAGAAACATTAGACTGAGCAATTTCGTCAGCAAAGTTCAAGCTATTATTAGCATCAATATTAATTCTTCCTGCTGTGGACAAACCACCCAGATTGATAATTCCTCCAGGTGCAGTCACTCTTCCACCGTTGAAACTGACATCACCACCTAACAAACTGATATTTTTGCCTGAGTCAACTTCCAACCCATTACCATCATTGGCTACAGAGTTGTTAGTAATATCCCCAGGTTGATCCCGAAAACCTAAACCAATTGGCGCGTTAATCGTCAACAAAGGAGGATTATCTAAATCCGTTGCGCTAAACTCCCCATCCTTAAACAAAATACTACTAGCGCTACTGCCATAAAATGAACCGCCAATATTTAAACTGGCGTTTTCGCCAAAGATAATTCCTGCGGGGTTAATCAAGAATAAATTGGCACTACCGCTAGCACGAATTGCCCCATTTATATCAGAAACATTGCCCCCTGTAACTCGGCTGAAGATGTCAGAGATACTATCAGCATTATTGAAAAAAGCTTCATTCCCTGTCTCAACGGAAAAATCTTCAAAGCTATGAAATAGATTATTTCCTCTGGTTTCTCCTCCTGTGATTTCGGCAGTATTGCCATTTTGATTGACTTGAGTATTGACAGTGCCGTCAGAGGTGACTTGAGCAAGGAAGCTTGGCGTCCTAAAGGATACACCTTCGGATAAGGTTTCCTCGCCTAAAGCAAGTCTTGCTTCAGCAGAAGCAGGATTTTTGGTAACGCCGAGATAGCCGAGAGTGCAAAGAGAAAGTGCAAACCAAGGAGATAGAACTTTAGACACAGTAGATGATTAAGTTGAAATTGATATTTTCAGATACACTACCATTTTGAGAGGTTATTTCAGACCTAATTTTGGATTATTTCCACGTTTCCTGACATTAACGAAAAGTTTGTTAGCTAAATCTCGTATTAAGCTTTAAAGGCGATCGCTTTACCCTCTGTTATGAAATCAGCTATATTTGACCTCGATCGCTAAACGATTATTTACCTTGGCTTTTTGAATCGATTGTAGAAGTATTTATTTTGGCGATCGCAATAATTACTGATTGAGTGCGATCTCGTACCTCCAGTTTGTGTAAAATCCCATGAACATGAACCCGAACTGTCCCAGAAGTAGTACCAATTTAAAAAGAGAACGCGACACATGATTTCTGTAGGGGCGAACGCCCTAAAGGATTAGCTCCGCGTCGCCGTTCGCCCTTACGATACATCTGCAATGAACATCGTTTAAGCTGTTTCATTCTCTAAAAAAAAGATGCGATCGCGAATAAACATCGCCATAAATCCTATTAGTAACAGAAAGACAGTAACAATGGCAAATTATGGCTTAAATGACTTAAAGCCCCTGTCATTGAATCATAGCCATGAATTCTTAGTAGACAGAGAACCCAACTTTTGAGAAGAGAAATATTAGTCGATGCTTTTCCCTGAAGCTAACGACAATAAAGTATTTTCAGGATCATGTCCCATTGCTCCCCGATGTCCAATACAAGGCATAATTTTGTCGTTGCTAGTGATTTGTATGTAAGCTGATGATATCGTTCGGAGTTGGTAGTTTTTAGTTGGTAATTTGATGAGCATTTTAACTCTACAGAATATAAAAAAAGATTTTGGCATTAAGGAAATACTGCGAGATGCCAGCTTTAGCATTGAACCGAACGATAAGGTAGGGTTGATTGGGGTTAATGGCTCTGGTAAGTCTACTTTGCTGAAGATGATTGCGGGGATTGAGCCGACGGATGGCGGTCAGCGTTTGCTGAAGTCGGGGGCAAGGGTAATTTATCTACCTCAACAGCCTGAAATAGATGAAAACCTGACGGTGATCGACCAGGTGTTTGCTGATAGCGGTGAGCAGATGCAGCTTGTGCGGGAGTATGAGGATTTATCCCACAAGATAGGTCGGGCAAAAGGTGGCGATTTGGATGCTCTGATGACTCGTTTGGCAACAGTGACGGAAAAAATGGCGACTCTCGGCGCTTGGGATTTGGAAACGAAAGCCAAGATTGTCCTGAGTCAATTGGGGATTGAGGATTTTGATGCCAAGGTGAAGGATCTTTCTGGGGGCTATCGCAAACGGATTGCTTTGGCTGCTGCTTTACTCAATGAACCAGATTTGTTGTTGATGGATGAGCCGACTAACCATCTTGATGCCGAGTCGGTGGAATGGCTACAGGAATATTTAGCTCGTTTCCAGGGGGCAATTTTATTAATTACCCACGATCGCTATTTTTTGGATCAGGTTACCACCCGTATTTTGGAAATAGATCGCGCCGATCTTTATGCCTACTCTGGAAATTATTCTTACTATCTAGAGAAAAAAGCTCTCCAAGAAGAGTCTGTCGCCAGTAGTCAACGCAAGTTTCAGGGAGTATTGAGGCGAGAACTAGAATGGCTCAAAAAAGGGCCTAAAGCCCGTAGCACTAAACAAAAAGCTCGGATTGATCGCATTGGCGATATGCAGGATCGTGAGTTTAAACAGACTCAGGAAAAGGTTGATATTGATACCCCAGGCAGACGCATCGGCAAAAAAGTCATTGAACTGAAGAATATCGCTAAATCCTACGACGGTAAGACTCTATTTAAAGATTTTAGCTATGAATTTACCCCCAGCGATCGCATTGGCATCATTGGTGCGAATGGCGCAGGCAAGTCCACGCTGATGAACATTATTACAGGACGGATCGAACCAGACCAAGGCAAGGTTGATATCGGCAAGACCATACATATTGGTTACTTCGACCAGCATTCTGATAATATTTTGGCTGCTTTAGATGAAAATCAACGGGTGATTGAATATATCAAAGAAGTGGCTGAAGTGGTCACCACCGCCGATGGCACTAAGATCACTGCTTCCCAAATGTTAGAGAAGTTTCTCTTTCCCCCTGATCAACAATATGCACCGATTCATAAACTGTCTGGGGGTGAAAAGCGGCGCTTGTTTTTACTCCAGGTATTGATGGATGCTCCAAATGTCCTAATCCTCGATGAGCCAACCAATGACTTAGATGTGCAAACCCTAGCAATTCTCGAAGACTACTTAGAGAACTTTAACGGCTGTGTGATTGTAGTTTCCCACGATCGCTATTTTCTAGATCGAACGGTAGATTTTATCTTGGCGATCGAGCCAGAAGCCCAAGTGCGACTCTATCCTGGTAACTATTCAATCTATTTAGAACACAAAAAGAAAGCGGACAAACTAGACAAGCAAGCTCAACAAGAACAGAGGAGTGAAAACCCCCAGGAAACTAAGCCCAAAAATATTAGTAACAGCAAATCGAGCAATCAAGATCAGGGAGTTAAACCTCTATCTAATTTTGAAAAACGCGAATATCAAAAGTTAGAAGCGAAGATTGCTCAACTAGAAATGGATAAGGAACAATTAGAAAACGATCTGGCAATTAATTGTAGTGACTTTAACTTGGTGCAAGAATTATCAGGGAAACTAGCATCCTTAAACGAAGAGATTGAGCGCCATACGGACAGTTGGTTAACACTCGCCGAAAGAGAAATGTAAATCTGCAAATGACTGACTTGGAATAATCCCAAGTAGCGATCGCCCTCAACAACAAATTAAACTTGACATTTAAGACAATCGCTTTAAGACTATAGCAGTCCTATTTGATTCATGAAACCACATTAATTGGTTTTAAGTAGTAGGTAGTCCTAAAGGATACCTCTTCGTGACCGAAGGGAATCCTTTAGGGCATACTAGGTAGTAGAAATTTCATTTAGGATTGCTATAGCTCTTTACCCTCTTGCTGTTTTCTGCTCTAGCTTTTCCGTTAGTCTAAACTACAGTAAGTTATTAGTTTGAGGAATTACAGACTAGATATGTTCAATAAAGATACATTTTTCCTAATTTTACTAGTGTTTATTCCCGTTTCTCTGGCAGCGCATTTTCTAGAATGGGGGGAGACAGTGGTTTTTGTTACCGCTGCCCTGGGGATTATTCCCCTAGCTTCGTTTATGGGTAAAGCTACTGAAGAAATTGCTGTGGTTACAGGCCCTAATATTGGTGGGTTGCTCAATGCCACGTTTGGCAACGCCACTGAATTAATTCTCGCTTTTATTGCCCTCAAAGGTGGTTTGGTGGGGGTGGTTAAGGCAACCATTACAGGCTCAATTGTTAGTAACCTGTTGTTGGTCATGGGATTTTCCATGTTGCTTGGGGGTTTGAAGTTCAAAGAGCAAAAATTTCAATCCACCGTAGCCCGACTTAATGCCTCGACGATGAACTTAGCGGTAATTGCCTTGCTCTTACCCACGGCAGTGCAGTACACCTCTACGGGTATTGAGGAACAAACTCTGCAAAATCTATCTGTAGCTGTGGCAGGAATTTTAATTTTAGTTTACGCTTTGACCCTGCTTTTTTCGATGAAAACCCATGCCTATCTTTGTGAAGTAGCAGATGTAGATTTAGAAGAGGGGGGGGCAGGAGAACCTGAAGTCAACTTACCTTTTTGGATCTCTATCCTGTTGGTTGTCACTCTGGCGGTGGCGGTAGAATCAGAATTACTGGTAGATTCTCTAGAAGTAGCCACCTCTCAATTAGGCTTAAGCCCTCTTTTTACGGGGGTAATCTTGCTCCCCATCATTGGTAACGCTGCCGAACACGCCACGGCAATAACCGTCGCCATGAAAGACAAGATGGATCTTTCTGTTTCTGTGGCGGTGGGTTCTAGTATGCAGATTGCTTTGTTTGTCGCCCCTGTCTTGGTAATTGCAGGCTGGATAATTGGTCAACCGATGGATCTTAACTTCAATCCCTTTGAATTAGTGGCGGTAACAGTGGCGGTGTTAATCGCCAACTCCATTAGTTCTGATGGTGAATCCAACTGGCTAGAGGGAAGTTTACTCTTGGCGACTTATGCTGTAGTGGCGATCGCCTTTTTCTTCCATCCTGTAGTGGAAGGGATGATTTAAAACCGAAAAGTAGGTACACAGCTATTTATTTTCATCAAGGTGGGAATAGGATTAAATATCTTATTCCCGCTTTTTTATTTATATTCTTTACATTCTTGCTTATCTTATTGCTTAACTTCCTTAAATTCACTGGTGAAAATATGTTAAAGATCGCAAACTACATGCCATGAACTTCTTCTCTACATCCTGTGGTTGAAGGCGCAATAAAAAATAATTAATAGATAATTACCTCCGTTTGGGTAGGAATAAGATTAACATCTTATTTCTACTTTTTTGCTATAAAAAATAGACTAAGTTTATTAAAAACTAGACTTTTTTGAAATTCATTTTTTTACTTTAAAAGCAATTTAAAATATTTTCGTTTGTAAACTAAATTACAGATTTATAAAGAAGCAATATGATAGTTTATTTTAAGAGATAAACACAAAAGTTAATTTTAGCTATCAAAACTTTTTTGAAAACTATAGTAGACACAAAAGCTGATTAAAATAATCTTACTTAAGTCGGAAAAAATTGGTGATGCATTTATCTTTTGCCAAACTTAAATATAGTCATTTAAAGCTAAAAAACAGCTAAAATTGCTATATAAATATGCAATTAATAGGCGTTCACTATTTGTACATGAGTTGGAAAAATCTCATGTCTAAATTTTAGCTTGCAAAATCAAAAACTACTCAATAATTATTTTATAAAGATGAAAAGTATCTTAGCTTTGATTGAGGAAAAACAAAAAGTTTATGCCCAATTACCCTTTTTTGAATTCATGAGAGATCAAACAATAAGCCCTGAAAAAAGATTGGCTTTTGCTCCTTGTGCTGCTCCATTTATTATGAGTTTTGCGGACTTAAATAAATATGCTTTACGTCAAGAGCCAACTAAAGACAAAATACAATTAATCTTAAATCAACATACATATGAAGATGATTTCCATTGGCAGTGGTTTTTAGAAGATATGCAAAAGCTAGGTTTTAATTGTCCGTTAGAATTCAATGAATCTTTAAAATTGTTATGGAGCGATAAAACTAAAAATTCACGCCTACTTGCATACCAGCTATATGAATATATTGCTCAAGCTGAACCAGTTGAAAAATTAATAATTTTAGAATCTATCGAAGCTACTGCTGATATTTTTCTATTCCTAACTAGAGAAATAACGAATGAATTACGATTAGATACTAACCAAGAATATAGATATTTTGGAGACTGTCATGTGGAACAAGAGACTTCTCATAATGCCAATTCTACAGATGTTAATGAATTCATTAATAATATGTATCTTTCTGAAGCTAGCCAGCTAAAAGGTTTAGAGTTAGTAGATAAGGTCTTTACTGCATTTACTCAATGGACTTATGAATTATTAGCTTATGCTCAAAGCAATCAAGGATTGCAAATATCCAGTCAGCAATTGAGGTCTAGGTTTATCAGCAGTGCAGCAGCGTAAATGTTTTATGTGTAGATCTGAATAATCCCGATGAATTAAATTCTACTGCCGTAATTTAGTTCATCAAAAGCAATTTCAATCTTAGTCCCTTGAGCTTGATCCAATTTAATTACTCCCTCTAATTGTTCAACCAAAGTACAGACTAACTCTAGTCCCAAGGAATCACTGTTATATAAATCTAATCCAGGTTTGAAGCCGACTCCATCGTCTTGAACAGTGAGGACAACTTGATTTGTTGAATTATGTTTTAGCTTCAGCCAAATGTTACCACAAGAGCGATCGCTAAAACCATGTTCAAGAGCATTGGAAATCAACTCGTTAACGATTAAACCGCAAGGGTTGGCGCTTTCAATATTCAGTTCAATTGGTTCGAGATCAAGAATTAAGTTGATATTTCTCTCTTTACTGCCTTGAGAGTAAGCTAAATTATCCAGCAAAGATTCAATATAGTGAGCAAAATTAATTCGATCTAGCTCACTATTACCATAAAGATGTTGATGAACTATTGCCATAGCCATAATCCGATTTTGACAGTTCTCTAACAATTTAATTATTTGAGGATCATCCACATAGTTGCTCTGAAAATCTAGTAGAGTGGAAACCACAAACAAATTATTTTTAACTCGATGATGAATTTCTTTGAGTAGAACTTCTTTCTGTTTCAGAGACTTTTGCACTGAAGCATGGTTTTCAAGATCCTTATATAACTGAGCATTGGCAATGGAAATAGATACTTGAGCTAGTAAAGCCTGCAAAACTGTTAATTTTTGGTCAGTAAAAGCACCCTTGATTAAACTATTCTCTAAATAAATAATTCCCTGAAGTTGATCCTGATAAATCATGGGGCAACATAATACAGATTTAGGTTGATGCTCGACAATGTAGGGATCATTAGTAAACATTCCTACTTGCTCTGCTTGCTCTAGAATTACCGTAGTGCGGGTACTTTGAACATAGTTAATGATCGAACTGGGCAAATCTTGATATTCCGTCATTGAGACATAAGGTAAATCAACGGTTATTTCCAGATCAATGGATGCAGATGCTACGATAATCCAGGCAGCATCTTGCTTAAGCAGTAAAATGCTTTTTTGCGCTCCTGCATTTTCCATCACAATTGCCATTAATTTTGCTAGTAAGTTATCTAACACAATTTCCGAAGATATTGCTTGGGATGCTTTCATGATCGAAAACAGATCTAAACTAGCCAAATTTGAGCAAGATTCATGGCTATCAGCAGTAGTTTCCGCAACCTGATAATCGCGCTCAGAGATTAATTCTTGTTTGGGAATACAGTTTAGCAAGGTTAAATACTTGGATTTTAGCTCTGTTACTTTACCAACAGCGCCCCAACGTAAATATCCCTGATAAGCATCCG
>Ga0114940_10000471_pt1 | contig 19092 bp, 21 predicted proteins | sample ColdCreekSource_FD_87195 | JGI IMG/M metagenome (GOLD analysis project Ga0114940, IMG submission 87195) | Groundwater microbial communities from Cold Creek, Nevada to study Microbial Dark Matter (Phase II) - Cold Creek Source | ecosystem: Environmental > Aquatic > Deep subsurface > Groundwater ... | reverse complement strand
GCTCGCGTTCGCGCTGGTGCTGCTGGTCGCGGTGGTCGCGTACCTGCTGTTCGTGTGGAAGGGAGAGAGGCCCGATTGAGCAGGCCGCTTGCGCTTGCCTCTGTAAAGGCGCACCCTCGCCATGTCGCGCTCGTTCCCGGGGGGAAATTGACCATGGCTGACAAATCCAGATTGCTTTCGCTTGCTCTGACCGCGTTCGGGGCCGTGTTCTGCCTGGTCTATCCGCTCGCACTGTTCTGGCCGTCCGGCTGGGCCTGGCACGAGGGGCCGCCTGCGGATTCGCAGTATTTCATGATGATCGTCGGGGTCTACTTCACGCTCGGCCTGTTTCTGATCCGCGCGGCGCGCAATCCGGCGGCGCATGTCTCGCTGCTGTGGTTCACCGCGATTTCCAGCGCGGTCCATGCGGCAATCATGGCGGTCCAGTCGTTCGGGCACCCGATGCACCAGGGCCATCTGCTGGGCGACGTCCCGGCACTGCTGCTGGTGACGGTGGTACTGATCTGGCTGATGCCCAAGCCCGCGCAGGGCTAGACACTGAACTGACGCTCGCCGCTGCGACCGGGCATTCAGATGGCACTTGCGCGTTTAACCGTTCCCATGCTCGATTTATTGTGCAATGCAGCATGAAACGGGACGCAATGCCTTATGCCACGATCAAGCAACAACACCTGGTTCGCAATCGGCGTCGATGCCTGGAATCTCACGCTTGAGGCGACCTGGGTGATCGGCATGCGGCTCGCGCGGATGGCGCAGGGTGGTTCGCGCGCCGAGCGCGAGGCGCGGCTGATGGTCACCGAAAAGGTCGCAGCCGGAATGGAGCTTGGTATGGCAATCGCCGTGGGCCGGATGGGTTCGAATCCTGAAGCGATCACCAGCGGCACGATCGCCCATTACCGCCGCGGTGTGCGCGCCAATCGCGACCGGCTTTCCGGCCGGCGCTGAGCGGACGCTCAGCCCAACCGCGCCAGCCGGACCAACGCGTCATCAAGCGCCTGCAAGAAGCGTGAGCGGCCAGCCTTGGCGAATGGCGCGGGCCCGCCGAGTTGATCGCCGCCCGCGCGCAGGTCAGCCATGATCGCCCGGGTGGCAATCGCGCTGCCGATCGATGCCGTGGTAAAGGGCTTGCCGGTGGGCGAGAGCACCGTTGCCCCGGCCTTGAGCGCGCGGTCGGCAAGCAGGATGTCGGCGGTGATGACGACGGTGCGGGCACCAGCCTGCTCGGCGATCCAGTCATCGGCGGCGTCGAACGCGTCGGACACCACGATCCGCTCGATCAGCGGATGCTCGGGCACCCGCAACCGCATATTGCTGACCACCGCGACCGGCACTGCACGCCGCCACGCGACCTTGTAGATCTCGTCCTTGACCGGACAGGCGTCAGCGTCGACCAGAATTCGCAGGGCAGTCAACGCGGCTTAGCGTCCCGCGTCGAAATAGGGGCGGTCGCCCGCGATCGTCACCCGTTCCATCACCCGCACCGCCGGGAAATAGTCCGAGGCGGCATAGTGCTGGCAGGCGCGATTGTCCCAGAAGGCGATCGAATTGGCGCGCCACTGGAAGCGGCACTGATGCTCTGGCAGCGCGGCCTGTGCATAGAGATGGTCGAGCAGCCACTCGCTCTCCTTGCGTGACAGTCCCTTGATGTGGCTGGTGAAGGCGGTGTTGACGTAAAGCGTGCGGCGACCGGTTTCGGGGTGGGTGCGGACCACCGGGTGTTCCTGCAGCGGATACTGGGCCAGCAGTTCCTCACGGCTGGTCTTGAGCTTGGACGCAAAGACCCGGCTGATGTCGTGAACTGCAGTCAATGAGCAGACCCATTCCTGCATCGCGGGCGACAGCGCGTCGTAAGCGGCGTCCATGCTGGCGAACAGGGTATCGCCGCCGACCGGAGGCACCTCGATTGCGCGCAGGATTGACCCGAGCGACGGCTCCGCCCGCCAGGTGACGTCGGAATGCCAGAAGTTTTCTGTGCCGCGCGATTTTGGTCCGTGCGCGATCCGCAGGATCTCCGGATCGGGTTGATCCTTGGGTGTGGCGGGATGCACTTCCAGCGCGCCGAAGCGGCGGGCAAAGGCGATATGCTGCTGCGCCGTGATCTGGGCATCGCGGAAGAAGATCACCCGGTGGTCAAGCAAGGCTTGCCGGATCGCAGCGATGGTGCTGTCGGACAGCTCCTCACGAAGATCGACGCCATTGATCTCCGCGCCGATCGCGGGAGACAGCGCGGTGACTTCGATCTGCGCGGATGCAGCGAATGAAGCCTGGGTTGCCATGATCAGATCCTTTCGGAGACTGCGAAGCGAACCAGCATTCTTACGACCGATCCGCGAAACACAAGTGCTATCGCTTCATGTGCTCCAGTCCAGCAATCCCGCCGGGCTTCTGGCTGGGCTGTGAAGCGTTGGGCTTGGGCGGCTTTTCCGCCTTGGGCTTGCGCGTTTCCTTGTTCGACTTCATCTGGCCTTTGGCCATGGCAGGTCTCCTGCAGGCAGTACGCCCGCTCCCCGGCCTAGGCCCGAAGCAGTGCGAAAGCGAGCGGGGATTGGAACTGGTACGCTTCTAGCGCTTGCGGACGAATTCGGCGCGCAGCACCAGGCCCTTGATACCGGGATACTTGCAGTCGATCTCCTGCGCGTCGCCGGTGAGGCGGATCGAGGGAATGACGGTCCCTTGCTTAAGCGTTTGCCCCGCGCCCTTGACCGTCAGGTCCTTGATCAGCGTCACTGCGTCGCCGTCGGCCAGCAGGTTACCAACCGCATCGCGCACTTCGACTGTGTTCTCAGCCGCGCGCTTGGCGGCGAGTTCAGATGCGGACATCCATTCGCCGCTGTCATCGTCATAGACGTAGTCTTCATCGCTTTCGCTCATGTCATCTTTCCAATCAGAATCGCGGTCCAGACCAGCGCAGTCAGGAATCCGCCCGCCATGGTCAGGCGGATCGCGTGGGTGAGGTTGCGGGCTTGAATGTCGATCGAGTGGACGAATGCCGCAAGCAGTCGTTGGCGCAGGGCATCGCCGTTCGCAAGCCCCTCGCTCTCGAACTCCTCGCCTTCAAGCAGCGCCTTCAGGATCAGGACGCAGGAGACGACGACCGGCAGCAATGCGGCAAGGCTCGCCAGGGTCAGCGCCGGGTGAGTCGCAGCGTCAAGACTGAGTGGTGCACCGGGGCTGGCAGAGACCGGATGCGTACCAATCGTGATCAACAGCGCGTTGAACGCCAGCATCGCCCCCAGTCGGACCGACAGATCTAGATCGCGGTTCTCAAGATATTCGAGATCGGCCAGAAATCCAGCATCGGGCGGATCGCCGCGCATGGTCTTGAAGGCGCGTAGCCGGGAACGGAAGGATGGGAACGCCATGGGTTCAGCGCTAGGTCGCTTGGCGGCACGGCGCAAGTCTGCGGCTTCAGATCAATGCGTCCCACACCAGCTTGGCGCCCACTGCCACCATCAGCAGGTAGATGATCGTATAGAACTTCTGGCCGTCGATCCGGCGGATCAGGCGAACCGCGACCAGTGTGGCTACCACCGCAAGCGGCAACAGCAGCGCCGCCGCTTCGAACGCTTGCCGATCGAGCGCGCCAAGCGCCAGATAGCTTGGTACCTTGATCCAGTTGATTGCGGCGAACAGCACCGAACTGGTGCCGACAAAGGTCTGGTGCGGCAGGCGGCGCGGGGTGACCCAGATCTGGAACGGCGGACCGCCAGCGTGAGCAATCTGACTGGTGACGCCGGTCGCCACGCCGAACAGCGCGCCGACCCAGCCGGGCGAATCCGAGGCTGTGACGATCCGCCCGCCACGCTCGGCCCACAGCCGGTAAAGCCCGAAGGTCAAGGCAATCAACCCCAGCACCAGCCGCAATTGCGCTTCGTCGACGCTCGCCGCGAACAGTGAGGCGAGCAGCACACCTAGCGCGGCGCCGGGCAGCATCCAGGCGACGATCCAGCGGTCCCAAGTCTTGCGGAACGCCCAGACGCTGACGACATCCTGGACTAGCAGCACCGGCAGCAACACAGCTGCCGCCACTGATGCGGGCATTGCCAGCGCGAGCACCGGGGTTGCCAGCACACCCAGTCCGGAGAACCCACCCTTGGCCATGCCGACGATGCACACCGCCAGCACCGCCATTGCCAGCGTGAAAGGATCGAAGAGCAAGTCCATCGCCAACTGCGAACACCATTCGCGCCGCGCTGGCAACTCTTGCACTGCTTGTCGCTGCGAATATGGTCGTCGGCGAATGACCAGACAGGAGGACAACCCAATGACCGATCCCCGCGCCATGGTGCAGACTATGATCACTCTCGCTTCGGCCTCGCTTGGCCTGGTTGCCGCGCTGGCGTGGAACGAGGCGATCAAGGCGACGCTCGCCAAGCTGGGGCTGGGCGAGGATCTGGCGGGGCTTTACACCTATGCCATCCTTGCGACGGTGATCGCTATTGTGGTGCTGGCCACGCTCGGTCGCATCTCGGCCCGCATTGGCGGCGGTGCTGCGTTCGAGCGCGAAGCGGAGGGCTGAACAGCCCCGGAGTGGATGTGATAAAATCCTCCAAGTAGTTGTAACACTTGCCAGTTATGTCAAAGTCACTTAGCTGTCTTGCCATTCTACTACACTAGGGATTGTTCGCATCATGATCAGGAGATCCGCATTTCTCGGGGCCGCCGTACTTGCCTCCATCGCTGTTCCGACAGTCGCCCGGGCGGGCACGTGCGAGGATACCTTCGTCAAGCGCGGCAATGTCGTTTCCGGGCTGCGCTACGTCGCGATGACCTCAGTTGTCGATATGCCGCTCGATGTCGCAATCAACCAGATGCGGGCGATCGCCGCCAAGCGCGGTTATGACATCATCGCTTCCGAGCCGGTGGCAGGTTCCTTGCTGATCGAGCAGCCCCGGACCGGGAACGCGCGTGCTTTCCCGATGGAAATCACCGCCACGATCAATGCTGGCGGCGTCGGCACGGTGCAGATTGAGGCGAAGCTGCCGACGGGCATGGCGACCAAGGCCGAACTGGTCAAACCCGAGCTTTGCGGAATGTTGGCAGAGCTGCGCGGCGGCAAGGAAGGGCGGGCCTTGGCCAAGGCCGGAGCCGGGGCGACCACGATCCAGGCCGCTCCGGTTGCGCTCAGCGCGCAGGAGTTCTCGCAGCAGATTTCCAAGGATTCAGAGCGCAATTCTGCGGTGATTCCACTACGCTACAAGGGCAAGAAGTTCACGCTCTCCGGCACGGTCGACTATGTGATCAAGGACGGTGACCATTATCGCGTGGCCTTCAAAATCCTTCAACCCCATGAGCTGGCAATTCGCCTACCGGGTATGGCCGCGACGCTTTCGCAGGTCAGTTGCCTGATGGCCACCGGCACCTCGGTCTTCGTCTTGCAACTCAAGCCCGGCAAGAGCATCAAGCTGACCGGCACTTACTATGACTTCGACGAGTTCAAGGACGCGACCTGGTTCAAGGATTGCGTTCCGGTAAAATAGGATGACGGCATGATGAGATCGGCGTGGATGGCTGGCGCGGCGGCGCTGGCACTGATTTCATGTGATGCAGACAGCGCGCCGCCACGCTCGCCTGAGGCCGTGGCGGCGGCGGCCTTGCGTGCCGCGCCGGTATTCGATGGGCACAACGATGTGCCTGAGCAGCTGCGCGAGCGGCGGCGCAACGTGCTGGGCGACTTCGATTTCCGCGACACGCGCGGAACCGCCGATCCGGCCAATGACCGCGGCGCAATGCATACCGATCTACTGCGGCTGCGCGCGGGCCGGGTCGGGGCGCAGTTCTGGTCGGTCTATGTCGACGCCAAACTGCCCGAACCGCAGGCCGTCCAAGCCACGCTTGAGCAGGTCGACGTGATGAAGCGGCTGATCGCGCGTCATCCGGGCGACATGCTCTATTGTGAGACGGCCGCCTGCGTCGAGGCGGCGCTCAAGGCGGGCAAGATTGCGTCGTTGCTCGGGGCCGAGGGCGGGCATTCGATCGGCGGCAGTCTGGGCGTCCTGCGCCAGCTTCACGCGATCGGCGTGCGCTACATGACGCTGACCCATTTCAACACGCTGGCCTGGGCCGACAGTGCGACTGATACGCCCAAGCACGGCGGGTTGACCGATTTCGGCCGCGACGTGGTCCGCGAAATGAACCGGCTCGGCATGCTGGTCGATCTCAGCCATGTCAGCGAGGCGACGATGCTCGACGCAATCGAGGTCGCCAAGGCCCCGGTAATCTTCAGCCATTCGGGCGCGGGCGGGGTGGACGACCACCCGCGCAACGTGTCCGACCGGGTGCTCGATCTGGTCAAGACCAACGGCGGGATCGTGATGGTGGTCAGCGCCCCGGCCTATGTCAGCGCTGGAGTGCGTGATTGGAATGCGCTGAAGTCAGCCGAAGAGGCGCGGCTCAAGGCGCGCTTCACGGGCAATCCCGATGGGGCCAAAGCCGCGCTGGCGGCCTGGGTTGCCGCGCATCCCTCACCCAAGGCGACTCTGGCGCAGCTCGCCGATCATCTCGACTACATCAGGCGCCGGATCGGCGCGGATCACGTTGGGCTGGGCGGCGACTTTGACGGGATCGGTGATACCACCGAAGGCTTTGCCGATGTGTCTGCCTATCCCGCGCTGTTCACCGAACTCGCCCGACGCGGCTGGTCGCAGGCCGAACTGGAAAAGCTCTCAAGCCGCAATATGCTGCGGGTGATGCGCGCAGCCGAGGCTTACGCGGCAAGCCAGCGCGGCGCCGCGCCTTATGAGAACCCGACGACGTTTTAACCTTCGGCCGGCACCGTCTCGATCGCTGCCGGGGCCGCTGCCTCCGGATCGGGATAGGTATCGCGGTTAAGTGCCCCGGTGATCCAGATCAGCGACATCGCCGCGACCGCCAGGACCAGGCTGATCACCAGTACATAGCGGACGATATGCGGGGTGCTTCCCCCGCGCGCTTCGTCGGTTTCGATATGAACTTCGTCGCCTTGGCGTTCCATGGTCGTGCTCCTTGGTGTCGGCCCCCAAGTGCGAATGTGCGGATCGCATAATCGTTCCGCTTTCAGGCCGCAGCCTGATTGCTAGTGCGGGTCGATGCGGCCGATCATACGGAAGAAGAAGGCCGTAGACCAGCCCAGCAGAAAGATGCCGAGGACGCTCTCGAACGCGCCGATCAGCCGCCAGTGCTGGACAATGTGGACATCGCTGTAGCCGACCGTCGAATAGCTGATGGTTGAAAAATAGAGCGCTGGCTCAAGCGTCGGGATCGCGCCAAGTGCGAGATAGACGAAGGCAAACAGCCAGATTTCCGCCCCGTGCAAGGCCAGCATCGCGATCACCACTGCAAGGGTGAACATGGCGCCGCGCGGGCTCAGCGGGGCGACGTGTTCGAGCCGCTCAAGTGCGATCTCGGTGCGCAGCGCGCGGGTGATGCCGAACAGGCCAAACCCGTGAATGATCACGCACAGCGCGACCATCACCGCCGATACGGCGAATTGTCCAAGCAGGTTATCGTCCATGCCTGAAGCCCGCCGCGCTGCGCGTCAGTCGCGCAGCAAGTCGTTGATCCCGGTCTTGGCGCGGGTTTGCGCGTCGACCGTCTTGACGATCACGGCGCAGTACAGCGACGGACCAGGTGAGCCATCGGGCAGCGGCTTGCCGGGCATCGATCCCGGAACCACCACCGAATAGGGCGGCACCGTGCCGATATGGACCTCGCCGGTCGAGCGGTCGACGATCTTGGTCGATGCACCAAGGTAGACGCCCATCGACAGCACCGCGCCTTCGCAGACCCGCACGCCTTCGACCACTTCGCTGCGCGCGCCGATGAACGCGCCGTCCTCGATCACCACCGGACCGGCCTGAGGCGGCTCAAGCACGCCGCCGATCCCGACCCCGCCGGAAAGATGCACATGCTTGCCGATCTGCGCGCAGGAGCCGACCGTGGCCCAGGTATCGACCATTGTCCCTTCGCCGACATGCGCCCCGATGTTGACGAAGCTGGGCATCAGGATCACGCCCTTGGCGATGTGCGAGCCTTGCCGCACCACTGCACCGGGAACCACGCGGAAACCTGCCTCACGGAAGCGGTTTTCGCCCCAACCGGCGAACTTGCTCGGCACCTTGTCGAACGCGGGCGCGCCTGCCGAGCCGAATTCCACCACGACATTGTCGTTGAGCCGGAAGCTGAGCAGCACCGCCTGCTTGAGCCACTGGTTGACTTTCCAGCCGCCCTGGCCGTCAGGCTCGGCCACCCGCGCCTCGCCATTGTCGAGCAGTTCGAGCGCGGCTTCGACCGCGGATCTCACATCACCGCTGGCAGGGGTGACCGTGTCACGCCGATCCCACGCGGCGGCGATGCTGGCGGCGAGATCGGCGGTCATGGGCAGGCTCCGGATTGCTTGGGCTGGCGTGCGCCTAAAGCTTGCACGCCGTTACGGCAAGCGGGCCGCTTGTGAAAACGTATCCGTTAAGGCTTGCGCCAGCTTCTGTGGCGCATAGGGTCCGCATCGGTTTGTGTGGGTCGACACCGCAAATGAGCAGGACTGGCAGGTTGCGCGGCATTCACGCGGCAGTGGGCGTCAGCGCACTGTTGTTGAGCGCTTGCGGCGGAGGCGGCGGAACCGTCTCGGCACCTGCACCCGCTCCAAGCCCGATCGCGACACCAAGCCCCGCCCCGGCACCCAGCCCCTTGCCGACTTCCGCGAGCGCCTTCACCTCGACCAGCGAATATGCCCGCTCCAACGGCCCGGCGCAGCACGGTGCGGTGACCCCGTGGACTCAAGGCATCACCGGACAAGGGGTGACGATCGGGATTATCGACTCAGGGATCGACACCGACAACCCTGAATTTGCGGGTCGGCTTTCGTCGGCCTCGACCGATGTCGTCGCCAATCGCGGGCTGGATAATGCCGATTCCGATCACGGCACCAACGTCGCGCTGATCGCCGCCGCCGCACGCGACAATGTCGGGATCATGGGGATAGCGTTCCAATCGACCATCGCGATGTTCCGCACCGACACCGTCGGCACCTGCGCCGATCCCGACCCGGACGAGGGCTGCACCTTCAACGATAACAACATTGCCATTTCGCTTGACCGCGCGGTCGCGGCGGGGGCGAAGGTGATCAATCTCTCGCTCGGTGGTGGTTCGGCCAACTTCGCGGTGACCAACGCGATTGCGCGCGCGGCCTCAGCCGGGGTGGTGATCGTCGTTTCGGCCGGGAACGACGGAGATTCGACCGAGGCCGATGTCGATCCGAACAATCCGGACCCCTTTGCGACCGCGCTGCGCCATGCGGGCAATGGCAACGTCATCATTGCCGGGTCGGTTGATAAGGACAATCTGTTCTCTGCCTTTGCCAACAAAGCTGGGAGTGAGGCCAACTGGTATCTCTCCGCGCGCGGCGAGCGGGTCTGCTGCGTCTATGAGAACGGCGTGCTCAAGATCGAAACCAACGCTGACGGCAGCCGCAGCCAGTTCGTGATTTCAGGCACCAGCTTTGCCGCACCGCAAATCGCCGGAGCGGTTGCCTTGCTGCGTCAGGCGTTTCCCAACCTGACCGCGCGCGAAGTGGTCGATCTGCTGCTGCGTACCGCCAGCGATGGCGGCGCGGCGGGCACCGACAGCACCTTTGGCCGAGGCGTGCTCAACATCACTGCTGCCTTTGCGCCGGTTGGGACGACTGCCCTGGCGACCACAGCGGTGCCCATCGGTGCTGGCGCGTCGACCGTCACAACCTCACCGCCGATGGGCGATGCAGCCAGGACCGGGACCGGGCTCTCGGCCGTGGTGCTCGATTCTTATCGCCGCGCCTACGAACTGGATCTCGCCGCCGGGGTGAGCCGTGCGCCGATCTACCCCCGGCTTGTCGCAGCACTTTCAGGTGGCAACCGGCAGGTTGGCATGGCGGGGTCGGCAGCCGCACTGGCCTTTTCCATCGATTGGCGCGGGTCGCAGCAGCGGATGCCGTGGGCCGGGCAGTTGCGATTGGCGCAGAGCGATGCCGACCGCGCCGAGGTGCTCGCGGGGCAGATTGTCTCACGATTGGCACCGGGGACAGCGCTGGCGATGGGCTATCGGCAAAGTCCCGATGGTCTCGTCGCGCAGCTTCAAGGGCAGCGCGAGCCCGCCTTCCTGATCGCGCAATCGCCGCAGGGCGAGACGGGCCTGCGCCAGCGCGATGAGGCGGCACTGGCAATGCGGCACGCGCTCGGCCCGTGGGGCATGACGGTGACTGTGGCGCGTGGGACTGGCGCCGATTTTGAATTTGAAGACACGCCGCTCCCGCGCCTTGATCGGGCCAAGGATCAGCAGATCAGCCGACTGGGCCTGTCATTCGACCGCCGGTTCGGGACGGTGCATGGTGCAATCGGTGCGAGCTGGCTTGGCGAAGAACGCGGCGTGCTCGGCGCGCGGTTTCACGATGCGCTGGGGCCGCGCGGAGCCGATACGTTGTTCGCCGATGCCAGCGTTGTGTGGCGGGCCGACGGCGGCTGGCATTTGGGTGCGGCGGCCCGCGGCGGCTTCACCCGGGCGCGGCCCGGAGCGGTTATCGCACCGGGATCAGAGCTGCTGACCTCGGCCTGGGCATTCGATGTCGGACGGACCGGCGTCATCACGGCCAGTGACAGTCTGATGCTGCGGATCTCGCAGCCGCTGCGGGTTGAGGCTGGCGGGCTGCGGCTCAACCTGCCGGTCGATTACAGTTACGAAACGCTGACCGCTACGCAGGGCATCCGCACATTGGCGCTGACCCCGCAAGGGCGCGAGATCGCGGCCGAACTGGCCTGGCGCGGATCGCTGTTTGGTGGCTCCGGTCTCGTCAGCCTGTTCCACCGCCGTGAGCCTGGGCACCATGCCGACCTGCCCGGTGACACCGGGCTGGCGGTTAGCTGGGAGCGTGCGTTCTAGCTCAGGCGCCCGCTTTGACCGCGAAGTCCCAGGCGCGCTGGGCGAGCGGGGCGACGCGGTCTGACTGTGCCTTGGCGTGAGCGGAATTGGCGGTACCGTCGATCACCCGCTTCTTGATGCCCTGCAGAATTCCGGTCAGGCGGAAGAAGTTGTAGGCGAAGTACCAGTTCACGTCGGGCACACTGGCGCGGCCGGTGGCGGCGCAATAGCGTTCGACCACTTCGTCCAGCTCCGGAATGCCGAGCGCCTTGCGGTCAAGGTCCTGCACGCCCGAACGCCCGCCGTTGTCCGTCACCCAGGCCATCGCCACGTAAGTGAAATCGGCCAGCGGATCGCCCAGCGTCGACAGTTCCCAATCGAGCACGGCGAGGACTTCGGGGCGGTCCTTGGCAAAGATCATGTTGTCGATCCGGTAGTCGCCGTGGACCACCGAAGTGCGGGTTTGCTCAGGCAGGGTGGCGGGCAGCCATTCGATCAACCGCTCCATCTCGGGGATCGTCTCGGTCTCGGCCAGCCGGTATTGCTTGGTCCAGCGATCGACCTGACGGCCGAAATAGTTGCCCGGCTTGCCGAATTCAGACAGGCCCGCCGCAGCGACATCGGTGTTGTGCAGCGCGGCCAAAGTATCGATCATCGCATCGTACGTGGCGCGGCGGGTGGCGGGGTCAGAGCCGGGCATGGCCCCGTCCCAGATCGTCCGGCCATCGACCATGCCCATCACGTAGAACCACGATCCGACCACGCTCTCATCAGTGCACAGCCCGTACTGCCGCGCGACGGGGAAGCCGGTGCCGTGGAGCCCGGCCTGGACCTTGTACTCGCGGTCAACCGCGTGCGCAGACGGCAGCAGCGGGCCGAACGGCTTGCGGCGCAGCACGTAATTGCCGCTTTCAGCCGTGATCTTGTAGGTCGGATTGGACTGGCCGCCCTTGAACTTGCCGAGCGATAGCGGGCCTTTGAAGCCATCGACATTGGCATCCATCCACGCGGCCAGCTTGACCAGGTCAAGCTTGTCTGCGCCTTCAGGTTCAACCGTCCCGACAAAGGCTTCATCGGCGCTGATTGCGTCGGTCATAGCGTGGTTCCTTACTGGTCGAAGACGATGACCGAGCGCGCCGAGGCGCCCGACTTCATCTTCTCGAAGCCATCGTTGATCTGCGCCAGCGGGATACGCTCGGCAATGATCGAATCGAGGTCGAGCAGCCCGCGCATGTAGAAATCGACCAGTCGCGGCATGTCGATCGGGAACCGGTTCATCCCCATGATCGCGCCTTGCAGCTTCTTGCCCGAGAGCAGGTCCATCGCGCTCAGGCCGACCGAATGCGTCAGCGGCATCATCCCAAGGATCGTCGCGGTGCCGCCGCGGCGCAGCGACTTGACCGCAAGCTCGCCCGAGGCTGGGCGGCCGACGGCTTCGACTGCGTGATCGACCCCGCCCTTGGTCAGCTCAAGGATCTGCGCAGCGGCATCGGGGGCCATGGCATCAACCACGTCGGTCGCACCCAGCTTGAGCGCGAGCGCGCGCTTTTCAGGCATCGGATCGGCAGCGATGATCCGTCCGGCTCCGGCGATCTTGGCAGCGTTGACGGCGGCGAGGCCGACGCCGCCGCAGCCGACCACCGCCACGGTTTCGCCCGGAGTAACCTTGCAGGCGTTGAAGATCGTCCCTGCGCCAGTGGTAACCGCGCAGCCGATCACCGAGGCGCGATCCAGCGGCATTTCGGGATCGATCGCAGTGCAGGCATGCTCGTGCACCAACATCATCTCGGCAAAGGCGGAGAGGTTGAGCATCTGGTTGACCATGCTGCCGTCCTGGCGGGTCAGGCGCGGGGCGTCACTCGGCGCGCGGCGGGTATCACCGCCGAGGCACAGCGACATGCGGCCCGAGACGCAAAACTCGCAGTGGCCGCAGAACGCGGAGAGGCAAGTGACGACGGCGTCGCCGACCTTGACCGTGCGCACTTCACTGCCGACCGCTTCGACGATCCCTGCGGCTTCGTGACCGGGCACTGCCGGCAGTGGATGCGGATAGGTGCCTTCGATGAAGTGCAGGTCCGAGTGGCACAGCCCGCAAGCCGCAGTGCGGATCAGCACTTCATGCGGGCCGGGCTTCGAAATTACCAGATCCTCGATCTCGAGCGGCTGGTTCGGGGCGACGAGGACTGCGGCTTTCATGTAATACTCTCCATATTCGTCATCCCGGCGCGCACCGGGGGCGCGGTCCACCTTGTGGTGATCTCGCGTTATGTGACCAGCGGTCCCGGCCCCGGGCTTGTTGCGGGACCGGGACAGCGTCCGATCTTACCGGCTCACCCCGACATCGCCCGAGCTGAACGCGCCGTCGGGTGACGGGATCGTTGCATGGCGGGCGAATTCGATCCGGGCGACGGCACGGCTGTGCACTTCATCCGGGCCGTCGGCGATCCGCAACGTGCGCTGGTGCGCCCAGGCTTCGGCCAGGCCGAAGTCTTCGGACACGCCGCCTGCGCCGTGGGCCTGAACCGCATCGTCAAGGATCTTGAGCGCCATCATCGGTGCCTGGACCTTGATCATCGCGATTTCCCCGGCGGCAGATTTGTTGCCGACCTTGTCCATCATGTCAGCGGCCTTGAGGCAGAGCAGCCGGGTCATTTCGATGTCGATCCGCGCGCGGGCAACCCGCTCGTGCCAGATTGACTGATCGGCAACCGGCTTGCCGAAGGCGACCCGCGACTGCAGTCGCTTGCACATCTTGGCGAGCCCGACTTCGGCAACGCCGATCGTGCGCATGCAGTGGTGGATGCGGCCCGGCCCTAGGCGGCCCTGCGCGATCTCGAAGCCGCGGCCTTCGCCCAGCAGCATGTTCGAAGCCGGGATCCGGACGTCCTTCATGACGATTTCCATGTGGCCGTGCGGCGCGTCGTCATAACCGTAGACCGGCAGGAAGCGTTCGATGGTTACGCCCTTGGCGTCGAGTGGCATGATCACCATCGATTGCTGAGCGTGACGCTTGGCTTCAAAATCGGTCTTGCCCATCAGGATCGCGACCGAGCAACGCGGATCGCCCGCGCCCGACGACCACCACTTTGAACCATTGATCACATATTCGTCGCCCTCGCGCCGGATCGAGCATTCGATGTTGGTGGCGTCGGACGAGGCGACCTGCGGCTCGGTCATCAGGAATGCCGAGCGGATTTCGCCCGCCATCAACGGTGCCAGCCAGGTTTCTTTCTGCTCGCGCGTGCCGTAGCGATAGAACACTTCCATGTTCCCGGTATCGGGAGCCGAGCAGTTGAACACTTCGGAGGCCCAGCCGGCGCGGCCCATTTCCTCGGCGCAGAGCGCGTATTCGAGGTTGGTCAGGCCGGGGCCGTCAAATTCGAACGTATCGTCGACGTGGGCGCGGCCCGAGCGCGGCGGCATGAACAGGTTCCAGATGCCCTGCGCCTTGGCGCGGGCCTTTTCCTCTTCGACTACCGGCAACACCTTCCAGCGCTCACCCGCAGCCTTCTGCGCCTTGTATTCGTGCTGACGCGGCTGGACATGGTTTTCGATGAACTGTTTGACGCGATCACGCCAGTAAACCTGCCGCTCGGTGGGTTCGAAATCCATGTGCCTCTCTCCTGATGCTGTCGAGTCTCGGGCATCTCCCTGCCAGAGCGACGGCGCAAGGCCAAGTGGCAATTAACCGCGCGATTAGTCAGATGGCGAATCCGTAACGTAAGCGCTTTTGGAAAACAGGGTATCCCGATACACCCAGTGCGCTCCGTCGCCGCGCACTGGGTGGGAATGTCAGCGCGCGGTCAGAATTTGAGCTTGACGGTCAGCCGGGCGTTGATCGGCTCGCCCGTCGCGATGTTGTTGTCGGTATGCGCGCTGGGGTAATAGGTCACGTCTGTCAGGTTTTCGACGTTGAGCTGCACCGCAAGCCGTTCCGTCACGTCGAAAAACAGTGCAGCATCAACGCGCGTGAAGGCAGGCAGGCGTACCGCATTGCTGATCGTCGCAAACTGGCTCGACTGGTGGACCACGCCCAGCGCCACACCGATCCCGCCCGCGAAATTGTAGCGGGTCCAGGCCGAGAACTGGTCTTCAGGCAGCTTATCGAGCTTGCGTCCAGCCGGGGCAGCGGTGGTGGTGGTGCGAATCTCGCCGGTCTGATGGTTATAGCCAAGCGTCGCCTGCCATGCCGGGGTGATCTGGCCCGCCAACGCCGCCTCGAAACCCTTCACGCGGTTGCTGCCGGTCAGCACGACATTTCCGGTCAGTGGGTCGTTGGCGCGGGTGTTCGTACGATCGAGCTGAAATACTGCAGCGGTAAACGATAGCTGTGGCGCAAAGTCCCACTTCACCCCGGCCTCGAGATTGCGGAACTCTTCGGGCGCAAGCGTCTGAAGGTTGGCGGCGAGCGTGTTGAACTGGTCGCCGGTCTGCGGAAGGAAGCTCTTGGCGTAGCTGGCATAGAGCGAGAGGTTTGCTTGCGGCTTGATCACCAGCCCAAGCCGGGGTGACCACTTGCCGTCGCTGCGGCTGGTAACTGCTCCGCCGAGCAGGTTGGTCGCAGTGATCCGGAATTCGTCGTAGCGCGCTCCTGCGATCAACTGGATGTGTTCGCCAAGTTCGATCTGATCCTGGACATAGCCCGATAGTGTCCGCACGTCGGAAAGGCCGGCGCTGGTGTTTACAAAAGTCGTGGTGGGAACAGTGATTCGCAGCGCCAGCGGAACCGAAACGCTGCTGGCACCGGCGAACCGCGCGTCGTCGCGCGACGAGGTCGAATGCTGGTCGCCCGCTTCGAACCCGGCGAGCAACGTGTGCCGCAGCGGGCCGGTTGCCCCCTTCCAGACCAGATTGGCCTGCCCGATCCAGTTGTCGCGTCCGTTGGAACTGCGATAGCCACTCAATGCAACCGTTGTGCGCGCGGCATTGACTGCTCCGGGCAGCACGTTGCCGTAATACTTGTCATAGGTTGCGAACTGCGCGCTGGCGTTGAACGACAGGCTTTCGCTGAATTCGTGGTCCAGCCGCATGCGCGCAACATGAGCGGTGACCTCGCTCTGGTTGATCGCCGGATCGCCAAAGAAGGTCTTGTCGAACCCGGTGATCGGGCTTGCCGGAGCCGCGATGGTCCCGCCCGGCGCGGCCGGGATCCCGCGCTCGGTCACGCGGCGGTCCTCGGCATATTCGTAAGCCGCGGTCAGGGTGGTCGATTCCCCCAGCTTGACCCCCACGGTGGGCGCCACGCCGAAGAAGTGCCCGCCGATCGCCGGGCGATGGTTGGCGAAATCCTCGTAAATCGAGTTGAGCCGCAGTGCGAGCGCCTGGCCCAGCGGCAGGTTCACGTCGCTGCTCAGCGACCAGGCGGTGAAGCTGTCCATGCTGGCCGAAACCCGAGCTTCGGTTGCATCGAAACGCGGCGCCTTGGAGACCCGGTTGATCACCCCGCCGCCGCCGCCGCGGCCGAACAGCAGGGCATTGGCGCCCTTGAGGATCTCGACCCGTTCGGTGTTGTAAAGCGGGCGATAATACTGCGCGTCGTCGCGGATTCCGTCGAGATAGAAATCGGCAGTCGAGGACTGGCCGCGAATCACGATCTGATCGCGGTGGCCTTCGCCCTGTCCAAGCGTAACGCCGGGGACATAGCGCAAGGCATCGTTGAGCTGTTCGACCGCCTGATCATCGAGCTGCTCCCGGCTGAGCGTGGTGATGCTCTGCGGCGTGTCGAGCAACGGGGTGCCAGTCTTGATCGCGCTGGATTCGTCGCTGCGGTAGCCCTCTTCGCGGTGACCATCGACCACGATCACTGGCGCCGCTCCATCGCTGTCTTCTGCCCACGCAACTTGCGGCAGGGCAACCGCGAACAGTGCTGCGGAGGTAAGGAGACGGGCAGTGGACGCAGGCAACATGAAAACCCCTTTTTGCAAATCATTCGCAATTGAGTTGCTGCCGCTAATGCGAATCGTTCGCATTGACAAGGATCAAATTGCTCGCGCACTCGGTGATCGCTACGGGCGCGGCAATGCAGACACAGGAGGCCCGGCAATGAAGGCAACAATCTGGCACAACCCGAACTGCGGCACTTCGCGCAAGACGTTGGCGATCCTTCAGGAAACGCCGGGTGTGGACCTGACCGTGGTCGAATATCTCAAGCAGCCGCCAAGCGCGGAAAAGCTGGCGCAGCTTTATCGCGACGCTGGATTGACCCCGCAACAAGGCCTGCGTTTGCGCGGAACCGACGCGGAAGAGCGCGGACTGCCGTCCGCCAGCGATGCGGATGTGCTCGCGGCCATGGCGACCAATCCGGTGCTGATCGAGCGCCCGCTGGTTGAAACCGGCAAAGGTGTCCGGCTGTGCCGGCCGCAGGAAAAGGTCTTGGAAATACTCTAGATCTGGCCGGTCAGGTCATCGTCGACCGCCATCTGACGCAGCGCGAGGATGAACACCCAGCCGCACAGCGCCAGGATCGCGGCAAACCCGATCCATGCACTGTGCCCATAAAGCCAGACCCCGATCGCTGGAGCGAGGATATAGGCCGCACCGTTGACCGAAGCGACGATCCCGGCCGCCTGGCCTTGTTCGGCGCGGCTGACTGCAAGCGATGATCCGGCGGTGAAGCCGGGCCGGAACAGGCCAAAGCCGAGCGAGGCTAATGCCATGCCGATGGTGATTGAATGCAGGTCAGGCGCAATCGACAGCAGCGCCACGCCGAGCGCGGCGAGCACCATGCCCCACAGGCAGCACGCGCGCGGGCCGAGATGCCAGCGCGGGATGATGCCCCACTGCGCCAGCAAGGTAGCGCTCGCGCCGGCCATCAGCACCATCCCGGTCGGACCTGCGCCGGCAATCGGGTCAGAACGCAGTCCCAGCCGATCAAGTACCAGAAATCCGACGATCCCCATGATCGCAGCCTGGGCGTGGCCACCAACCAGTCCCGCAATCAACCAAGGCTTGAGTCGGTCATCCTGCCAGCGCAGTTTGGGAACCTCGAACCCCTCGGGTGCGTCATCGTCGCTGGTCCGAGGTGGGCGCGAATCCGAGTTTGCGCTGAACGGCGCGGCCATTACATCGCCTTTCCCGGCGAACGCGGGCGTATCGTCAGGCAGTCGCCAGCGCAGGGCAATCAGCACCACCACGGCAACCAGCGAAAAGGCGATGAACGGACTGACAAGGCCCAGTCCCGGAAAAATCAGCATTGGAGCCAACGCAGGACCAAGCACCGTGCCAAGCCCGAAGCTCGACGAGATCAGCGACAGCGCCTCGGTGCGCTGCCCGCGCGAAGTGCGGCTGGCAACATAGGCCTGCACCGCCGGCGGTGCGGCGGACCCGAACCCGCCGTAAAGCGAGCGGCACAATGCAAAGACCAGCAGCGTGGCAACCGGGCCCAGCCAACCGTTCAGTCCCAGCCAAAGGGCAAGCCCGCACAGCGCAAAGCTGGAAATGAAGCCAAGCAGACCGATCGCCATCATCGCCTTGCGTCCGCGCCGGTCGGAACGCCGGGCCCACATCGGCGCGCAGGTCATCCACAGCAGCGCCGACCAAGTGTAGGCCAGGCTGATCCAGACATCGTCGACCTTCAGCGCGGTGCCGATCGAGGGCATCACCGATTGCATCGCGGTATTGCCCGCAGCGGTTACCAGCATGACCACGAACAACAGCGCAACCCGCCCGCGCGGCAGGCTGGCAGTGGTCACCTCGGGCGGCAGCGGTTGATTGGTATCAGCTTCGGACATCACTTCGTCGCTACATGCTTTTCCACTGACGTGGAAGCGGCACCGGCCCACTCTCCCGCCCGGCCACCCAGAACTTAGAGCTACCCTATGGGTGGCCTGGCGGGGGAGTGGGCCGGTGCCGCACTCTGTCTCAGGCCTGCTGAAACAGACGGATTAACGCTCTTGCCTTGCAATGGGCGGACAAATTTGCAAACGCCTGTGCTTCAAGATTGGCAATCGAGGCTACCCTCCCGCATGTCGAGTTCAGAGTTTGCCCAAGAGGCGCTGCCGCAGCGGATGAAACGCCGGATCCTGCGCGCGCTCGGCCCGGCCGGGGTGTTTCTGCAGGGGTTCATCGAACACCCGGTGATGGTTGGTTCGATCATTCCGTCCTCGCGTTTCACGATCAACAAGATGCTCGCGCCGGTGAAGTGGGACGAATGTAAGCTATTCGTCGAATATGGCCCCGGTGTCGGCACCTTCTGCCGTCCGGTGCTCGACCGGTTGCCGCGTGACG